>Ga0180732_1000318_pt1 | contig 44341 bp, 33 predicted proteins | sample KR11_01MetaG_FD_148674 | JGI IMG/M metagenome (GOLD analysis project Ga0180732, IMG submission 148674) | Groundwater microbial communities from the Olkiluoto Island deep subsurface site, Finland - KR11_0.1 MetaG | ecosystem: Environmental > Aquatic > Deep subsurface > Groundwater | place...
GGATGCCAAGGAAACAGCCGGCATGGATCATTACCAGGTTCGGGGCTGGCTGGCCTGGCATCATCATATGGCCATGGTGATGATGTCCACGCTCTTTCTGTTGGAAACCAGAATGGAACAGAAGGAGTCGCACCCGTTACTCAGTTGTCCTGACATTGCAAAATTGCTTGCTCACTTTCTTCCACGGAGGGATATAACTCACGAAGAAGTCTTCAGGCAGATGAATGTCAGGCACCGGCAAAGGCAAGCTTCCATTGACTCTGCATACAAACGGCAAAGTGATGGGTAATGTGACAAAGTAGAATTAAAGATAGAGCGCTTCCCGCCTACCCCGCAGGACAGGAAATACACCCTTTAGGATTTTTCCACGACCCTCAGGCATCTTTATTCCAAAATAGAATCAGGGACACTATGAAAAATCAACATCTTTTCGTTCTCAAGCCATACGGCCTTTTTCTTGCGGCCCTCTGTCTTTATCTTTTCTTCCCCATCTCCTCTTTCGCTGAAAAAACGACTCAACAAACAACAACTGAGGTCAAGATTGGTGTTCTGGCCCTGCGGGGTAAAGAAAAATGCCTGCAACAATGGAACGCCACCGCCGACTATCTGAGCCAGAAGATCCCGGGGCGCGCTTTTACCATTGTGCCCCTAGATTTTGATGAGATGCCGAAGGCCGTGCACGAAGGACAGGTCGATTTCGTCGTTACCAACTCTTCCATGTATGTCAGCCTGGAATCCCATTACGGTATTACTCATATCGCCACCATGAAAACCAAGATGTTTGACCTGGGATTGACCAAATTTGGTGGAGTTATATTTTGCCGCAGTGATCGTGATGACATCCAATCAATCAATGACCTGCCGGGAAAACGGCTTATGGCGGTGGATAAGAAATCTTTTGGCGGCTGGCAGATGACCTGGGCTCTTCTGCTCGATCACGACATTGACCCCGAGAAGGATTTAAAAGAGCTTGTCTTTGGCGGTACCCACAATGCGGTGGTGCTGGCAGTGCTGAACAAAACGGTAGACGCCGGGACGGTGCGGACAAGCACCCTGGAGCAGATGGCAAAAGAAGGAAAAATCAGGCTGGATCAGTTCCGGGTTTTGGAAGATAAATCGCAGACATCTCCAGACTTCCCCTTTCTCCATACCACGGCCCTCTACCCGGAATGGCCCTTTACCAAGGTCAGCCATACCGATGAAGAGCTGGCACGGAAGGTGGCCATCGCCCTGCTCCAGTTGCAACCTGCCGATGGAGCGGCAATGGCTGCGGAGATAATGGGCTGGACCATCCCCCTCGATTATCAGTCGGTGCATGAGTGTCTGAAGAAAATCAAGTTTGACCCCTATGATGTCGTTCAGCATATCACTGTGCGGCAATTGATCCATCACTGGCCCGAGATTATGGGTATCTTTCTATTTCTTGTTCTGGCCTGTGGGGCCACACTCTATTTTCTCAGACTGAACCAACGCCTGCGACAGACCATGACCATTCTCGATCATGAACTTGCCCAGCGCAAACAAATTGAAAAGACTCTCAAGGGCTCCCATGCCGACCTTGATCAAATCTTTAATAGCGCAGCCGACGGGATGCGACTGATTAACTTGAATGATGAGATCATGAACGTTAACAGCACCTTTGCCCGTCTTGTCGGTCTTCCCAAGGATCAATTAATTGGCAAAAAATGCTATGAGGTTTTTCCCGGTACTGAGTGCCATACCAATAACTGTCCCCTGCATTTGATCCGCAATGGAGCTGAACGTGAAGAATATGAAACAGAAAAATTAAAGTCAGATGGAGCCTTAGCGACCTGTCTGGTGGTGGCCACTCCCTTTTACAATGCCAGCGGCGAGCTAAAAGGGATTATAGAGTATTTTCGAGATATTACGGACAGAAGGAAGGCTGAAAAAGAACAGCAGAAACTCCAATCACAACTCCTGCACGCACAAAAGCTGGAGTCTGTGGGACAACTGGCGGCAGGGATTGCCCATGAGATCAATACCCCCACCCAGTATATCGGCACCAATATCGATTTTCTCGCGGATGGCTTCAAGGATGTGGTCGCCCTGATTGCCGCATACCAGCGACTGGTGACAGCGGAAAAAAATCAGCAAGTAAGCCCTGCCCTCATTCAGGAAATTGAAGAGACCCTTGCAGCCGCTGACTGGGACTATCTTGCCCAGGAACTTCCTCTGGCTCTTGCCCAATCCAAAGACGGGGTACAGCGGATCTCATCCATAGTCCGAGCCATGAAGGAATTCTCTCATCCCGGTAACAAGGAAAAAATCCCTCTTTCCCTGAATAAACTGATCAACACCACCGTGACCGTCTCCCGCAATGAATGGAAATATGTGGCTGACCTGGAAACAGATTTTGCGGATGACCTTCCCCAGGTTCCCTGCCTGTCCAATGAGATGGGGCAGGTCTTTCTCAATCTGCTGGTCAATGCCGCCCATGCCATTGCCACCCAGTTAGGCGATAATTCCAGCGGACAAATGGGACGCATCACCATTTCCACTCGACAGACCGGAGATAAAGTGGAAATCCGGTTACAGGACACAGGCTGCGGTATTCCGGAAGATATTCTCAACAAGGTTTTTGATCCCTTCTTCACCACCAAGGAAGTTGGCAAAGGAACCGGACAGGGGCTGGCCATTGCCCGCGATGTCATCGTCAACAAGCATGGCGGCACCCTGGAGGTTGAATCTGCACCGGGACAAGGCGCCACATTTATCATCCGCCTGCCCATAGCCTCAGCATAAATCCTCTGTCATGCAGTTGCAGGATGATCAGACTTTTCCTTTTTCTGCGGCCATTGATCTGTAAATGCTCCCTTGTCGCCAAGCTTGCAGGCCCTGACCAGAGGATCGTGGTAGAAGGTAAACCAGGCATCCAGCTTCCGGTATTCTGCAAAGTATCGTTCCTTGCAGGCAATAACCTCCAAAGGGAAATTATCATAGGCCATCACCCAGAGGGGATTCGCATGGGCATGGGTGGGAAAAAGATCACCGAGGTGCACTGCGGTCTCACCTTGAGAACTGATCTCCACCAGTTGATGCCCCCGGGTGTGGCCACCCGTATGACGAACCCTGACCTCAGGGCAGAGCTCACGATCGCCATGGACAAACTGAATGTGGCCGTTTTTCTTCAGTTCATTGAAATTGATGGGCCAGTAACTCTCCTGAGCTCTACGGCATGGCGAGGCCACATCCTGCCACTCAGTCTCCTGGATAAGATGGATAGCCGCGGGAAAGGTGACCTCTTCCCGTCCATCTTCACCCACCATAACCACACCGCCGGCATGGTCAAAATCGCAATGGGTCAGAATCACCAGATCGATATCCTGGCGACTGATCCCCAAGAGTGCAAGCTGGGAAAGCAGAAGCCAGTCCGTCGTCCTAAAAACAGATTGTTGTTTGGGGGTAAGTTTGTTGCCAAGACCACTGTCAACAAGGATATTCATAGAAGGCGTTCTGATAAGAAGCGGATCATTGCACAGGGAAAGAGTATTGTCCGCAGCGGCTGGAAATTTATTTTGCCAGATGGTCTTGGGCACAGGACCGAACATCGTTCCTCCATCCAGACGAAAATCACCGCCGCTGAGCCAGTGGATCTCGCAGGCACCAATACGCAGCGATTTTTCAGTCATCTTTTTAACTCCAGAAAAATTCTATTTTTGTGACTTGACCTCAGAGGGTAAAGACATAGAGGGAATTACCGGTTCTGGCACAGACACCGGAGCGGGAATCGGCACCATTTGCGGATCTGAAACGGAAGCAGGACTGGGATTTGGCACCTGGGCCGGTTCAGGAGTGAGAGTCGACACTGGCGGTTGAGGAATAGTCACTGCGGCCGCTTCCGGCACAGCGACTGGAGTCACACCCGGACCATCAACAGGAATTGCCGGAGGCATCACAGGAGACAGGGGCAGGTCGGGAGCAACTGTTGGCTGTGCAGGTAATATCTCCCGGACATCACCTTCAACGGCAGGTTCAGCGGCAGGTTCAACTGCAGTGGCAGGAACCCTGTTTTGAAGAAAGAGCACGGCATCACCACAGTGATCGGTAAAAACACCATCAACCCCAACTTTGAAGTAGAAAAATTCCAATAACTCCTCAAAAGTCGTGACATAAGACGTCAATAATTCTTTTTCCCTATGGAAGGTAAAAGGGTGGACTACCATCCCCAGACTATGTGCGTCACTAACCAGTTCAGGAAGAAGAAGATTTCCGGCTTTATCAACGAGCATGGACTTGTCCATGCCAATCCCGGCAATATAGGACGACAAGGTGCGTAATCCTGATTTGCTGGTGATCCAGTCATAATTATAATTAATCCACTCCCCCCATTGCAGCGACTTGGTCTCATCGCCGTTATTATCATCAATCAGTTGGATCAGTTTCAGATTCATCTGCAGTATGGGGAACAGCTCATCATGGATGCGCCTGAGCTCTTCGGGATCGAAACACTGGAGAAAAATCTTGTCTTCCTGGCTTTTGTACCCGTACTCACGCAGGATCTTCACGACGGCCATGGAGATATCCTTACCTTCTTTCCGATGAAACCAGGGTTGTTTGATCTCAGGATAGATACCGATATCCTTGCGCAGAGTCTTCTCCAGCCCTCTGATCAGTTCCAGCTCTTCTTTAAAGGTGGGGACGGTCAGTTGCAGGTTTTTGTTGTTGTCAGGGAAACGCCCACTATTAGGATAGGGCTCTTTCAGGTGCAGCTGTTTGATCTCTGCCAGGGTAAAATCTATAGCATAAAATTTACCGTCCTTCCGCTCTCTACCAGGAAACAACTCCGCCACATTGGTAACCCGATCCAGGGTAGGCTCATGGAGGACAATGACCTGATCATCTTGGGTCATGACCAGATCCTGCTCGATATAATCACTGCCCATGGCCACGGCCAGGGTCACAGACGGCAGATTATGCTCCATCAAATAGCCAGAGGCGGCCCTGTGGGCAATGACAATCTTATCGTTTGCCTGGGCAAAGACTACAAGAACTGCCAGCAAAAGAAAAGCCCATCCACCTGATTTTATGATTAAAATTTTACAATCCACTCAATTCACCATCGGTATAATGTTAAGAGGGATGCGCGCATACGCCACATCCCTGATATTCGGGGCCCAAGAGATCAAACCAAAATATTACATGGCTGATCTTGATTCAAAGTGCAACAAAGGCGGCAATGGGTACAGGTCGCCTCGTCTGACACTCCCGATTCTACCTTTCCATCCAATCCTGCCTGATACCCAGATTTTAAAAAGAGTGACAAGAATGATTTGCACACCTGGTGCAATATGCCAAGTCAACGATTTTACATATACAGAAATCGATACTCTCTGCCGTTTCACACTCTCAATAAATGCTAAAACTTCAAATAGGTATAATCCGCCAGACAGTTTTCATAGAAATCCACGAGCCTGACCCCTTCACGGGGCTGAATCTTACCCTGATGGACCTGTTGATCAATCTCTTTTTTAAGAGTTCTGGCCATAAGCTCCGGATTGTACTGCATGGTAGTCAATACCTGTTGAGCAGAGGTCCCTTTGATCATCTCTTCAATATAAAAGTCATTGGGATCATCATCATCGCAGTAGATATGCACCTCATTGAGCCGGCCAAAGAGATTATGCATATCGCCCATCACATCCTGATAAGCCCCGGTAAGAAAAAGGCCGATATAATATTCTTCATCAGGCTTGAGCGTGTGCAGGAGCAGGGTCTTTTCAACACCGGTTTTGGCAATAAAATGGTCAATTTTACCGTCGGAATCACAGGTAATATCCACCAGGGAGCAACTCACATCCGGTTGTTCATCGAGTCGCATGACCGGCATGATAGGCAGGAGCTGCTTAATAGCCCAACTGTCGGCTGCCGACTGAAAGATCGAAAAATTACAGAGATACTGACTGGCCTGCAGTTCACCCAGACGCTGCAGTTCTTCAGGGACAAACGACTGGACTTCAACAATTTTCTGGATGCGGGCCAGGGTGTTCCAGTAGAGGGTCTCAATCTTGGCGCGCTCACCAATGGAGATAACCCCGAAGCGAAAGGCGCTGATGGCATCATCCTTGCATTGCTGGATATCGTTAAATATCCCCTGGTAATTGTTTTCATTCAGGTCATGGGCAGAGGCACGCATGGTGGAGACCAGATTATGTTCTCCCGGCTCCCGCTCGGTACTGAGTCCACTCCTGGTCTGATGAATATTGTCAATCACATTGGTGATCACACAGGAATGATGGGCAGTCACATAGCGGCCGCTCTCGCTGACTATATGGGGATGGGCAATGCCTGCCTGGTCACAGATATACTGGAGGCCATCAATGATATCAAAGGCATACTCTTCCAAACTGTAGTTCCGTGACGACTCACTGGCGGAACGGGAACCGTCATAATCAATACCAAGACCGCCACCGACATCGAAATATTCAAGGGGAAGACCCAAGGCAACCAGATCAACAAAGATGCGACCGGCCTCGGTGATAGCCTCCTTGATAAAACGGATATCCGGGATCTGGCTGCCCACATGGAAGTGCAGGAGTTTCAGGCAATGGTCCATGCCATGCTGCCTGAGCAGCGCCACCCCGCTCAGAATCTCGCTGCAACTGAGACCGAATTTACCCTTTTCTCCGCTGGCCCCGGCCCAGCGACCACTGCCATGGGCCGCCAGCTTGGCACGAAATCCGATCAACGGCTCAACACCCAGTTCTTGCGCCATCCGGATAATCAGGGCGATCTCTGAAAATCGTTCAACGACAATAATAATCTTACGATCCAGCTTACGTCCCAGCAGGGCCAGACGGATATAGTCCTCATCCTTATAGCCGTTGAGAATGGTCAGGGCCTTGTTGTTATCATTCAGGGCAAGGACTGCCAGCAGTTCCGGCTTGGAACCGGCTTCCAGCCCGTAATCAAAAGGCTGACCGGCATCAATGATCTCTTCGACCACCTCCCGCATCTGATTGACCTTCACCGGGTAAACCCCTAAGAATTGCCCCTGATATTCACATTCTTCGATTACAGCTCTGAAAGTGGTGTTGAGGAGGCGCACCTGGGAGCGAAGGATATCATGGAAACGGATAACCGTGGGAAAAGATATGTTCAGGTTCTTGATCTCTTCAATGACCTCAAGAAAGTCAATGGTAGGGCCATCTTCCCGCTTTTCCGGCAGGACACAGAGATGCCCTTTGCTGTTAACGGAAAAATAGCCGTTCCCCCAATGCCTGACATGATAGCGTTCACTGTTTTCTTCGGCTATCCTGACGGGATCATCGTTCATTGCTACCCTCCCGATGAAAAGCAAGGATCAACTCCCTGACCACCTTGGTGGCAAAGACATCACTGTTACCGCTGGCATCCACCGGCGGTGACAACTCCACCACATCGGCCGCCACCATGTTTTTATGGCGCAGGGCCTGGATGATCCTGACAAAGGAGAAAAAATCCTGCCCGCCGGGCTCCGGAGTTCCGGTTCCCGGAAGAAAGGCCGGATCAAAGTAATCAAGATCGAGAGTAAGATAAATGGGTCGGCTGGCCGGCAGCCCTTCGATGAAGGCAACAAAGGCATCAAGGCTTGGTGCCAGGGTATGATTTTCACGCATCCAGACATATTCATCCTTGGTGCCGGAACGAATGCCGAACTGCAGCAGTTGATGTCCAGGGCCAAAATGATCCAGACACCTTCGGATGATCGAGGCATGGGAATAATGGTAGCCCTGATATTCATCCCGCAGGTCAGCATGGGCGTCGAGATGCAGCAGCACCAGATCGGGATAAGCCTGCAGATACCGGGCAACAAAGGAATAAGAGATGGAGTGTTCTCCGCCCAGAGTCAGGAATTTAATTCCCGCCTCGGCAAAATCAAGGTCCCCGACAAGCTCAAGGAAGCGTTCATGGGCCGCCAGGTAATCTTTATGGGCATCACCACTCTGCTGGACGATGAGATTTCCCAGATCGTAAAAGGGAGCTGTCTCTTCCAGATCAAGATCCAGATAGGGTGAATAACTCTCGATATCCGAGGCCACCAAGCGGATGGCATCCGGAGCAATGGCCGTTCCCTTGCGAAAACAGGCGGTGCCGTCAAAACCAAATCCGATCATGTTCAGGCTGTGTGATTGGGGCCTGATAGCAGGTCTGGCCATTCGATAGAGACACTTGGGTGGATGCAATACAGTTTCAGTCATCGGACACCTCGTATTGGTTTATTGAAAAAACAGGACAGAAAAAAGGAGTGTATTCTTCCCACATCCATGCCAAGGCCGGTATGACGTCACAACTCTCTTCGTCCTTTTCCCAAGCGGCCAGCCTCACTCATCCACCCCAGCTTACGGAGTCCTGGTTTCAATAGGGATATAATGCTGCAAAGAAGGTCCAACATACTTGGCGCTGGGCCGGATCAGGCGGTTATTGCGCCATTGCTCCAGAATATGGGCGGTCCAGCCCACCGCTCGACTCATGGCAAAGATAGGGGTAAAGAGATCAGTGGGAATTCCCATAGCCCTATAGAGGGTTCCAGTGTAGAAATCAACATTGGGAAAGACCTTGGAGTTGGCCAGCATGGTCTTTTCCACCACCTGGGCAATCTCATAGAAACGGGTATCGCCTGCCTTACGAGTAATCTGTTCGGCATATTCTCTCATGATGCCGACCCGGGGATCTTCACATTTATAAACCCTATGTCCAAAGCCAGGAATTTTACCCTTGACAGCCAGACGATCCAGAATCCACGATTCCGCCTTCTCCGGCGCGCCGATGGCCTCAAACATATCCATCACATCGGCATTGGCCCCTCCGTGCAGCGGTCCTTTCAAGGCTCCAATGGCACTGGTCACCGCCGAATAGATATCAGACATGGTGGCGGCAGTGACCCGGGCGGCAAAGGTCGAGGCATTCAACTCATGATCAGCGTGGAGAATCAGGGCCACATCAAGGGCGTGGACAATATCGGGATCGGGCTCTTGTCCCTGCAGGGTATAGAGAAAGTTATAGGCAATGCCATGATTGGGAATGGGGGTAATGGGTTCCTGACCATTCTTTAAGCGCTGATGAGCGGCTATGATTAGCGGAATGCGTTCCGTCAAGCGCTGAGCCTTGCGCAACGAGGCATCCAGGCGGGTGTTGCCGCTGTCTGGATCCCAATGACCAAGAGAGGAGACCGCCGTGCGCAGGACCTCCATAGAGGTAGCGGCATTGGGAAACATACGCAAGATCATGGTGGTCTCAACCGGCAGCTGCATACCGCCAGTGAAGCCATCAAGAAAGGCCTGAAATTCCGTAAGCCCCGGCAGTCTTCCGTACCAGAGCAGATATGCGACTTCTTCAAAGCTGGAGTTGCGGGCCAGATCAAGGGCATCATAGCCACGATAGATCAGACGCCCTTCCTGGCCGTCAATAAAACAGATCGCTGAATTACAGGCGACGACATCGGCCAGACCTTGTTCTTTCTCTTTACTGGCTGTTTTCTGGCAAGAAGGTGCTGTCATGGAGTTACTCCTGATCAAAGGCATAGTATAGTATGATTAGTGTGAAGAGCAAAAGAGCTCTGATCTCAAGAAGACCATAAGCAATGTAGCAGGAAAATGGGGGGAACGGAATAAAAAGTTTAAGAGCCGTAACAGAATACCCATTACATTTCTGACCAATCTGTTACGGCACTTAATGCCGTTCTAATCATGTTCAAGCACTGTTATTTTGCGACAAGGGCTTAGAGAATTTTTATATTCAGCAGATGCCAACAGCGAATCACGCAATAATGATATTTTTTTATCGTTTTTCAAGTTAAATTACGATAGGTAGAGAGAAAAGAACTACCCTGGACGTGCCTACACCCGCCCCCCAGTTCTCTGAAACAACTGACCTATTAATCCAGCACACCCTTATAAAGAATAGACACCTTTATTCAGAAAAAGACATGCGCCTCATACCCATTGTCATCGCCGCCTTTGGCACCACCGCAAAGGCTCGAGCCAGCTATGATCTTCTGGACGCCCGGATCAGGGACCGTTTCCCTGATCATGAGATTTTCTGGGCCTGGTCATCACGGATGATCAAAGAGAGGGTCACCGACCAGCGGCAACAGACGATTTCAAGCCCCTATGAAGTACTGGAGGCATTATCACGCCAACACTTTCCCTGGGCAGTCGTTCAGTCGCTCCACCTGCTCGGCGGACATGAATTCATCCGCCTGGTGGAAGAGACAGGAAAAAGTCCCATCCGCACTTCAATAGGCCTGCCCCTGCTCAGCTCACCAGCAGATTACCAGGCCCTCTGTACAAGTCTTGCCCCTCTTATCAACGCTCATCCTGATCAGGCTGTCCTCCTGATAGGACATGGCACCGATCATCCTGCCTGGTGCGCCTACCCGGCTCTCCAATATTTCATGCGCAGACAGTTCGGCCCCAGGCTCTTTGTCGGCGTGATTGAAGAATGTGTCCCCTCAAGCAGTGAGGTCATTGCTGACCTCACTGCCGCCGGCTTCAAAGAAGTCTGCATCATCCCTCTACTGCTGGTGGCAGGGATGCATTTTTACCGGGATCTGGCCGGAAAGAATAAAGATTCATGGATGAGCCTTCTGAACCGCGCAGATATAAGGGTCGAAATTGTTGCGCAGGGACTTAGCACCTTGCCGGCTATCGGTAATATTTTCTGCCGACATATAGATGACGCCCTGACGATCATCCCTGAAGGGAATAGACAAAAAGAAAAATAAGCTCATCTCGCAACAATCCCTTCCAGGGCCAATTCGACATGACAGATCAAAAACTTACTCATACATCCCTTGTACTGCTTGCAGCATTTTCGATTCCTATGTAAGCTGCTGTCTGATATTTTTTGAAAAATGGATAATGCATAAAATGATTCGCCATTCACTTGACAAACAAAATTGCTTATAGTAATAAAGCAAAATCATTTTTTGCTCTAGAAACGGTGAAAACCAATAAACAATATTTTTCGTAAGGAGGGTTAACATGCCTACATTAGAACACGGTGGAACCAGCTTTGAAGTAGATGAAGACGGATTCCTGCTCAACGCCAAGGAATTCAATGAAAATTGGGTTGAATACGTAAAAAGTGTTGAGGGTATTAGCGAAATGACTGACGAGCACAGAAAAGTAATTGATGCTCTTCAGGAATACTACAGGAAGAACGGTATTGCCCCAATGGTACGTATTCTTTCCAAGACCACTGGCTTCCCATTGAAAAGAATTTATGAGTTGTTCCCATCCGGCCCTGGTAAAGGTGCTTGCAAGATGGCTGGTCTGCCAAAACCAACCGGTTGCGTATAATCTGACCAGTTGATTTTTAAGCCGTTTTAAAGGGGAGATGCCATTCTAGGCCTCTCCCCTTTTTTTTTGCCCCCTTTTTTTCCGCAATACAATCTAACAAATATGATCTGACACCACCCGGGCAGCCATGATTGTGCCTTGCAAAAGAAGTTCGTTTGTGTAGATAATGAGAAATTTGAGAAGCATTGCTTCGTTTGTCATAATCTCCAGGAGAAACAATCCATGAACTTCTGTGCCGGAATTATCTTCCTCTTTCTTCTCACCTGTTTTTCCCCTGATATTTCTCATGCAGCAGATCCTGCCAAGATTCCTCCTCCATTAGCCCCCTGGGTTGACTGGGTTCTCCATGGGCATGAAGAGGAACTGCTTTGCCCTCCTTCCTACAATGACTCCTCCGTTCTCCTGTGCGAATGGCCATCACAACTGGATATCAGGGTGACGGAGCAAGGGGGCTCTTTCCGGCAGCAATGGCTGATCCAGCATGAACGCTGGTTACAGCTTCCTGGAGACACAGACCATTGGCCCATTGATGTCAAGGTGAATGACCAGACGGCCTTGGTCATGAACAGGGAGGGCGTTCCCAAGATACGGGTCAAGAACGGCAATTATGAAATCACTGGAAAGTTTCAGTGGTCAAGGCTTCCTGAATATCTAACCATCCCGGCCCATACCGGCCTCATCTCCCTGGTTCTGAAAGAGCAGGCCATTGATTTTCCCAATTTTGACAACGACAACCGACTCTGGCTGCAGACCTCCAGAGAAAAGACGGAAAAAATCGAAAACAGCCTGACCCTGCTAATCTACCGGCTCATTGATGATACCATTCCCGCACAGACGGTAACCCAGATCAAACTTGATATCGGTGGGGCCGCCCGGGAAGTGGTGCTCGGGCCGGCCTTTGTCACCGGACAGACCACCCCCCTCTCCCTGAGCGGCGACCTGCCGGCACGACTTGAGCCTGACGGCAGAATACGGGTTCAGGTCCGGCCCGGACAATGGACAATAAAGCTCACCACCCGGCATGTTGGCCCGATAACGACATACCACTGGGTCCGGCCAGATGATCAGTTCTGGCCTTCTGAAGAGATCATTTCCTTCCAAGCCCATCCAGATCTGCGCACCGTGGAAATTGAAGGGGTTTTACCCGTTGACCCCCAGCTGACCTCAATGCCTGAAGAATGGCGCACCTTTCCAGCATACCGGATGCTTGCCGGGGACACCCTGCAGTTCAAGGAGACACGGCGCGGCTCACCGCAGCCTCCTCCTGATCAATTGAGCCTGCAACGTAATCTCTGGCTGCGCTTTGACGGCTCGGGCTACACCTTCCAGGATATTATCAGCGGCCAGAAAAACAATGGCTGGAGACTGGAGATGGCACCACCCATTGAGCTTGGCAGGGTGATGATCAATAATCGAGAGCAGTTCATCACCAAACGTGCGGGGAATGAGAAGGCAGGGGTTGAAGTGCGGGAAGGACAGTTGCAACTCACTGCAGACAGCACCTATTCCGGCCGAATCTCCACCCTGCCTGCTACCGGCTGGGATCATGATTTTCAAAAAGTTCAGGCCACCCTTCACCTGCCGCCAGGATGGAAACTCCTCAATGCCACCGGTATCGACTCCATTGCCGACACCTGGATTGAGCGTTGGAGCCTGCTCGATTTTTTCCTGGTCATCATCTTTACCCTGACCGTAGCCAGACTCTATGCACGACCATCCTTAACCGTCATCGCCTTTCTTTCCTATGTGCTCAGCTACCACGAACCAGGGGCGCCTCGATGGGTGTGGCTGGCTATCCTGTTGGGTGTGGCCCTGCTCCGTCACCTGCCGACAGGAAGATTCCAACAAATCATCAAAGGCTATCAAGCCCTCACCCTTCTTACCCTGATTATCATTGCCATCCCCTTTGCCATTAACCAGTTACGGGTAGGAATTTATCCGCAACTGGAAAAACCCCGGCAGTCCATGACCACTTTCACGGAACAAAGAGCAGCACCACAGGCACCCCCGACTCAAGCGGCAATAGGGTTGGCCCCGAACGCAGTACTCATGGAATCAGCCACGGATAATGTGTCGCGGTCGGCAGGGATGGCCAGAGGCACAAAGGACAAGGCGAACAAATTCATGAGCCAATCTACTGCCCCCATTTCTCCTTATCAAAGTCAAGTCTCGCAATATGACCCCAAGATGATCCAGCAGACCGGCCCCGGGCTTCCCGCGTGGCAGTGGAATGCGATCTCCATGTACTGGTCGGGACCGGTGCAGCGTGATCAACACATAACCTTTACCCTTATCGGGCCAAAGACCAATCTGGCCTTGGCCTTTGCCCGTGTCCTCTTGATGTCCATGCTGGCCATGGGCCTGTTGAACATCAGCTGGCGCCCGGGAAGAGGCTGGGGCCTGCCGAACTGGAAGAGCTATTTTATCCTTCCGCTTCTCCTGGGATTTCTGTATTGCCCAGCCCCTGTCCGGGCCGGTGAAATTCCATCGCCAGAACTGTTTGAACAGCTCCGCACCCGACTGCTGGAAAAGGCGGACTGCTTTCCCGACTGTGCCGATATCAGTGACATGACCGTCACTTTAAGCCCGGAAGCCCTCAGACTGACCATGCAGGTGGACAGCCAGATTGACGGGGCCATCCCCCTTCCCGGCCATGCCAATCACTGGCTTCCACAACAGGTCTTTATCGATAATACGCCCGCAGCCGCTCTCTTCAGAACAGAGCAGCAAATCTGGGTCCTGATACCTGAAGGCAGCCACCAGATCCGGATGCAGGGTAAAATCCCAAGACAGAATAGCATCCAGCTTCCACTGCCCCTGCGCCCTCATCATATTACCTCCGATGCCCAGGGCTGGATTGTGGAAGGAATCCATGAGGGGATCCCCGACAATCAGCTCCAGTTCAAACGGGTACTTGACAAGGAGGAACCTTCCTCTCAGATCCTGGAGAGCGGGATCCTGCCGCCCTTTGTTCTCATTGAGCGCACCCTCTTGCTCGGCCTGACCTGGAAGGTTGAAACCAGGATCATCCGCACGAGCCCAAGCGGCTCGGCCATTGTTCTGGATATCCCCCTGCTTCAAGGAGAATCGGTACTCACCGAAGGCATCCGGGTGCAGAAAGGACAGGCACTGATTACGCTCGATGCCGAGGACAGTGAACTGCACTGGGAGTCTGTCCTTGAAAAAAGCGACCGGCTCATCCTGAAACATGCGGAGACCTATCAATGGACTGAGACCTGGCGAGTTGATGTCAGTCCGATCTACCACATGGAAACAGCGGGGATTCCGGTTATCCTCCATCAACAGGGAGCACGCTGGTATCCAACCTGGCATCCCTGGCCAGGCGAAGAAGTAACACTACTGATCTCACGTCCTGAGGGCATTGACGGCCAGACCCTCACCATTGACAGGAGCTCTCTCCAGCTGCGTCCGGGAAAACGGGCCAGCGACGGCAAGTTGGATCTGTCAATCCGCAGCAGTCAAGGGGGACAGCACATCATCACCTTACCTGCCGATGCACAACTGCAGAAGGTCACTATTAACGGTACAGTTCAGCAAGTCCGTCATGATGGCTCCAAAATATCATTGCCGATCATCCCGGGAAAACAGGATATCTCCCTTGAATGGCGTGAGCCTTCCGGCATGAGCGTTTTCTACAAAACACCGCAAATTGATCTCGGCACAGCCAGCGTCAACGCCGCCATCGATGTGACCCTGCCGCAGGACAGATGGCCACTTTTCCTGGGGGGGCCTTTGATGGGCCCGGCTATTTTGTATTGGTCAACGCTGCTGGTGGTGGCATTGGTGGCCTTTGCGATCAATAAAAGTGGCCTGACGCCCTTGAAATTTTACCAACTTTTCCTGCTGGGTATCGGTATGAGCATGAGCAACCTCTTCAGTTGTCTGCTGGTGGTGGGCTGGCTTGTCGCCCTCCATTTCCGGAAGTTAATCAGAGCAGAGATAGACAAGAACTCCTTCAATCTGATCCAGACCGGTCTCGTTTTCCTGACCGTATTGGCCATGATGGCCCTGGTCTGGGCAATCAGCCAGGGACTGCTGGGACACCCTGACATGAATATTATCGGCAATGGATCCAACGGCAGGACGCTGCGCTGGTATCAAGACATCAGCGGACACCATCTGCCGCAGGGCTGGCTATTCTCCATTCCCATGCTCGCCTACCGAGTGGCAATGCTGGCCTGGGCCCTATGGATCTCGTTTACCCTGCTCGGACTGTTGAAATGGGGCTGGAAAATCGTAAACGAGCCGATGCTCTGGGACAATAGCCCGAAGAAGAAAGTTGACAGTTAAAGTAACTGCCGCCCGAATTCGGTATGGAAAACAAGATAGTTAGATGCTTTTTTTTTCACTACAAAGAATACGAAAACCCATGAGCAACAAATTAAAGAGATTACTGAGTCGCAACAAGCAACATACACCGGAAAAAAAATGGCCACAGGAATTTCATATCGATGAAAATGAAAAGGCTCTTTTGACCACATTGACCGGCGAGCCGCTCCAGTTGGTAAGAATTCATTATGATTTGCTCGACAAAGATGCAATGGAACAAACGTTCAGCAAATTGAAATGCATGGCTTTCGATGCGGACAGACAGAGATGGGTCTGGCATTATGATGAAGAAGCCAGGAAATTGAAATTCCAAACTCCCATTAAAAACCTCCCCAAACACGTCGGATCGATTGTCCTTGGATCCTTTTATCTGCCAACGAAAGATCACCTGTATCTGGATGTTAATTCATTCGACCGGGCAATAGAGGCAATCGCGTTTTTTGACAAACACCTGAGTCGGACAACTGCTTCCCTCTCTCATATACAAATCGTTAACAAATTTTTTACAGCAATCCCTGACTTTGTCCCCAGTCATGATGACTTTTTTGCTCATTTTGCCTTGGAAAAACCTGCCAATACATCAAGCCTCGATGCAATCGCCGCCGATACCACACTCAGTCAACATGAAAAGTTGGAACGTTTTCAACAGGAAATGGACGAACATCTCAAGGAACCAATGAAAGAAATTGAGAGTTTCCTGATCCATTGTTATGAAGATGGATTTGAGGGATTAAAAGGGGGGCTAAAAATGCGGCATATTATTGCTTTTCAGCACTGGCAAGGCAATACAGATTTTTCTTTTTTTGATATCTTTCAAAAAACAATCCCTAAAACATAAGCTCTTCAACAAACTGGATTTCGTCAATGGCCCTCTCCCTCAACAAACCCAAGCTCGACAACCTTGCCGGCAATATCTGGAAATCTGCTCAACGGCTGCGCGGCAAATTCAAACCCTACGAATACCAGGGCGTCATCCTGCCGATCATCGTTATCCGACGGTTGGAGTGCGTACTACTGGCCTGGCGTGAGGCCAAGAGTGCCGAGGTGCAGGCCAAACGGCCGACGCTCACCGACAAGGAGCTTGCCAGACTGGTCAAGGATCTGGAAATGAATCCCCAGCAGTCGCCCTTCTCCAACAAGACCGAATGGACACTGCGCAAGGTCTATGAGGAAGACTATACGCTGCTGGATGAGAATTTCCGCGTCTACATCAACGGCTTTTCGAAGAACGTTGACGATATCATCGAGCACTTCAACTATCGAAATACGATCACTACCATAGTAAAGAACAACCGGCTGGCCCCGCTTCTCAATCAATACAAGGAGCTGGAACTGGGTCCGGACCAGCTCTCCGGTCTGGAGATGGGCTATATCTACGAAGAGCTCTTGCGCCGCTTCTCAGAACAGAGCGGCGAGGAGGCCGGAGAGCACTTCACCCCGCGCGAGGTTATCCGGCTGATGGTTGAGCTGCTGGATATTCCCATCCCGGACCATCACGTTTCCATTTATGATCCCGCCTGCGGTACCGGCGGCATGTTGTCCGTGGCCAAGGAACATCTGCTGGACCGGGCCGCCACGCCAGCCCAGCGCAGCAAGGTCGAGAAACTCGTCACCGTCCATGGCCAGGAGCTCTCTCCCACCAACTACGCCATCTGCCAGGCCGACCTGCTCATCAAAAACGATCAGCAGGCCAAGGTCTTCCTCGGCAACTCACTGATTCCCCACGAGGCTACCAGCCGCGAGCCGGGTGACCAGCTTGCCAAGCCGGATGACCAGTTCAACTTCATGCTCTCCAATCCGCCCTTCGGCGTCACCTGGGGCGGCAAGGACGGCTACGAGAAGGAAGCCCGCAAGCTGATAAAAAGCCGCTACCAGGCCGGCATGCCGCGGGTGAATGACGGGGCACTGCTCTTCCTGCAGACCATGTTGGCCAAGATGCAACCACCGGAAAAAGGCGGCAGCCGTATCGCCATCATCTTCAACGGTTCGCCGCTTTCCAATGGCGATTGCGGCTCTGGTGAGAGCGAGATACGCCGCTGGATTCTGGAGAACGACTGGCTCGACGCCATCGTCATGCTGCCCGACCAGCTCTTCTACAATACCGGCATCTTCACCTATATCTGGCTGCTCCGCAACGAGAAGCCCGCCAGCCATCGCGGCCGGGTGATGCTCATTGATGGTCGCCAACAGTTTGAAAAAGAGCCGAAGGCATTCGGCAACAAGCGCAACCGGATGACCGATGGCCACCGGCAATGGATCGAGGAACGGTATCAGCAGGGCTGGAAAGCCGGTTTTGAAGACGAACAGGTGAAGATTTTTCAGACACAGGACTTCGCCTTCCATAAGGTCAAGGTGGTCTTTTGGCAGAGCGATGCAGACGACCAGCCGGCCATCATCACTGAGCCTTACGAGAAGGCCTTCACCACAGCCAACCTTAGCAAAGAACTGAAGTTCCACGACAGCGCCCTCACTTTCCGCGTCACATTTTCTTCCCCCCGCCCTCCGGGAGAAGGACCGGGGATGAGGGCCGAACAGACAGCAGAGTTCACCCTCAAACCGACCGACAGCGTCGCCAAAAAGTTCAAGGAGGCCCTGGGGGATAAGCCGGAAATTCTCGCCGTCGAATGGACGCACCGCCACTACGTGCAGGACGATGAATACATCCCGCACGGCGAGGAGATCGAGGCCTTTCTACAACGGGAAATCGCCAAGCCCATCATCCGCTGGGAAGACAGCCCGCAACTCGGCTACGAGATCCTGCCCAATAAATACTTCTACCGCTACCAGCCGCCCACGCCTGCCAAAGAGTTGTTGGCGGAGTTCTGGCGGCTGGAGAAGGAGGCAGAGAAGATGCTGGTGGGGCTGGCGAAATGAGCAGCGCTCCAAGAGGCTGGGTAAGAGAGCGGCTCAAGGACGTGGCTGCAATCAATGCCCACACGCTGTCCGCTGGTACAGCCCCAGACTACGAGTTTAACTACCTCGAGATCTCAAACGTCGATTACCACGGTATCGTTGACCACAGTGCCATCGAACGCCTTCGTTTTGAAGATGCGCCGTCCCGAGCGCGACGACGGGTAGCACAGCCGGGAGCACTGTGATTTCTTCAGTAAGACCTAACCTGCAGGCGGTTGCCTTCTTTCCGGAGGCTTCGGCACACCTTGTATGTTCAACCGGCTTCAATGTTGTGGAGCCACAACCAAGCAGGCTGTCTCCGCAATTTTCCTACTACCACCTTATATCCGAGAACGCGCGACAGTATTTCGAGGCAGCAGCAACTGGCGTTGGCTACCCCGCAGTTGGTGACAAGGACTTCAACGCCTTAGCTGTCCCGCTACCGCCATTGCCCGAGCAACAGCGCATCGCGACATACCTGGATGTGAGCTGTGCAGCCATTGACGGGGCGATAGCCGCCAAACAGAGCCAACGCGCAACCCTCGACGCACTCCGCAAGTCCATCATCAAGCACGCAGTGACAATGGGTTTGAACTCCTTGGTAAAAACGCAGCACACCGACGTGGAATGGATTCCTGAAATGCCGCAGCACTGGCGTTTGGTGCGCGTCAAAGATGTGATGGAGTTCTTCAACACGATCCGCGTCCCATTGAGTGCCGCGGATCGTGGAGTGATGACCGAGAAAACCTACGACTACTATGGCGCGTCGGGTGTGATTGACAAAGTCGAAGCCTATCTGTTCGATGGCACTTACATCCTCATCGCTGAAGATGGCGCGAACCTCCTGACCCGCTCCAAGCCTTTGGCATTTTTGGCGTCAGGCAAGTTCTGGGTGAACAACCACGCCCACATCCTCAAACCACGCTGGGATGGGGACAATGCATTTTTCGTAGCTCTACTCGAATCTCAAGACTTATCACTTGTCGTCACTGGTGCAGCACAACCCAAACTCACGATGGCCAATCTTGGTCGTTTCAAATTAGCGGTACCACATGTTGCCGAACAGAAGCAAATCACTGCTTTCATACAAGAAAAAGAAACTGAGTTCTATCCACTTGTTGCGCAGATTGAATCCCAAATCTCCACCCTCACCGCCTACCGTAAGTCGCTGATTCACGAATGCGTCACCGGCCAGCGCCGGATCAGCGAGGCGGATGTGCGGCGGGCACAAAGCAGGAGTGAACAACATGATTGAGAAACAGATAGTCAAACCGGCCTTGTTTGAAGGTAAGCAAATCAGGAAGACCCTCCATGAGGGCGAATGGTGGTTCGTCATTGTGGATGTGGTAGCCATCCTTACCGACTCCGCCAATCCCTCCGGCTACCTCAAGGACATGCGGCGGCGCGACACCTCCCTGGCCGAGGCTTTCCAAGGGGGGGGGCAATTTGCCCCCCCCCTTGGGCTGGCGTTTACAACGACTGGCGGGCGTCAAAAAATTCTGTGTTGGAATAGCGAGGGCATCTTCCGTCTGATCCAGTCCATTCCCTCGCCCAAGGCCGAGCCTTTCAAGCGCTGGCTGGCACGGATCGGCAAGGAACGCATCGACGAGATCGAGAATCCTGAACTGGCCATGGCCCGGATGCAGGAACTCTACGAAAAGAAGGGCTATCCCAAGGAGTGGATCGACAAACGGCTACGCGGAATTGCCGTGCGCCAGGACCTGACCGGAGAATGGCAGGACCGGGGCGCCCGTACCAGTCTGGAATATGCCATCCTCACCAACGAGATCATGCAGGGCGCATTCGGTCTCAAGGTTGATGAGTACAAGCAGGTAAAAGATCTGCAGCGCGAAAACCTGCGCGACCACATGACCGACATCGAACTGATCCTGACCATGCTGGCCGAGGCCACCACCACCGAGCTGCACCGCGACCGGGATTCACAAGGCATGGAACCGCTGGCAAAGGACGCCAGGGACGGAGGGGCGGTGGCCGGCAGGACGCGCCAGGACATTGAGACCCAGACCGGCAAGCCGGTCATCTCGGACGGAAACTTCAAAAAGCTGGCCGCCAGGAAGCCGAAAAGGCTGAAAGCGGACAAGGATTGACCATGGCCGGAAAGAAAAAAGCGCCTGTCAAAAAACAACGCGGACTGCCCCGAGCCCCCGAGTTAAAATTTCAGCAGCACATTGCGGATTCCCTAATCCGCGAGCATGGGTATGGCGTACTGGAACAATCCGATATTACAGACACCGAACATTCCATTGCCGAAGATCAGTTCTGGGCCTTCCTGCAAGCCACCCAGACCGATACCCTCACAAAACTGCAGGATGCCTACAGTACGGACGCACGGAACGAGGTGTTTAAGGCCCTGCGCAAGGAACTGGCACACACGCCGTTGTGGATACTGCTGCGCCACGGCCTGAAGGTGCGCGGGCTGGAATTCCGGCTGTTCTACCCCAAACCCCGCTCCCTTGAAAGCGCGGCTGCCATAAAACACAGTGAGAACCGCTTCACCTTCCGCCCGCATTTTTATTTCGGCGCAAGCAATCAGGAGATTGATTTTGTCTTCTTCCTCAACGGTCTGCCCATCGTCGCCCTTGAGTTGAAACACGAGAGGAACCAGACTGTGCATGACGCCGTAGCTCAATACGCCGGTCGTGACCATGCCCATAAAGTATTTCAGCATCCCTTCCTCTACCTGGCCGCCGATACCAGCGACGTCATGGCCGCCACCGACCCGAGCCGGGAAGAGAACTTCCGCTGGCATAACACCGGCCTGAGCAATAAGGCCATAAGCACCAATGGCAGCGAATATCCGGTGGAGTTCATCTACCGCGAGGTGCTGGCCAAAGAGCAGCTGCTGGAAGCGCTCTCTTTCTTTCTCATCCGCGTGCCCCGGCGCGAGGCGGAGGACGACAAGCCGGAGCGTCCAGCCGTTACCCTGTTTCCTCGCTACCACCAGAGCCGCACAGTGCGGAAGGTGGCGGACGACATCTCGACGCAGTTCGCCGCCGGGGGTGATATCGGCCGCAAGTATCTCATCAATCATTCGGCGGGCAGCGGCAAGACACTGACCATCTGCTGGCTGGCAGACCGCATCCACAGCCTATTCAAACCCGGCACCAGCAAGAAGCTCGTGGATCTGGTCTTCATCCTCACCGACCGCAAGGCGCTCGACACCAATATCAAGGACGAGATCGAAAACTTCAGCCACCTCAAAGAGGTCATCGGTCTGGCGCACAGGGCCGATGACCTGCTGCGCTTCCTCCAGGGGCGCAAACCGATCATTGTCACCACCCAGCAGAAGTTTGCCTGGGTGCTGGACGAGATTGAGAAGAACCCCGAGCTGAAAAAACTGCGGGTCGCCTTCCTGATTGATGAGGCCCACCGCTCGCAGGAAGGCCGGATGGGGGCGGCCATTCGCCTGCCGTTCCGCAAATCCGATGAGCCCGATGGTGATCCCCCGGAGCCGGATCCGCAAGAACAACTCACCAGGATCATCCGCGAACATGACTGCAATCAGATGATCGTTGCCTTCACCGCCACACCGGCACCGGCCACCGTCACCCTCTTCGGCGCTCCATTCGACACCTACTCCGAGGCCGAGGCCATCGCTGAAGGCTATATCGTCGATGTGGCAACCAGTATCATTTCCTACAAGACGCTCTACAACCTCCATTGCCCGGTTGTGCCGAAGGCGGAGGAGGAAAAGCACTATCCAGCGGGTGTGGTAGCCAAGGCCTTGAAGAACGTTGCCTTTCAAGACGACGGCCTCATTCAGTACAAAGCCGAGGTAATGCTGCGCATCTTCGAGAAGGATGTGATGCCGCTCATCGATGGACGCGCCAAGGCGATGATCGTCACCAGCTCCCGCATTGCCGGGCTGCGCTATTTTCAGATTATCAAGGAAAAGCTCAAGGAGCGCAACACAGCCTACAAGGCACTTTACGCCTTCTCGGATTTTGTCCATCCAGCAACGAATGCACCGATCAGCGAGTATGCAGTCAACGAGTTAAAAGACGGCGAGTTGATCGAACAGCGGTTCGAGGGTGACGACTACCGGTTGCTGATCGTGGCCAACAAATTTCAGACAGGTTTCGACCAGCCTCTTTTAGCCGGCATGTTCCTCGACAAGCCGGTGGTGGACCGAAACGCCGTACAGACTCTCTCCCGGCTGAACCGCTGCCACCAAGGCAAGGATCGTGTCGTGGTCGTGGACTTCACCAATAACGCCAAGGCGATCCTCAAGGCCTTCGTCAAATACCGGAAAGGCACGCCCTTCGAGCCGGACGAGCCGGATCAGGAACTTTGCCTGAAATTGTACGCCGAGATTCTGGCTGCCGGTCTGTTCACCCGGAAGGATGCTGCCGATCTCGGAAAAATGCTCGCGACCGGCACGGATGCCCAGGTGCAGTTCTCGGTCAATGCATTGCGGACCCACTTTCAGTCAAAAATTTCCGATCCTGAAGAACGCAAGACCTTCATCTATCTGCTTGCCCGCTTCGTGAAAAGTTTTCACTTCCTCAGCTGCTTCTTCACCTTTGGGACGGAGATCAAACAACTCGCCACCTTTGCCGAATACGTCGGCCCGCAGCTCATCAAGGCAGGCAGCGTCTCCGAGCTGATGCAGCAGATTCGTCAGACGGAAGTCATCAAGGCCGCTGTGAAATATCAAGGGGTAGAGAGCGGCGGGGGAACGGTGAAGCTCAGACCAGGCAAGGGGAAAACTGGATCCGGCCCGACCCCGAAGAAGGTGACCGTTCAGGACATGATCGCGGAGATCCAGGCCCAGTTCGCTATTACTGACGACGAGGCGCTCTACATCAAGCAGATCACGGAGGAAAAAGCCACTGACCCGGTCATTCACAGTACGGTGATCACTCATCGGGATGACTCCAGCTACCTCAAAGGCGCTTATCGCGGACAGGTGAACGGCGAGATCCAAACTGCATACGAAGAGTTGCCGGGTGGCTACGAAGCTCTCTCCGATTCCAGGTACATCAGCATCGGCGGAATCTTCGACATTATGGCCATAACAGTTATTCAAAACCATCTCTCAGCAGCGGTATGAATTCATGAGCAAGACCATAGCCCAGATTCCCCAAGCCGACCGACCGCGAGAAAAACTGCTCCGCAAAGGGGCGGAAGCCTTGAGCGATCGGGAACTGCTGGCGGTTCTACTGGGAAAAGGTACACCCGGGATGGATGTCATGACCCTGGCCGGGAAGCTGGCTCGGGTCATTGACGAAAAGGGGCTGGAAGTGAAGGCTGAAGACTTGACGCAGTTTGCAGGCGTGGGTGACGCCAAGGCCACCCTGATTCTCGCGGCCATCGAGTTCGCCCGCCGCCGTATCAAGCCGGAGGGTGCAAAAATCGTTACCCCGGCGGATCTCTTACCCCATGTCCGCCACTATGCTGATCGTAAACAGGAGCATTTCCTCTGTGCCTCAATCAACGGCGCTAATGAAATCTTAAATATCCGCGTCGTGTCAATTGGCCTGATTGACCGGAGTCCGGTCCATCCGCGTGAAGTCTTCGCCGATGCGTTGACCGACCGAGCCTCGGCTATCATCGTTGCCCACAATCATCCTGGAGGTGGAGTTGGTCCGTCAGCAAGCGATATCAATATCACCGCCCAGCTTAAAGCAGCAGGTGAGATCATAGGCCTTGAGCTGCTGGACCACATTATCTTCAGCAGGAATGAATACTTCAGTTTTTTAGAAGCCGGTAGGCTGTAGGGAAAGATTATCCCTTGCTACCAGTGGGACGCCACTCGAGGGGAGATTCATTAGACATTTTAGATATCTCAAGCTTGGGCAATCTGGAGCGCCGCCTTGATGCCGTTGGTACCACTGGAGATGATGCCGCCGGCATAACCGCTGCCTTCTCCAACCAGATAGAGATTTTCAAATCCGTAACATCGGCCATCTGCCTCGCGCAGAACTTGAATAGGCGAGGAGGTCTTGCTCTCAAGGCCCATGATGATTCCGGTTTCAAAGCCTTTGATCTTACGGGAAAACTCCTTCAGACCTTCCCGGATGGAGGCGCTGATTCCCTGCGGTAGGAGATTCCACAGGGGCGCGGGCATAAGCCCTAATGGATAGCTGGACTGCACATCCCCTCTTGGCTCCTTGCAGTGGATAAAGTCATCGATCCGGCAGTAGGGGGCCTGATAGCCCTTGCCATGGTGAAAAAAATTCTGTTCCAGAACCCCCAACCAGTCCAAAGCCTCCTGAGCACTCAGTTCACGACCCAGCAGCTGATGCAGGTTAACCCCCGCCACACAGGCGGCATTGGCAAATTGTCCATCCCGCTTATAGAGACTCATGCCATTGACGATATTGGTGTCGGCATAGGCAGTGGCCGGGACCACCACCCCGCCGGGACACATGCAGAAGGTGTAGACCGGCAGCTTACCGTCACCCTTAGAGGTCAAGCGATACTCAGCCGCCTTCACCCCCGACAGCTCTTCCCGACCCCATTGGGCACGGTTGATCAGGGCCTGCGGATGTTCCAGTCGGCAGCCAATGGCAAAATTCTTGGGCCGAAATCCCACCCCCTTACCAATCAGCATGCGATAGGTCTCATGGGCGGAATGGCCAGGGGCGATGACATAATAATCCGCCTCAATGATCCCCTGATCAGTCAAGGCACTGACAACCCTGCCGTTTTTCACCTCAAGGTCTGTCAGCAGGGTTTCAAATTGCATGGAGCCACCAATCCTGATGAACTCTTCACGCAGCCCCCTGACAATATTTTTCAGGTTATCACTGCCAAGATGCGGATGGGCCAGATAACGTATTTCAGGCGGCGCACCAGCCTGAATATAACTCTCAAGGATAAAAGCCTTTTCCAGAGAGATGTTTTTCGTGCGTGACGTCAGTTTACCATCGGAAAAAGTCCCTGCACCCCCCTCGCCAAAGGCGTAATTACCTTTAGCGTCAAAAACCCCACTCTCTTCAAAGACCCTGATCCCCTCCTCCCTCTTTCGAACCTCTGCCCCCCGTTCAATCAGAGTGGTCTCAAAACCGGCCTTCTGCAGGACAAAGGCAGCAAAGAAACCGGCCGGTCCGCTACCGACAACCAGAGCCTTTTCTTTTCTCTTCCGAAAAGGAATAAGGAGCCGGGGAGGAACAGGCGGCACCTCTCCAGGAATCTCAGGAGAGAGGACAGAAAGCTGCACCAGCCAATGGATATTCGCTTTTTTCCTGGCATCCAGACTTTTATGGACTATCTGTACGGAAAAGTCCCGCAATCCCTCTGCCTTTGCCACCTGGGCATGCAACAGCTCCTGCGAATAATCAGGAGGCAGCTTGACCGTGATTTCTTTATATCCCATTCCGCTGTATCCTCTCTGAAGAGAACACCGCACGCTCACGCAAGGAGAACAACAGCCATGCCACCCTTTCCACTATACCTTTTCTATCTTTCGATGATTTTCTTAATACGCGAATAAGTGTTCATGAGCTCTTCACCGACGAGTTTAACCGCGGCCCCCACATCTTTCAAACTTTCGCCACCCTCACGGGCCACTACCGGGGTCTTGGTCTTCAGATGCTCCCATTTTTTCTCGGCCACTGCCCATTCATCCTTAACTTCAGCCTTGGCCAGATGCATCTTCAATACAATTTCATCCCGCTGCTGCGCTATTTTCTGCATAAAGGTGTCTATATCTTTCTGTTCCATGCTGGTTTCTCCTTTTGTATGTTGATTTAAAATCAGTTAGTGCAAAATCCAAATATTCGAGAAGGTAGCCTCTTTAGTCAAGTTATAAGCCATGAAACAAACAAGTCAAGAAATTCCCTTGAGGAACGCCTAAACAACATCACAACAACCAGCTGAAACATTCCCCGGAATGTCTCATGAAAGCGCAAGGGAAATGCTCGCCGAGCTCAGATCTCTGATTGCAAAGGATCATCAAAGGGTATAAACTTAAAGAAATTTGGAGATCAGAATTTTGATTGACACTCAAGGCTTCCTCAATTCAATCTTTTGCTACCTCATCACTGACAACCATTCCCGGATCATTCGCCTTGAAAAGAATGCAATTCTCTATGCCCCTTCAAATTCCAGCTGTCCAGTGCGAACAGGTCTCTTTTTCCTATGGAGAGATCCCTATCCTCACCGATGTCTCCTTTTCCATTCAAAAACTGGATGCCGTGGCCCTGGTTGGCCCTAATGGCGGCGGTAAGTCAACACTGCTCAAGCTGATACTGGGACTGCTCACCCCGCAGACAGGGACCATTAAGGTCTTAGGCGTCACCCCGCAACAGGCGCGGCAAAAGATCGGCTACATGCCCCAGCATCTGCAATATGACCCTTCTTTTCCCGTCTCGGTCATGGATGTGGTCCTCATGGGCCGGGCCGGCTCCATCGGTTTGGGACGCTATAGCGCTGAAGATCGGCGGATTGCCATGCAGGCCATGGCCGAACTGGCCGTTGATGGACTGGCACCCCGACCATTCAACAGCCTGTCGGGTGGACAGCGGCAGCGTATTCTCATTGCTCGAGCCCTGGCCTGCGAACCGGAGATCCTGCTCCTCGATGAACCCACCGCCAACGTCGATCCCGGCGTTGAGCTCCAGTTCTTCGAGATTCTCAAGGAGCTGGCCAACCGGGTAACGGTGCTCACCGTCTCCCATGATCTCGGCTTTGTCTCTCAAATGGTGAGCCGGGTTTTCTGCGTCAATCGGCAGGTCAAGATCCATCCGACATCTGAGTTGACCGGGGAGATTATTCATGAGATGTATGGTGGGGATGTGCGGATGGTCCGCCACGATCACTGCTGTTCTGAACAGGGGCACTCACATGCTGACATACTTTAACGCCCTCACCGACCCCAACATGGTCTTTCTCCGCTACGCCCTTTTCGCGGGACTTCTGGCCGCCCCAGCCTTCGGCATCATCGGCACCTATGTGGTGGCAAGACGAATGACCTATCTGGCAGGTGCTATTGCCCACTGCGTACTGGGAGGGATTGGTGCCGCCCTCTACTGCCAAGCCCGATATGAACTGCCCTGGCTGACCCCGATGCTGGGCGCCATTGTTGCCGCCATCGGAGCAGCCCTGCTTATCGGCCTGATCAGCCTGCGCTCCCACGAACGAGTTGATTCGGTGATTGGCGCCATCTGGGTGCTCGGGATGGCAACAGGCATCATCTTTATTGCCAAAACCCCCGGCTACATTGACCCCATGAGCTATCTCTTCGGCAATATCCTGATGATCACCGGTCGTGATCTGCTGACCATTGCCGTCTTGGATGTGATCGTGATCGGCCTGGGGCTCCTCAGCTACAACCGGATGATCGCCGTCTGTTTTGATGAGGAATTTGCCCGTCTGCGCGGGATCAGGACAGAACTCTACACCCTGCTCCTGCTCTGCCTCACCGCACTCACCATTGTCCTGATGGTCAGAGTGGTGGGGATTGTGATGGTGATCGCCCTCTTTACCCTGCCGGCCGCCACCGCCTCTCATTTCAGCACCCGGATATGGCAGATGATGCTTTTTGCCACCCTGCTCGGCATGATCTCGGTTGCCGGCGGCCTGTCCCTGAGCTATGGCCTAGATCTTCCCAGCGGACCTACCATCGTCATGCTGGCCGGCTTTTTTTATCTGACAGTTATTATCGGCAAAGGCTTGAAGAACAAACTGCGATAACAGAAGTGGCCCTGGAATTTGAACACGCCATCAAGAAAAATCTGCTCCAAATAATGCCATCTCTGGGCTAAATCATGGAGCATGAACATGGTTTAACCAGCAAGACATACCCTCTCTTCCTTTCATTTTTTTTCTTACTCATCACTTAGCTTTTTTCAGGATCATCCTGAGTGAGCGAGAAAAAATCTCCTTCAAAAAGATCTGACTATCGAAACCAGAGAGGAGTTAACGCCCTGTCTCCAAACTTCTTCATTTCAAAAAGTTTTGCTTCTACCAGACTTACATGATACTCTTTTTAAAAGAATGAGAAAAAGTAAACTCTCTACTCCCCGACTATTCGTTTTTTTATTATCAAGGGGCACATTTTCTTTCACTCCGAGTGATCGAACGAGAGGCCGCCTTTCATAACTCTGCATTTTGTTCACAAAGTAAAAATGATATCTGGCGAACAACTGAATGGGCAGGAGAAGATTCGCTGGCAGATTTTACGGATTGTGAAAAATACAGCACACTATAGTATGACTAGCTAAATAGGAGGAGTCATGTGTCGCAAATTACCCCATATCGAGTTTTTCTCTGTCGTTACATGTGTAGTTTGTGTGTTTTTTCCCAACTTCGTCCCTTGGGCGCTGGCGAATACCTATACGGTCAACGATACTGCCGATTATAACTTCCCCCCGCCCGATAATCGTATTTGCTTGCGCTATGCCATCACTCTGGCGAACATTAATCCCGGTAGCGACACCATTATATTGCCGGCCGGAACCTATGTCCTGTCTATCTCGACTACTAAAGAAAACAATAACGTGCAAGGGGATCTGGACATACTGGACGACCTAACCATCAGTGGAGCCGGAGCGGAGCAGACAATTGTGGACGGTAATAGTTTGGATCGAGTGTTTGATATTTACAATGATACGATGTCGATAAGCGGGATAACGATCAGGAACGGCAAGGCGCCCACAGGAGACTCTGGCGGAGGAGGTATTCGGACTTCTAACGGGACCTTGACTTTAGATAAGGTCATTGTCAGCAATAACAGTGTTGCAGCAGGAGGAGGCGTCAATGACTACGGCGGCGGCGTTGGAAATAATGGGGTTTGTACCATCATCAACAGTACCATCGCCAATAATCAAGCATATAAAGGTGGTGGTGTCTCCAACAATGGATCAAGCATAGCTGTGTTTATGAGTACCATAAGCGGCAACACAGATAGCGTAGCTGCAGGCGGGATGTTAAGCATAAGCAACACTCTGGTTGTGAACTCCACAATCAGTGGAAACAGTTCGACCTCAGGAGCAGGTGGTATCTACGGCTTCGGTGCAAGTACCATAATCTCCACCACGATTACCAATAACTCGTCGGCAAACGGAACCGATGGATACTGTAACAATACGAGCGGAACCCTGTCGGTGAGAAACACTATCATCGCTCAGAATGGAGATACCAATTGCTGCTATTCTATAGGGATGACGTCAAATGGATATAATCTTGAAGACACAAACACCTGCGGTTTTACCAAAGCAAGCGACTTGATAAACAGTGATCCTAAGCTGGCCTCCCTGCAAAATAACGGCGGACCTACCTTTACCCATGCCTTGCAGAATGGTAGCCCTGCCATCGATGCCGGCACCTCCGTCCTTTTATTTCCAAACGATCAGCGTGGCAAAAAACGTCCCTGCGGCCCTGGGTATGATATCGGCGCCTATGAAAAATGTTCGGGGCTTCTGCTTTTTATCCCAGCCATTATTGGTAACAGCAAATCAACTCAGTGAACAATAATGCCCGGAGTAAACTGGAGATATGGATACTCTTGTTATGGTAAATATTTTAACGAAACTCATTATGCCAAAAGATGCTCTCCGGTCCATTTATTATTGATCATTTACGAGACGGCAGTCCAATAATATTGATATGAGACGTTATTAACAGCAATAAAAAATGAATTGAAGTTCATTTTTTATTGCTGTTAATAAGAAATTTTTATATAGTAAAAAATATAAAAATGTGTAGCGATAGCGTGACAATATTTTTCCATTCACCAATATGAAATAAAGCCAAACCTGTTGTGAAGCAGGGACGGAATGCCTCGGAATTCAGAAGTGATTTAGCCGGGCTGCCATATCAAATAGGCAGCTCGGTTTTTTTTATCCAGCGACATATCACTTTAAGGATTGTGTTAAAATAGGCTATGGCTCGGATCCTCTTGTTATGGTTAAAGTTTTCGCAAAATTCATTATACCACAAGAGGCTCTCCGGGCCATTTATGATTGATCATTTATGAGACAGCAGTGATTTTTGTGTGGTACTCTTGGGTATTCTTCCAAGTCTCCTGTCTGTCTGATAGCTTCAGGGACAACGTCTTTTGATGGATAGCCCCATGGGAACTAAGCCTGACACGGCGAGCCGTTGAATCATGGTTTAGCCGCTGAACAGTTCCGACTTTTCGTTTATTTCACCGCCAAGGAGGCATTGTGGAACACTATCTTGTCAAAGACCTTATGGTTCCCATTTCTGAATATGCGGTTGTTGTAGTCGGAACGCCACTCATCGAAGCCATCCGTGTTCTTGAAAAAGCGCAGGAAGTATATACCGTCAGTAAATATCAGCACCGGTCCATCCTTGTGCTCGACGAGAATGGCCATATCGTTGGGAAAATCAGCCAACTGAGGGCCCTCAAGGCGCTTGAGCCTGAATTCAAATTCAATGATGAAATTGCAGAGATGCGAAAGTTCAAATTCAGCGAGACCTATATCGCCCGACTTCAAGACAAGTACCGGTCCCACAGAAAATTCATAACAGACAGCGTCCTGCGGGAAGCAGCAAACAAAAAAGTTGAAGAGTTCATGCAAGCTCCCTCGCCGGGAGAATATGTTGCCGATGATTGCAGCCTGGACGCAGCTATCCTGCAACTGACTGCCGGGCAGCACCTTTCCCTGCTGGTAACCCGAGACAAACAGATTGTCGGTGTCCTGAGAATTGCAGATGTCTTTGCCGCTACTTTTCATAAGATGATGACCCTGAAGTAAGTCATAGCAGTCAAGTCGCTTTCCACATGCAGCTTGATATAAGACAAGCCCCATCACAGAGCACAGAGGCTATGAAGAGAGCATCATGAATGAATTGGAAAAACTCTTTAACAGAATTGTTCAGCGAGTAAATATCAACCTTCGGGAACTTAATTTTGATGTCAACCCATTTGCAATAGAACTCATTCCGCTCGATCAGATGAGCAAGTTCTATGCCTTCTATGGGATAACCCCTGATCATCCACCAGAGCTCCATTTCGAACATTCCGCAATCGCCGGCAGTTACTTCCTCGGCAAATCCCGAGTCAGAAACTCGCTTCTCTACAAGAGCGATATCCGCGGCGATGAGTTGAAACACAAAGACCAGACCATCAGTTTCAAGAATCTCACCCTGACCCTGACCAAAGATGAAATCATCGACATTGAAGACAGCGCCCTGATCAAGACCTTGGTGCACAACTGCTCCCATGACCCTGAAACACTAGAGAAGTTTTTTATCAAAAATACTCTGGCCATGGATTACTCAAATATCCACGGATCCCCATCTGATGGCTGCTTTCTCGCCCCCTACGCCACCGTTGACCTGACAACTATGCGTGATTGTGTAATCGGCGCCTATTCCTACATTCAGGCAGGAGAGATCTCTCACCTCAATGTTGATCCGGGAACGATCTGGGTCAACAGCCCCGGTAACTTCAACTTCTTCTATAAATATCCGTTAACTCTTCTTGATCGCTATGTCTCCCTCTCGCCGGACAAAGTGCCCTGGGGCATCCTCATTGATTTTATCGAGGAACGGAAAGTCGAATTTTTGCGGGTGTTCGATGTCGTTAATCTGGAAGCGATAGAGTCTATCCCCAAGACGTCCTCCCTGGACCGCTATGCGGTGGTCTTACCCAATATCAAAATCGCCGACAACGTGCTCGTTTCGCAACGGGCCTATATTGAGAATTCGACCCTTGGCCAAGGGGCAAATGCCCAGGAGAACTGTTTCATCATCAATTCACACCTTGAGGCATACAACGTTACCGCCCATGGGGCAAAGATCATTGAAGCAGAGCTGGGTTCAGGGACATTTGTCGGTTTTAACAGTTTTCTTTGCGGAAAGAAGGAAGGCAGGCTGAAGATTGGTGCTGGTTGTGTGATTATGCCGCACACCATCATAGATATAGAACAAGCACTGGAAATACCAGCCAACCAGCTGGTCTGGGGATTGGTGAGAGATAAGGAAGACCTTGCCAAAAACTCCATCGCACTGGAAAAGATGTCCGGTATTGAATCATCATTTTCACAGGGGGAAATGCATTTTGAAGGCAATGGAGCACTGTTTGTCAAGGCCTTCAAGGAGCGCATCCACCACATACTGGAGGCCAACGGTGCCTTCTTTGCAGACGGAAAAAATGCCGGCCACGCGCAAAAGAATCAGAAACTGTCTCTCAATACCATCAAACCTTTTCAGTTTGGCCCCATGGAAGGCATGTATCCGAATATCAGGATATTACCATAAACCTAGGCACGCAATAGATAAAGCTTACCTTCAATCCATTCCTCTTTTTCCTTGCGGATATTAGCCGCAACAACCTTGACCACGGAAAATCCTGTTTCCTGGGCCAGGTTCCTGATATAGGATTCAGCATGCCCATAGCGACCCATGGGTTTCAGACAGAAGCCCTGATCGGCAAGCTCTGTTGAGAAGAGGAAGGTCCCGCCCACGGCAGCCCTCTCTTTCACCAGGGTAAAAATATCGCGAAGATCACCAATATAGATAAAAACATCAGCGGCCAGAAAGAAATCAAAAGATGTCGTGCTCTCCTCTAAAAAGGAGCAGATATCGGTTTCATGGAGGCTGTCGTACAATCCTTTTTTGCCTGCCACCTCAAGCATTTTAGGAGAGAGGTCAAGGCCGATCAGTTTTTCGGTCAGGTCCTGAAAGGCCTCACCGGACAGCCCGGTGCCGCAGCCCATATCAAGGGTAAAAGGGAAATGATGGCTATCCTGGCCGACAAGCATGGCCCTGAGCTGGGAAGGGATGCTATAGCCCAGCTTGTCCACCATACTGTCGTCATAATGTTCCGAGAAACTGTCAAAAACCTTGCGAATATAGGTGTCAGGGGCCATAGCTGTGGCCTGGCCTGTGAGCGCTGCCAGCATATGACCGGCCATAATGGCATTGTGGTCAAGGGCGATAAGTTTCTGGTAGGTGGCAATGGCCTTGTCAACCTCTCTTTCCAGATGATAGAGATAGCCGAGATTATTGAGAGCCTGGGCATGATCGGGATTATTCGTGACCACTTTTTCAAGAAACCAGATAGCGTCGGCGTGGTGATGCAAATCCTTGCACAGAACTCCTAGGTTGTAGAGGACATCCTCAGCGTCTGGAGTAATGGCCAGAACTTTTTGGTAGCAGCTGAAGGCCTTATCGAATTGCCCCAGTTTTTTCCTGGTCAGGGCCAGATTGAAAAAGATGTCGCCATCCTCTGGGCAGAGTTTGGCAGCCTCCTCATAAGCCTGAGCTGCCCTGGGGTAATCGCCCTGTTCAAAAAAAATGATTCCCAGATTATAATAGGCGGGGGCCGCCTCCGGGGCTACAGTTACGACGCGGGTAAACCAGTGGGCCGCCTCATCGAGTTTTCCTTTTTCGAAAAAAAGCAGCGCCAGGAGGTAGTTGAGCTGCGGGTTATCTTGATCATCAGCGAGCAGGGCCTGATAGCCGGCCAGGGCCTGCTCAAAATCTCCGGTCTGGTGATGATGCAGGGTCTGGGCAAAGAGGTTCATGGTATTTTACTTGTTTATGGGAACATTATAGTCAGTGAGCCGGTTGCCATCTTGAGGTTATCAACAAGCGGACCCTGCTCGTGGTTCCAGGTCAGGACAAAGTAAACGAAATTGCACTGCCCGCAAAACAGAAACAGCTGGCAAGAATGATTTTTTTAAGTTGAGACATTCTGTCGGCAACGATCCCAAGGACAATCTGTTATAAAATTCAGGCGTGCTGCTGGGCAAGATAATCCAACAATGCACTCATCCAGGTATTGATCTCCACAAAAACATCTCCCTCAACGGCAAGCATCTCTTTCTCTTTTTGAGTCCAGGGTGCCGGCACCAGTTCTGCTCGACATTTTTCAATCATAGTAAGAACACTGTCAGGGGTGGTCTCCAGATGAAACTGCAGACCGATAACCCGTTCTTCATAGACAAAGGCCTGGTTGACACAGGCAGTGCTGGAATAAAGGCGGATTGCCTTTTCAGGAAGAGCAAAGGTATCGCCGTGCCAGTGAAACACCGTCTGCTGCTCAGGCAATACACTTGCCAATCGTTCAGGAACAACTCCCACCCGCACAATCTGAAACCAGCCAATCTCCTTTTCCTTATTGGGAAAGACCCGGGCCCCAAGGACACCTGCCAACAACTGCGCACCCAGACAGACACCGAGTACCGACTTTCCCGCCGCAATAACCAGCTCTAAAAAGGCCTTCTCTTCCTGGAGCCATGGATATTTCCCCTGGTCATGGACGCCCATTTGCCCGCCCATAACAATGAGCATGTCAAAGGCGTTCAACTCCGGCAGGAGATCGCCTGCAAAAAGCCGAGTGCAGGTCAGGGAATATTCTTTCTTCCGTACCCACTCCCCTATGCTGCCAAGCCCTTCAAAAGCAACATGCTGTAACCAGTGAATTCTCATCCCTCGCTCCTTGTCCCTTACAGAATCTGACTCAAAAACAGTTTTGTCCGCTCCGACTGCGGGCTATCAAAAAAAGCGGCCGGCTCATTCTCTTCCAGAATTTCACCCGCATCCATAAACAGAACCCGATCGGCAACAGTCCTGGCAAATCCCATCTCATGGGTGATACAGAGCATGGTCATCCCCTCCTGAGCCAGATAGACCATCACGTCCAGCACTTCCTTGATCATCTCCGAGTCAAAGGCTGAGGTAGGCTCATCAAAGAGCATGATCGAGGGCTGCAGGCAAAGACTGCGGACAATGGCCACCCGCTGTTGCTGGCCGCCGGAAAGCTGTCCTGGATATTTGCCAGCCTGATCCGCTACCTGTACTCTTTCCAGATAACGCAGAGCTGTTGCCTCAGCTTCCTTACGCGGCTGTTTCAATACCCAGATCAGGGCAAGAGAACAGTTGTCCAGGACAGAGAGATGGGGAAAGAGATTAAAGGACTGAAAGACCATCCCTATATTTCGACGTACCTTATCAATATGCCTGAGATCATCATCAAGGGGAATACCATGAACAATAATTTCACCCTCCTGATGCATCTCCAGGCGGTTCATACACCTCATCAAGGTCGATTTACCACAACCGGATGGACCACAGATGATAATACGCTCACCTTTCAAGACCTTCAGGTTGATTCCCTTAAGGACATGCAGGTCTCCAAACCACTTATGGACACCGCGCAACTCTACCATCACTTCACGACAGACAGCCTGTTGTCCTTGATTTTCAATCATCACTGTTCCAGTTTCTCTCATTGAGAGATTTCATTATCTCATTTCTTATGGTACGCTTATCTCGCATCATTTATAGAATGAGCCATCTTCTTACTTAATGGGTATGTTACCAGCAACAATCAAGAATATCTATCAAAACTATATCCATTCTCTGCTCCTGCCATGCCGATTTCTGTACAACACACCGTCCTCCTCATTGACGACAATCTGTCCACACGGACACCACTGGTCAGTGTCCTGGAACAGGCTGACTATGAAGTAGTCCTTGGCTACTGCGCGGAAGAAGCCATGAAGCTGCTGCGTACCCTGACCCCGGACATTATTCTCCTGGACGTGATGATGCCAGGAATGAATGGTTTCTCTTTCTGCCGCAAACTGAAAAAAGATCCTAAATATCAGGATATCCCGGTCATTTTTCTCACATCTCTTTCCCAGCAGACAGATATCGTCAAGGGTTTTGACGCCGGCGGCCAGGATTATATCATCAAGCCCTTCAATCAGCAGGAACTGCTGGCCAGGGTCCGGACCCACATCCACCTGCACGACACCCTCCTGGAGAACAAGCGCTTAAGCCGCCTGGCCCTCGATGCCAACCGCTCCAAGAGTGAATTTTTGGCATCCATGAGCCATGAGATCAGAACCCCCCTCAATTCGATCATCGGCATGGCAGAGGTTCTGGCTGAGACCGCTCTTTCTGTAGAACAGCACGAATATGTCCGCATCTTCCGCTCTGCCGGCGAGAACTTGCTGGAGATCATCAATGATATCCTTGATCTTTCAAAAATTGAGGCCGGCCAGACCGAACTTGAATCCATCGACTTTGACCTTCCTACCCTGCTCGACTCAGTTACCTCCCTTGTCTCCCTGCGGGCCGATGAGCAGGAAACCCTCATCCACACCCATATTGACAGCGATGTCCCTTTTTACCTCCAGGGCGATCCGACCCGTCTCCGGCAGATCCTCCTCAACTTGGTGGGAAACGCGGTAAAATTCACCAGAAAAGGCAAGGTGGAGATCAAGGTCTCGACAGAGTCTCAAACCGGTCCTGAGCAGAAGCTCCTTTTTTCAATCACCGACAACGGCATTGGCATCCCGACCGACAAACAGCAACTGATCTTTGACAGTTTCACCCAGGCGGATTCATTAACCACACGAAAATATGGCGGAACCGGTCTTGGTCTCACTATCTGCCAGAAACTCCTGAACATCATGCAAGGTCGTATCTGGCTGACCAGCCAGCCGGAAAAAGGATCCACCTTCTTTTTCACTATTCCTTTTTCGCAAGCGACATCCCCCCGTCCTGAGATCGATACCAACATTGGAATCCAACCGGCCCGCTGCGAGCTGTTGCAGGCAGCCCATATTCTCCTGGTCGATGACAACAAAGACAACTGCAACCTTATTCGTCTCTACCTGCACAACACCCCTTTCACCCTGAAAACAGCAGGCAATGGCCAGGAGGCAGTCACACTTTTCTGCGCCAAACCCTATGACCTGATCCTTATGGACATTGAGATGCCGATCATGGACGGCTATGAGGCCACGCAGAAAATAAGACAATGGGAACAAAAGCAGCAACGGACTCCTGTCCCCATAATCGCCCTGACCGCTCACGCCTTTATTCGTTTCAAAAAGAAATGTCTGGACGCGGGATGCAGCGATTTTCTGACCAAACCCGTTAAAAAAGCAAAACTGATAGAGACCATTGCCATCCATCTGCAACTCAGTGGACAGATTCAGTCACAACCTGCTCCCATGGAAGCGGACTTAATCACAGATGGAGAAAAGGCCTCCAATTTGCTGATCCTGGACCAGAAGATTTCCAAGCTCATCCCCCGCTTCATGATCAACAAAAAACAGGACGCAAAAAAGATGTTTAAAACCCTGGAAACAGGAACAATGGAGGATCTCAAGAAACAGGCACACAGCGTCAAGGGCACCTCCTGGATGTATGGATTTACCCATCTCGGCAACCTCTGTCAGGCCCTTGAAAAATCCGCTGAATCAGATGACAAGAGTAAGACAAGACAGCTGGCCAGGGAGATCATCCAGTATTTAGACACCGTCCAGATCCGCTACCAGGAGAAAGAGAATACGGATGAATGAGCATGCTCTCCCATTTTCCGTTTGATTTTCACGATGATACTGATAAACTAGATATGCTGGATGTCCTGAGGCGTATCCCTTAACCTCGCGTTACCTCAAAGATACCAAAAAGAGACATATTACCAATAAAAACTCGACTTTCTATCCACGGAAGGAACAAAAAAACCATGCAAAAAATCATAAAAATTGTCCTGATTGATGACGATGAAGATCTCTGTGATCTTCTGAGAATGGAGTTGGAGGCATCCGGGAGATTCCAGGTCACTACCAGTACCCAGAGCGAAAGCGCCTTGGCACTGATCAAGAGAGAATTGCCCGATCTTGCCATTCTCGACATCAATATGCCGGAGACACACGGGGTCGAAGTGGCCAGCAGTCTGGCGCAAGATCCGCAGACCGCAGCAATCCCTGTTCTCTATCTCACCGGCATGGTCACTCCGGAAGAAGTGGACCAGATCGGAGGCGGCCACACCCTTCGAACCCTTATTTCCAAACAATCACCAATATCTGAACTTATCGCCGCTATTGACAGCCTGATACGTTCCTGACCCGTGGCAGCCTTGCCTAAATCCCAACAAAAAACAGCTCGGACAGCACGTTTTGCGGCAATCGAGACACTCTGCAGGCTCGAACGGACTCACTTGCCGGCCAGTGTGCTTTTTGACAAGGTAGCCGTGGAATGCGAGCTCATCGGCAGTGAACGCCATCTGGCCATGAACCTTATCTATGGTGTTTTGCGACAGCGGCACGCCCTCGAATCCCTGCTGCAATCTCTCTGCAGGCAACCGCTTTCCAGGATAAAACCCTTTGTCCGTCAGGCGCTGCTGATCGGATTGTATCAGATCTTTTTCCTCGACCGTATCCCCGAATCCGCAGCCGTCAATGAATCGGTCAAGGCCCTGCAGACCGCCCACCTGCCAAAAAATCTGCAGGGTTTTGTCAACGGTGTCCTCCGGGAAAGCCTGCGCCAGAAACAGACACTCACCACCCAAAGCCGCAAGGACAGCACAGGAGCCCCTTTCCTTAATCACCCGGATTGGCTGATCAGACGCTGGCAGGAAAGATACGGTCAGGATGAGATGCAACGGATCTGTGCGAGCAACAATCAGCAATCCCCTCTGATCCTGCTGGTCAATACCTGTGCGATCAGCAGAGTGCAGTTGATGGCCGACATTGAGCAGGAAGGAATAGCTGTACAGCCAGGGACATACAGCCAGGATACCTTGATCCTGCCGGATTTTCACGGGGCCGTAAGCAGGCTGCCGGGATTTAGCCAAGGCCACTTCCAGGTCCAGGATGAAGGAGCTGGCCTGCTGACACTGCTGCTGACCCCCATTGTCAAAAACGGCCACTATCTGGATGCCTGCGCCGGACTTGGGGGCAAAACAGGCAATCTGGTCCAGCTCTGCGCCGACAGCAATGCCACCATCGCGGCCGTTGAACCTGAAGCGCAACGCCAGCAGAAATTCCGCGAGAACATGCAACGTCTCCATCAAGGCGCACCTGTCACCCTCTATTCCATGGATCTACTCCACTTTTCCCAAGACTGCGACCTCCGCTTCGACGGCATCCTGGTTGACGCCCCCTGCTCCGGCACCGGAGTCACCGGCAGACATCCTGACATCCGCTGGAACCGGCAGGAGGGTGACCTTGTCCGCTACCAGCAGAACCAACTGGTACTGCTGGAACAGGCGGCAGAGATTCTCGCCCCGAAAGGCATCCTGGTCTATGCAACCTGCTCTCTGGAGCCTGAGGAAAATGAGGAGGTGATCACCCTCTTTCTTGACCGGAATCCCGACTTTATGATGGAAGACTGCACCCCTTTCCTGCCACAAGCAGCAAGACACTTGGTCAGGGATGGATTTTTCGCACCGCTGCCCGGACCTGCCATTGATGGTTTTTTCGGAGCCAGACTGGTCAAAAAACACAGGCCTGTTTGATTTAGCGTACCACGCCTGACCAATCTGTCCTCCGTCACCTGTCACCTGTCACCTGTCACCTGCAAAACGGAGCAACAATGTTTCGACATCGCATCATCTGGATCATCCTGTTCGTTCTCTTAGGGTTTGGTACCCTTCTCTGGTACCGGCTTTCTCCGGAAAAGATCGAAGTCATTGTTGCTCCTGTTGAACAAGGTGCAGTAGAAAAAGTTGTGGCCAATACCCGGGCCGGAACCCTGAAGGCCTGCCGTCAGGCCCATCTCTCTCCCGCGATCGGCGGCCAGCTCAGTGTCCTGGCGGTGCAAAAAGGAGATCAGGTGCAACAAGGCCAACTCCTGCTGGAACTGTGGAACAAAGACCTTCTTGCTGAAAAAGAGTTGGCGGCAAGTGAAGCCAGAACGGCCCAGGCCCAAGCAGAATCGGCCCGGGTACAGGCGGAAAACTCCAGCCGCGAGGCAAAGCGCCTCCAACACCTGTTCCAGATTGACGCCATTGCAGAAGAGACAATGGACAAGGCAAAAAGTCTGGCCGAGGCCCAGCGCTATACCTATCAAGCGGCCCTTGCGGCCGCCGAAACAAGCTTGGCCCGACTGAATGTCATCACCACCCAACTGGAACGAACCCGGTTGCTGGCACCTTTTCCCGGGATTATCGCCGAGATCCATGGCGAGCTGAACGAATATATCACCCCTTCCCCGCCAGGCATCGCCACCCTGCCCGCTATCGAACTACTTGACACCTCCAGCTTTTACATTACAGCCCCCATTGACGAAGTAGATGCGGCAAAGGTTCTTGTGGGCGCCAAAGCCAGAGTCACCATGGACGCCTTTGGTGACAGGCATTTTGCAGCCCGGGTTCGCCGAATTGCCCCCTATGTCCTGGATCTTGAAAAACAGGCCCGTACCGTGGAGGTGGAGCTGGAATTCACCGACCCGCAAGACACGAAAAATCTTCTGGCCGGATACAGCGTTGATGCGGAAATCATCCTTGAAGAACGCAGCAACACCTTACGCATTCCCACACAGGCATTGCTGCCGGGGAACAGGGTCTATGTCTATCAGCCCCAAAAAGGTCGTCTGGAAGAACGTATCATTCAACCGGGACTGAGTAACTGGGATCGAACCGAGGTCATTGAAGGCTTGCAGTTAGGCGAACTGATAGTCCTCTCGATCGATCAACCGGGCCTCAAAGACGGGATCACGGTCAGGGTTTCTCAAGAGGAATCGACAAAGAAATGATTCACCTCCAGCACATTGAACGGATATTCCTGGTAGGCGACGAAGAGGTCCATGCCCTTTCCGATGTATCCATGACCGCCGCAGACGGTGAATATATTGCCATCATGGGGCCATCCGGTTCAGGCAAGTCTTCTCTCCTCAATATTATTGGCCTCCTCGATCGTCCTGACAGTGGATCCTATGAACTGGACGGGATCACGGTCTCGGAGGTGGATGAACAACAGCAGGCGGAAATCCGGCGGCACAAGATTGGCTTTGTCTTCCAGTTTTTTCATCTGGTGCCGCGCCTGACCGCCTTTGACAATATCGCCCTGCCCCTGATGCTCTCCGGCATGAAGCAGGAGGAACGACAGGTTCGGGTCACTGCAGCCTTGGCCGCCTTTGGTCTTAGCAATCGGGCCGGGCACCGGCCGGATCAACTGTCAGGGGGACAACGGCAGCGGGTGGCCATTGCCAGGGCCACGATCATGCAGCCCTCAGTGATCCTGGCCGATGAACCCACCGGCAATCTTGACCGCAGTTCAGGAATCGAAGTGGCTGAAATTCTTGAAGAACTGAACCACCAAGGGATCACCCTGATCATGGTCACTCACGACCCGGATCTGGGCCGACGGGCACGTCGCCAGATTCTGATGGTGGACGGGCGCATTGAGCATGACAAATAATGGCACCCTGAGGAAACAGCACATGCAGATCCGTGATATCCTGTCCTTCAGTATGCGTGCGGCCACTGCCAATCGTGGCCGCACTCTGCTCATGCTGCTGGCCATGGCCATAGGGGTCAGTTCCGTGGTTGTCCTCATCTCTCTTGGCGACAGTGCCAGGATCTATGTAATCGACCAGTTTTCCTCACTCGGCACCAACCTCCTCATTGTCCTCCCCGGGCGTTCGGAAACAACCGGTGGCCCTCCCCCTTTATTGGGCGAGACTCCCCGCGATCTTACTCTCGAAGATGCCATCGCCCTGACCAGGTCCCGCACCGTGCGGCGGATCGCACCGATCATCGCCGGCTCCGCGCCAGTTTCCGTACACAATCTGGAACGGGAGATGCTGGTACTGGGCAGCACCTCCGAAATCTTTGAAATCCGCCACCTGGATTTGAGCCAGGGCGCCTTTCTGCCGCCCGGTGACCCGACTCGAGCCGAGGCCATCTGTGTCATCGGGCTGACGGGGAAAAAAGAGCTCTTTGGCAACCAGCCCGCCATTGGCAGGTGGTTGCGCATTGGCGACCGCCGTTTCCGGGTTATCGGGATTCTTGCTTCGCCCGGAGTCTCCCTCGGAGAGGATCTGGGCGACATGGTCATCATTCCGGTGGCAGCAGCACAGTCACTTTTCAACGCCTCCTCGCTGTTTCGTATTCTGGTGGAGGCCACAAGCCCTGAAGGGATGGAACAGACCCGACAATCTATCCTCGATACTATCCGGGGCCGCCACGAGGGAGAGGATGACATCACGGTCATTACCCAGGACGCAATCCTGACCACCTTTGACCGAATATTTAAGGCACTGACCCTGTCTGTGGCCGGGATTGCCGCCATCAGTCTGGTAGTGGCCGGGATCATGATCATGAATGTCATGCTGGTAGCCATATCCAACAGGAAGGCAGAAATAGGTCTGCTCAAGGCCTTGGGAGCGTCAAAGGGACAGATCATGAAGCTGTTCCTGACCGAGTCAACCATCCTGTCATCTATCGGGGCCGCCATTGGACTGATGTTGGCCTTGCTCGGCATACAGCTGGCAGCTATTCTCTTTCCTCAATTTCCTCTGCACATTGCACCTTGGTCACCGGCTATAGCACTAGGAGTGGCACTGATTACCGGCATCATCTTTGGCGTATTGCCGGCACGGCGGGCAGCCAGCCTGGAACCAGCTTTATCCCTGGCCCGACGCTAGGAGCCGCTACGATTATGCAAGTAAACGACTTTTTACGGTACACCATCTATGGCGTTCGCGCCCAGCGACTGCGTAGCTTTCTGACGGCCCTGGGTATTGGAGTAGGCATTGGCGCGGTGGTCCTGCTCACCTCGCTCGGAGAAGGCTTGCATCACTTTGTCCTCGCCGAATTCAGCCAATTCGGTACCAACCTCATCGCCATCAATCCCGGAAAAGTTACCACCCATGGCATCTCCGGGGCTCTGGTCAGCAATGTCCGTCCCTTGACCATCGAGGACACCGAAAGCCTCAAAAAACTGCCCCAGATCCTGGATGCGGTTTCCGTGGTGCAAGGCAATGCTGCAATCGAGGCTGGTAGCCACCAGAGACGAACCACTATCTATGGGGTTGACGCCTCTGCCTCCAAAGTCTGGAAATTTGCTGTGGCGGCCGGTCGTTTTCTCCCCGATGATCCTCCTCGGGCGGCACGCTCCTTTGCCGTACTGGGCAGTAAGGTACGGCAGGAGTTGTTCGGCTCCACTCAAGCCTTGGGCATGCGAGTCCGCATTGGCGGCGAGCTCTTTCGGGTCATCGGCACCATGGAGTCAAAGGGGCAGTTACTCGGTTTTGACCTTGACGATGCCGTCTACATCCCTGCCAGCAAAGCCCTGGCCCTGTTTAATCGGGAAAGTCTTATGGAGATAGACCTGCTCCATAGCACCAACAGCAGCTCCACCGTTGTGGCCGAACAGGTCAGGAAGGTCTTGGCAGGCCGGCACGGCAGTGAGGATTTCACCATCACCACCCAGGAAAAGATGCTGGATGTGCTGGGCGGAGTGCTGGGCACCCTGACCATCGCGGTGGGTGCATTGGGAGGAATATCCTTGCTGGTGGGCGGTGTCGGCATCCTGACCATCATGTCGATTGCGGTCAATGAACGCACCGGAGAAATTGGTCTGCTCAGGGCTCTGGGGGTTGGCCGGAATCAGATCCTTGCTCTCTTTCTTGGTGAGGCGGTTGTGCTCGCAGCCATTGGCGGACTGGCCGGACTGGGACTGGGGATAGGAGGATCGTGGTTTGTCAGTCTTCTGGTACCGGCCCTGCCCAGCCACACATCCTGGGGCTATGTGGTCTCAGCTGAGCTGTTGGCGGCCCTCGTGGGTCTTTTGGCAGGAGTCCTTCCCGCCCGTCGCGCCGCCAGGATGCATCCGGTTGAGGCGCTCAGGGCGGAATAAACAGTGTGATTGGTAGCCTTTCAGCTTAGGGCTACAAAGCCTAGTACAGCGTATATTTTAAAGTTTCGGATATAGCCGTTTCAGTTTAATTCGCGCATCATTCGTGGTGAACTGCCAATCGACCTTGGTTTGACGATTATTCCGATCAGTATTCCATGCCATTACTTCAGATCGCATTTTCTCAATACAGTCAATTCGACCCGCAAGGCATTGTCGCTTTAAAACGCTGAGTTCAATCTCTGCTATATTCAACCA
>Ga0180732_1000319_pt1 | contig 44312 bp, 73 predicted proteins | sample KR11_01MetaG_FD_148674 | JGI IMG/M metagenome (GOLD analysis project Ga0180732, IMG submission 148674) | Groundwater microbial communities from the Olkiluoto Island deep subsurface site, Finland - KR11_0.1 MetaG | ecosystem: Environmental > Aquatic > Deep subsurface > Groundwater | place...
GCCGACGCCGCCTGCGCCGCCGCCTACGCCGCCGACGCCGCCGCCTACGCCGCCTACGCCAAAAGAACAAAAATCTTGAAACAATGTGCTGACATCGTGAGACAAAGCTATCCTCACGCACCGGAAATAAAACAACCTATGAAGAAAAAGAGGTAGTAGAAAAATGGAAAATAGACCTGAAAATTGGGATGAATGTGTGTGCTCAGCCTATGAAGCAGGGGCCGGTGCTATGGCTTTAGCCATTGGTGACTGGCTTGAACAGCATATTATATCGGTGAAGACGGATAATACAGAACATCCGACCAGCAAATCATTCATTAAAGAGTTAAAGCAAGGTAAGTTCCCAACGTAGCTGAGTCTAGCTTAAAATCCTAGATATTGAGCTAAATAAATAAACTCAGAGGGGAATGTCAAGAAGGTGTGTTTACCAGTCAATAAGAAGGTTCTAGGCTTTCTATTTAAGGGAGTTAAAATGGATGATAGAATTTATAATGCTATAGTTAAAGCCAATAAATTGGGAGCTAAGGGAATACAAGTTATCGGATATATTGAACCAAGGTCAGCAGCCGATAATAATAACTTAATTCTTATTACTCAGATACCAGTATCAGTAACCGCTTCTGCTACCCAATGGCATGAATTATGATTCTTTATCTTGAAATGTATGTACCAAAACGGAAACCTACCCATGAATATCCAGCATGGTATTTTTATGTGCCGTTAAGCTGGATTTGGGACTTTGACGGCACAACTTATTCAGGAAATATAGGATGATTAAATCTCAAGCCAAACCTACAGTACCAGTTAATCTATGTATGGATTCACGTTGTCCTTGTCCCTACCATCAGTGGCATAAGGGAGGTTTGAAAATGAAAAATAGACCTAAAGATTGGGACAAAATTAAATTAAAACAGTGTATAAAAGAGAAAAGCCCGTATGACGGAATGGATTATATCACAGAGAAAAGGGCAGCGAACAAGGCTAACGAAACCCTCCCAAGGGCTAGAATTGGCGACTTACACGATAAGGCTATGCGCCAATCGCAGGCACAACTAACAAGGGTTGAGACGCTTCGAGAAGTGAGTGACTGGTTAATGAAACGTTATAAACTCGGATGGATAGCGCATAATGAAGTACCTTGTCCACAACCAGAAGTTTTTGATTTAACGTTCTATAAATCGGACATTGACTTATTATCTAAAGGAGTATTACCAAAATGAAAATATTAGCTATCCTGGCATGTTGGGTAGTAGCCATCGGTATAGTCTATCTTATATTAAGGTAGATAAAAAGATGATAACTAGTCAGGCTAAACCAACAGTACCTTGTAAATTATGTATGGACTCCAGATGCCCTTGTCCCTGGCATCAGTGGCATAAGGGAACTGTCTTGTGTACCAAAACTGAGCAGTGTACCAAACAACATCATAGAGCAATAAAGATTTCCAATCTCAGATGTCAGTCTTGTCACGGCTCTATAATGCAGGAGTGGGACGATATAACCAGGCGCTATATTTTGAAATGCTTATCTTGCGGGCGGAACTTAACATTATGAATAGGCTAGGACTGATTTGATTTATAGCCAAGACCCGCAATATACTCAGAAGATAGAGGTAGTCAAACCTTATAAGAAGTCTAAAAATCCCTATGCCAAAGTGCCGATGGCGGTAACGAGGGCAGACGCTGAAAGAGGAATTGAATTAGCGAAAGAATATCTTATTGAGAAGAGAGGTGATGATGAAATTCTACACTGACCCACAGGTAGATATTTATTTGGGGGATATTCGTGAAGTTTTGAACGAGATACCTGAGCATAGTGTTGACTGCATTATCACCAGTCCTCCGTACTATGGTTTACGTTCATATTCAGCACCTAAGAGCATATGGGATGTTACCAACCCGAATTGTCAGCATGTGTGGGGTAGCGAAATAGAAACTGGGGACATCCGCTTTCGTGGCGTTGGTAGTATCGTTGGCAATAACCGCAACCCTAACATTTCGGCTAAAAAGGCATTATCTAGTTTCTGTCTCAAGTGTAATGCCTGGCAGGGTGTGCTGGGTTCAGAGCCTTCAATTCAACTTTATATCAAGCACCTAGTAGACATCTTTGAGCTGACAAAAAGAGTGCTCAAGCCCACAGGCTCGCTCTGGGTTAATCTCTCAGACTCAATGTCCGGCGGTAAGGGGCAAAGTGGAAGCCGTGAGTCTGATTTTCAAGAAGGCAGATTTGAACGTGGCGAAAGCCTGAATAAAGGATACACAAGTATAGGTGGGGCTGGTATTACAAAGCCCACAGATGGCAAGATAGGTATCCCCGCTAAGTCGCTGTGTGGTGTGCCTGAGCGATTTGTAATTGGCATGATAGATAGCGGTTGGATTCTCAGAAGTAAAATAGTGTGGAAAAAAGACAGTACAATGCCGGAGTCAGCAGATGATAGATTCACTAGGGACTGGGAGCCGTTCTTTTTCTTTACGCTGACAAATAAAACTCACTGGTGGGTGAATCAAAAGACAAAGGTGATGGTAGGCAAGCAACCAAAAGGCAAAGTAGAGGGTGAAGATTGGCATTGGATAGCATGTCCAAGATGTTCTAAGCCACAGAGCGGGCCCAACACGGCTGAAAACAACGCTGAACCTTATCAACAGAATAACCCGCACATGCTTAGACTTGAAAGTAAAACCCCGACAGGATGTAAGCAATGCGGTGGTGCTGGCAGAGTCCAGAAGAATTACTGGTCTGGAATGGATTACTTTTTTGAAAGACAATTTGAACCACTGACAGATGCTTACATGGAGAGAGCTAAATATCCTCGTAATCCAGTAGTTGCGTGGAATGAAGACCCAAAAAGATATTTAGCATCTTATCTCAATAAATATACTGAGTTAACTGTTAATCCTTTAGGGCGCAACATGCGGTGCGTATGGAATCCAGAAGAGACGATGATAAATCTTGCTTGCACTCGTAGCGCAAGTACAAGTGAAGCTAAAATTGATGGCGTCTCTTCTCAGCTAAGCATACCAGAATCGCTTTACTACAGCCTACTAGCCGAAGCCACGAATGAAAAAGGGTCTATCTGGGTAATCAATCCCGAACCGCAACCAGCCTCAAAGAAAAAGGGTGAGGTAAGGCATTATGCCGCCTTCCCGACTAAACTCTGCACCATACCTATTCTAGCGTGTGTTCCTGAGCAAATATGTACAAAGTGCGGCTTGCCTCGTGTCAAGATTTATGACAGAACTATCCTTGAGGAATTAGATGACCATGCTTATTGCGGGGAAGGTCAATTACGGTCAAACGGTACAGAGGGTGGTCAGGGTATTCAACATAGCACACTAGGCGGACAACAGGATAAGGTTGAGGTCAAAGAGATTGGTCTAAGTGATTGTCAGTGTCATGCACCTTTTGTTAGCGGTATTGTGGCTGACATTTTCGGGGGAACTGGTACTACCGCCGTTGAAGCACGGAACTTAGGACGGCGGGCCGTGTTGATAGACGTTTCGGAGAGTTACTGTAAATTAGCGAAGGCACGGCTTGAGAAGATAGCTTTGCCTCTGGAGATGAATAAATGAATAGATGTCCAAAATGTCAACGTGCGCATAGCGGGATATGCGGTATCCCGCCGGGAGTTACCCTTGGCTTCGGTGCTAGAGTCGGCGGTTCTACCCGGAGTAATCCGCCGATAAAAGGCAAGCCGAGAGTGAATAAGTTAGGCGTGTTGGTGCTAAAGGAGATGTTAAGACAAGCTAGAACGCATGAGAAGAAAATTGCTGATATGTTGAAGATAATACCAGTAGAATTACCTGAGTACGATTTGCTTTTAGACAGGCTAGCAAAAGTAGAGGCTTTGATACTGCAATTAAACAAACAGATAATTGAGAGGGAAAGCAGATGATTAAACTTTTAACAATTTATCTCATAGGCGTTATCGGTGCTTGGATTTTCAGTGATGGTCTTTACAGTATCCTGTTATATCTGGGCAAGCCCGGATTTAATGGGGTTCTGCAAACATGGAAACGTGACCATTGGATAAGAGTAGTACGTATGATATTAGGATTAATCTTGATAGCCATTGGAGCATATATAAATTGTGTTGGATTCTGAAGAAGTTGAAACTAATCTTAAAAATTGATGGAGGTAAGAATAAAATGGAACATTATGAAAATGGTGACTATGTATGCCTTCATTGTCAAATTATTTATCAGGCATACAGCAATAGTTTAAGGTGCGACCTATGTAAACGCAAACTGCATTGGCGGAATACCGAACAAATAAAGGAATTGGAACGAAAATGGGATATTGAAAACCGCAAAAGGGGCAGAACAACAGATTGGGCATACAGGAAATAAGATTTATAAAACAATGATTAAACTTTTAACATTATTAGAATATCTACCACTTCGGTTTGCCTTGCGCCAATGGTGCTTTATTCTAAAGAAGTTGAAACTGATATGACAGATTTAACTAAGTCCTCAAGCTCCTTGATTGCTCGGTCAATCTCTATAAGCCCCTCTGCAATCTCCTGCCGGGCTATCTTCAATGTCAAAAGTGTTTTCAGAACTTCATCAGGATTGATTGACACTTCATTTACTCACTAAGTGGTCAAGTTTTTATCGGTGAACCATATCCTCAGAATAGCATTGAGAATACCCAATATTAAAACCTGATATTGCGCTGGAAACCAGGTAAAGCCCTGTAACAACTGCATAATAGCTATCAACGTTGCCACCACATTTAACCACAAAAGTTTTGACGACCACCATTTCTTATTCACTTCTTTAATTCCCCCTCTATCTGGCTGACTCTATCTGATAAAGTGTTACATTTATTGTGCATAGCCGACATATCAGTCTTACAGTTAGTCTGATGCTTATCAAAGAACTTGCACAACGTAGACACCGTATTATTGATTTTGCCATAACCATAAGCTACCACAGCGACATTGACAACTACAGCTACCACTAATCCTATATAAGTACCAATAAATCCGTCCACTTATTTACGTCTCCTTTCTATCAAAATAATTTAGGATAAAACAGCTTTAATTCAGTCATCATGGACTGTCCTAAATACCTGTAAATTTCAGCGTGCATTTCAACCATGCTGGTTAATGAATACGGCTTTTGCTCACGCAATAAAACCAGTAAAGGCGCACCAATAACACTATCATAGGCTAGAATGAAATCCTGTTTTTGTTGCTCAGTTAGTAAGGCATAGCTGATATGCGCCATTTCATGCGCCAACACCCCCTGATTCACCCACTGAGGGTTAATCCTCATGTGCTTCGTTTCTGCTATGGTATCGGCTACACTTACCTTTGTAGTAACTTCTATCTTTACTGTATTCCAAAATTTTATATACTTGTCAGGCACATCCCATTGGACAAACCACTCTAACTTAATATCCTCAATAGTTCTGGCAGATGTACCTGATGCTTCCTCTGGATGCGGTAATGTTAGAGGCACAACGATGACAGGCGGTATAGGCGGTACTAATGGCTTATCTTTACCGAGTATTATCTTAATAAATTCTATTATAGCCTGAATAAATGTTCTCATCTTCTTTTACACCGTCACCCCAATATCATAGGTTACAGCTAGAGTTTGTGTATTAAGAATAGTTCCTTGTTCAGCCGTACAAATATCACGTGCAATAAGAAACTTCCAGTCGTCCTGGTCTACAATCATACCTATCTCTCTAACAATGATGGTATTACCACTATTATTAACAAAGCTACGTGTAGCCAAAGTATACCTTCGTGAACCAATAGTTGCTGGTACAGTAACAGCAAGAAGTTGATAATTAAGTTGCCCAGCACCAACACCCTCTGCGATAGGAACAATCAACTTGGTTTGTGTAATAGCAACTGCTGTAGCATCAGTACCTACCTGTATCCCCAAAGTGGCGTTTCCCGCAGCAGCAGCTAACCGAAATTGCTTTACTGGGTTGTTTGGACTTCGGTTTACATCAGAAGTATCCTTGACGGCGTAAGCACCAGTAGCTCCAATAAAACCAAGATATAACAATTCAGTCATATTCATCACATAACTGCGCATCTTAAAACGGCGTATTTTTATTCGCTTGCCATCAGCGTCAAATACCTCAAGTTTTATGAAGCCGTCAAGTGTTGGGACATTTTTATTTTTCACATTTCCTCCTTATGTTACAACCAGAGTAGGTGCTGGTAAAGTTAAAGTGCCTTCCTTAGTTGGGAACATACCGCCTGCACTTAATGTTCCATCAACACCGAATATCTGTACTCCGCTCTTGATATTGACAGCAATAAGGTCAGCGTCTACGGCACTCAGTCCACCAGCATTACCAGCATGATAGCCCGCTGGATAAGCATTACTACCAGAAGCTATTGCTACAGTAGGCATTGTCCCTGTCTTTTTAGGTAGAACTACAGAATAAAATGTCTTGGGCGATAATACATTCCCTACGGCGGCATCAGCATCGCTGACAAGTGTATCTAATTTCACGTCTAAGTCATTCAGACGCCGTGTGATAACCCTTATCGCTTTTTCTTCATCCATCGTTTCTAACTTCCTTGTAGAATAGCGATTCTTTTGTCCAATTCGTTTAACCGCCGTGTAATAACCCTTATTGCCTTTTTTATGTCCATCTTTTCTAACTCGTTGTTACCTCTTGAAGCATAAGGTTATAAACACCTTCTACATTACCATCCTTCTCAGACTTAGTTGCAGTGTATAAATCCTTTGTCGGTAATAGTTTAACCGTCTTTGTATTTCCGAGTATATCGTAGAAGGTCACAGGATACGTGGCATTGGCTATCTCTTGTATAATGGTCTCTATACTGGTAGCTGTTTGTTCCAGCTTAGTCCCTTCTTTATTTACGATGTTATCAGAGGCATAGACTACCATCCGATATATCTTACGGCGTGCAGGATAAAGAACAGCACGACAATCATAAGAACGCAGAATCGGAGTAACACCTGATGCGTTGGTTGTACCTGTAAAATAAAAACGAATATATGTGCTTGTAGGTTTGTTACTATCGGAATCAACTGGAATATATCTTGACTGAGACGGTGAAGTTGTAAAATCCCCTATGGAAGTCCATGTAGAATCATTCAAAATTTGATAAGATACAGACCATTTTATATTAGAGGTGCAATTTTCTGTATGTAAAGTTAATTTTATGAATGCCTTAAAATCAGCCTTGAACTCAGCATGTAACCATTGAGTTATTAAAGCTGAACCAGTTAATAAATAATCGGAACTCATATTAAAATAACAATTTGAGGTAGTTCCGTCAGAACCTACCCATAGGCGAGAGGCATAAATGCAGGAGTAAAACAAAGAAACAGCCGTAAAACTAGAAGCAGAAGCAATACCATGCCATACCCATTGAGAGACACCATCTATAATTTCATGCCTACCAGCCAGCATTTGCATATTGCCAGTAGCTATATAAGTCTCAATGCAATATAAATAATCGTCATCATATGCCAATCCTAATATAGTAGAAATATGAGTACCATTAGTTGTAAATACTTTGGGTGAAATCCAGTTAAAACTTCCATCATTAACATCGTATTCTAGGAGGCTGGTGTAGTAGTTTATGTAGATTTTACCCTGCCAAACAGCTATTTTAGGCGTTCCAGTCCGGGTTAAACCGCTAGTCATATCGGTTAGAATTTGAACAACGCCACTACTATCCAGATAATAAGGTCTATCCACTTTGACTATGTAAAGAGACCCTTGATAACTTTTTATATCAGTTATATTATCAGCACTTGCCCCCACCGTACCAACATAAACCCATGCAGCACCAGCATTTAACCCACTGGTATTAGAATATAATACACTCGGTAGAAATGCAATCCAGAATGAGAGCGCAGATACCTCTGCAAAATACTCAGCGACCTTTACTGTAAGAGTGCTTTCTGTAAATACTTCTACTGGCGGAGTCGCTGCGGATGCAGTCATATACCAGTAAGCAGAACTCGCCCCTAGAGCTATAAACAAATATGATGTGCCGACAGTCCTCACGCATAAGTCTGTTATCGTGGCTGGAAAATTCTGTACCCAGTTGATGCTACCATCTGAGCCTTCTACACGGAGTAAGACATTCCCGCAGGCATAATACAGGTCGTCATTGAATTCAGCCCAATCCACCGTAGAGCCATATTCCATTATGTGGCAGTCATCCCAATAACTTATTTTATCACCAACAGCATCCACCTGGTCTATGTAAATATGAAATTGGTCAGCACTGGCATCAAGTGTCTTGGAAACGTAAATCCTATGCCAAACATTATCTCCTGTTGAAAACGTGTCACCCCATGTAACAGCACCAGCAGCTACATCTTTAATTCCTATTCTTGCGGTACCTGATGCCACTGACGGTATACAAACGTGGACACTAGCCATGACCTTCTTGCCACGCCATGAATTAACCCAAGTAGCCGCAGCCTGATATATCTGTGTCGAACCAGTCACCTTACAGGAATATGTGCCTGCTTTGACGATCGTAGCCTCTTGTGCAGTTGTCCCCCCTACTTTAGTCCAAGTACCCAGTGTAGTGGCATTTACCCATGTCTCCATTCCCCCATTAGTTATCGTCATTAAGGTAGGATTGGTAATTGTGGTCTTTGCCAATCCCAATGTCAATCTTTCTGCTTTCCTTGAATCCATAGATAGGCATTGCCAGAATTTTGCAGGGCGTTTCTTATCATAGAACTCAAAGCCTAACCCGCCGTTCCACGAGTCTTGAATTAAAGCTATTTCCTTCTGTGGATTCAAAGCACCGTAGTCCGGGGAAGCCGTTTGAAACTGGTCTACTATGAACTGGTCTTCGTCTACCGAATAAAGAGGCGCACCGTTTTTGTTCTTAGCCAGCATCAAACCAACTGAGCCAGCCGTAGTTAAGTTAAACCCTATATCATGTGAATTTTTGTTAAAAGCCATTAACCAAACCTCATCGGTATACTCGGGGTAGCCATAGCTAAATGAGCCAGCCTCATATATTCGGCATATGCGTCAATACTAGCCTGTCTGAATTTAGCTACATCCTGACTTGAAACAGGTTGTGAGTACCGATTGTAATATAAATATTTAGCGTAGGCTATCAGCATCGGTACTCTGTGCTGGTCAATCACAATGGCATCGGTAGACGCACTCAAAGCCGTAAATGGCGCACTACCGAATAATCTGATTCTGTATTCATCACTCAGAGTATCTTCTATCCTGAGCCACTTGTTTGCACCATCATTTATTACATACCCCTGAATATCTACCCATTCCTGTGGAGCTATAATATCACACGCCTCTTCATCCTCTTCATACTCTTCATTCTGGACTTGCACACTTTCTACTAATCCGTCATTCAAGACTTCTGGTAACATATATTCATGGACTGTTAAGCCAATTAAACGTGCATCGTCAAAGTAGACAGATTGAGAAAGAGACGTTATTCCAAACCTTATTTCACAATCTACAAGGTCGTCATTCAATACTTGGTCTTCAAGTGTAATTAAAGTCCACGTTGTTATTAAAGATACGGTTGTTGAGGTTAATGTCTGAGTAGTACCCGCCGAGTTTTTAGTATATATTTGAATAAAAGCATCATTGGCTTTCGTGCAATATACCCATACTTTTATAGTTACCGTTTGTCCTGATAAGTCAAGTAAACGTGGATAGTTGGCTGTGGTTAGTTTTATATATGCACCCGCACCGCCAGCACCAGTAGTAGCTTTCATAGACTTCGTGCCACCACGCTTGATTGTAGTTTCCTCTACACTTGTGATATTTGCACTTGACACAGCATATTTATCTGGTACGGTAGTCAAAGTCCAATCTTCAAAGTGAGCATTGGGTAGAACGTTACCTGTTATTAATATCTGATTGTCTATCCGTTTATGAAGTGCATATGCCGTCTCTCTGATAGCATCATTCAAAGCCTTAACCCGATCAGTCCTGCGATAGCGTGATACCTGAACGGTAGCTTGTGTACCATCACCAGCAGTTAAAGCCACACCATAGATGGTAAGTGCACCTGTAGATGTTGTATACGCAGAGACACGTCTTTCAACGCCGGAATTGTTAGTAGAAGTTACAATATAAACCCACCAGTTTTTGAAGCAATCATCGCCAGCAAAGTCAAAACTTCTCAGTTCGGTTGATATAATAGAATTATTATTTGTGAGTAAAGTAGTAGTGGTAAACGGTAGATAATCCCCCTGAGATTCCTGTAAGCGAGTATCTAGTGTTGCCAGAGTAAGCGAATCCATTAAATCACCTTACCTTTTATATCTCCTGTTCTGGGTCACATGGTTTATTACTCAGTTCGTCATGATAACATTTATGATAACTAGCCTTTATGGTCATTTCCTCGTTAGGTTGCCCAGCATTGATTTTAACAGCCAGAGCTTTAAGTCCCCGAATAGCATCCCTGACAGCCTGTTTTTTGGCTAAAGGAATGGTATTGTAGACCTCTTCTGGAATTGCCAGTGATATTTCAAATCTTATTAATGCCATATTTCACACTCCTTTAGTATGATACCTCATTGGCTTTTCTGTTTTCATGGTTATCATTTTTCACACTCCAAACATCCAGCGAGTCTGATTATAAAAGTTTAATAAGGTTGCAATGGATAAAGCCGATGAAGCAACGCCAAACAAGTCTGAAGAACCACTCTGATAAGCTAGATAACCAGAAACCCTCTGTCTCGCTCCCATCAATGTCTTTGAGTTGTTAAAAGAAGCTCCGTTGATTATACCAGTAGCGTCATGGATACCTGCATCGGCAACCCCATTTATGACAAAGCTAATCACAGCACCAGTTTGAATTACAGCCCAAAATATCCAGGTATTACTAACTAGATTTATAGAATTGCTGGTAACCCATTTATCTACCTGTACATTTGTATTATCCCGAACTGTAATACCAAGACTTTTATTGGCCGGCCAGGCAATCCAAATAAATCCGATTGTATTATCCTCTACTGTTTGACCAAGACCTATTAAGCATTGCTCTGAGCCAATAGAGGTAATTTTAGACCAACCAAAGGCAGTAAAATTAGTTGTTCTCTGCCACATAGGCGAGGTAATGACAACTGGCAAAGTTACATAATCATCACCATCAAAGCTCAGTCCCCATAGTCCACTAGGCAGTCTAACCTTCGTTGCGCCAACGATTGTGCCATGATTAGCATTGCCTGAGTAGTCTTTTATGCTCCCTGTATACCAGTTTCCATAGTCAAGTCCAGGAAGGTAAAGCACACTGCCGTTTGGGACTTGGCGTAACTTATTACGCAAAGCATTGTCAGGCAATAATGCCCTTTCAACTGCAAGCATTTTTAACTCTCCTTAAAATCAGGGTCAAAGGATTGTATCTGTAGCTGGATTTTAGGAGCTACAGCTATCGTACATATAGACACACATTGCGCTTGAATCCACAGCTTACCAGCTGGTGCTGAGTATGCTTTACCAATATTGGTTAAGTCAGACGTAGCAACAACAGTATGATTATCAAATGGTACAAAAGCCAATTTGGTAATGAGGTAAGGGGCATCAGCAACAGAAAGTGTCCACGGCGCATTATCCGCTACTTGAGTAACTTGCCTATTAAATAGATACAGGTTTACCTGTGTTTGTTCTAAGTCAAGGTCAAAATACATGGCACTTACTAGAACCCCTCGCTTAGGAACATTCAAAATAGTCATTAACCCCATAGCGTCAAGTGCGCCCTCTGCGCCTGCGCCAATCCCTGAAATCGCTATGGGAACACTTGGGCAGGCTACAATTTTAGTTGTCCCGATAGATTTTACGGCTTGCTCAATATCCTCAAGATTAGCTCCCATTATCCTACCTCCTGCTCACTTAAGTCTGTGCCAGTAACGAAGCCTGTACCATCACGGGTTTGTTTGAGTACAATCAATAGTTCATCCATAGTCCCCTGCAATTCCTTCATGGTTGTTTCCAGAGAGGCTATGGCACTTTCAAGATTCGTATTTACAGGTATTGTAAAATTTTCAGCCATATTATCCCCCTTGTTATCCTCTTAACAATCCTTTTGGTAGTTGAAACTTCTGTGACTCAATGGTTGCCTTTTGGTTCATTTCCGATAAAATCAGAACCACCGCATTAAAAGAACAAAGACCAAATTTCTTTTGTAGACCCGCCATGTTTTGCATGAGTTCACTATACAAAGCACACTTTTCCCCCATACACAATCCGTTTAGAAAAGGACAATGTTTGACACTCTGAGTGTTTATTACCTGCTTATCTTCAGTCTGTCCGTTTCCATCTCCCATCTACTTATCCTTTCTTTTGGGCGAGTGGGAGGGAATTAAGCCCTCCCACTCTATTCGTTGATTTCCACGCTCAACCATTAAAGGCGCATTTTATTCAATTATTGTTTAGTGCTTATGCATCAACGGTTGCTGATACCCAGTCAAAGGTCATTCCCAGAGTGTCGTAGGCAGCAGCAGTATTTATAGCCGCAACTACCTGGAGACACAGGGAGCAACCAGGCGGGATGATGAGCTTACCATCAATAGGTACACTCCAACCAGAAAAAGGAGTAGCAGCAGCAAGGAAATTATTTGGAGAGCCGTAAGGCATCCAGCCGTTAGCAACAACTGTAGTGGCTACACCGGTAACCAGTTCACTGGTTGCAGTCGGGACTTCAAAGGCTTTCCCGCTCATGCTATAGAGGGTCAAGGCAGTCAGGGTAGGTACAGCCTTTGCTGTTGTAATCATAGCCCAGATGCTCTCCCCCTCTGCTACAGCAGTACCAAGCAACTTGAAGCAGTGAAGGTCACTAACCACTGCGAGTCTACTTCCGTTGTTGTAAAACTCAACTTGTGCCGCTGTGGTTGGAAAAGCTACCAACGCTGCAAATGCAGTAACAGACGCTACAGACCAACCATCACCCCGCCTACGAACTTCCATGTAGGGGGGATTACCTTGAGCTACAAGCTGATTAGTCTGTGCATCAGCCTTGCCACTAACTTCCACACTGGAAGGATTGAGTAGTTTCTGTAAAAATGCCATAGCCATTTTAATTTTTCTCCTTTTATTTATTTTTAATCTTTTGTTGAATGAATATCCGCCTGAGGCGGATGGAGCTATCCATCCCTTTCATAGTCTGACTCTTTGAACTCCACAAAAAGTCAAAACTAACCATCCCCCATAGGCACTCCTCCTTGTTAGTATTTCTAACCCACCGTCAGGTCTGGCTCGCCATAATCACCGCCCATGTCCTCAATAGTTTTGACAATGGCTGCCAAATCGTAATCATTGTCCTCCATAAAGGACTCGTTCAGTATATCCCTATCTATCAAAGTCCTGATGAGAACAACAATTAAATTGGCAAGTGTTTTGATAGCCCCTACCTGAACGTAAGTTAGACTGGGAATATTGGCAGCCAGCAATATTTCGGTCATAGAATATTGGGTACTCTGCCCATCTATTTCAACTACGATGTAGCCAGGTGTACCGTAAACACGAGTTCCTTCCTTTTTCTCCGCCATGCTTGCCTCCCTATTTCCTCTTAGGCGACTTCTTCTTTGCAGGTCTACCTGGTCGTAAGGGTGTTCTGCACCATACTACCCACCCCTCAGCACCCCAGCAGACCGCAAATGGCTCACCATCTGCAGGCTTGTAGTCGGCTTCAAGAACTTTCTTGATATGATAACGTTCCATGTTTATCCGTTAATAGGTAGCGTCATCGTCAATCTGCCCGACTCCTACAGCTATCTCATAAAACCGGCTTATGGTACTATCACCAGCCACCGCACGAGTGATGACAGACCGCAGGTACTTCTTCTGTGTTGCTACCCGTCTCACCATCCGAAGCGCAACCTGTTTAGCAGCGACTTGGGTAATTGTCGGGAAGGTGGCTACCGTTATATACCCGGATGCCAGAGTGTCCGATGCCTCAATGGTGACTACATGAGTTCCCCCACCTGCCGCCGTACCTGTATCGGCAGTAGCGATAACCTCAATCGGAATACCCCCCTCTGGGCACTTGTCAATCTGTACCACTACCTGACCTGTAGTGCCACTCCTAGTCAAAGTCGTCCAGCCTGCCTCAGTTGCCGTGACTGCCGTTATTGATGTCTTGAGTTTCAATAAATCATCTTTTATCATTTATGCTCTCCTTATTTAGTTTCAGATGTTTCTAAGTATGTCTTATTCCATAGAGACGAGCTACCGACCTTTTGTTTATGTTGGCAAGACCAACTGGCCAGTTGACGTTAGTGCGATAAGTTACCTTATCTTCCAGCAGTCCAGCGTCTAGTACCTCAAGGGCATGTTTCTGTATGCCCCAGAAGTCAGTCCCTTCCCCAATTTTCACCGCATAGATGGAGAAGTAATCACTTCCAGCAACACCCGCAACGGTCTCATCCGCCATAACCTTAGTGGACTGGTCGGCTTTAACGCCGATGTCATAGATGGGAACATTGTTACCCCACATAGTAACGAGGTTGCCGAACTGGTCTTTGTTTTGGTTCAGGACGGCAGCGATGCGTAATGCCTGATTGATTTTACGCAACCCAATATCACAGGTGACTAAGAAGGTTGGGTTATGCCCATCAATAGCATAGGTGAGTTTGTCCATTTCAGCCAAGAAGTCCAGTGCATGAGCCTGAGTATCGGTAATTAAGCTTCCTGCGGTTGCCGACAAGAGTTTTTGGGCGGTCATATCAGTCCGGTTAATTCGTGCTTTCAGCCCATCAAAGTTGTCCTCATCGGCGATAATACAGCCATTGATAAAGTTGTCATTAAATTCATCGTTCTGTTGCTTTATGACCTTATTATTAATAAGGTGGGTAGTCATTTCTGCACTACCTCTATACGTTTTCCGTATAGTCCAGAGTATATCTTCATTGCCTGCGTAGCAATGTGGAACGTAGACTCGTTGAGGCTATTAGCGTGTTTTAACGTTTTTAGAACTTCGATACAGCCTAATTCCAATTCATCCATACTGCTATCGTTTTTCTCTGTCCACTTTTTCGCATTTGGTAAATTGCAGGTTCTTCCACCCAACGGCTTATTCTGGCGACTATTAATGTAGACAAGCATTATTTGAGCTTGAAGTTGTTTTATGACTAGATAGGGGATTATTGCCAATAGAAATCTTGACACTTTCCCATAACCACTAATAACCACTGACCATCTAGGATTATGATTCAGATTAGTAGTATTCCTATCCTGCCAATATCCCGATACATCTATCTCATCTAATATACTTGCTACCATGTGCCTCGATTGCTGATGAGTGTTACAGAGGGAAGTTAATACAAACCAATTATTAGCTTTTGGACGATTATAAATCCCTAGTGTTCCCTCACCATCAAAAATACCTGCTAACCACGCTAATCTTGCCTGCTGATTGCCCAATCCTACTGCCTGTTGCCTAATAAGCTCAATAGTCTCTAAGGGTTTTCCAGCATATAGTTCCATCTTACTAGCCCTAGTTCCTTAAGGCCATTGCCTTTGTCTTCATAAGCGTATGAAGCGACCTCACGTTCTCAATGGTCTGGTTGCCTTCCACCAGTTCCTTGTCCAGGTCAATATTACCACCAACGATAGACAGACCTTCCGTAATTGGTTCAGTCGTGCCGGTGCTTGACGACCAAGTTGCGTTGAGTTTCCTACGGGATACGCTAGGAAGGGTCTGAATGCGCACCATCTTTTTATATAATGAGTTAATGGTCTCCCAAGGGATGAATTTCATTGGGTGGCTTTCCTGCCATAGAGTGTCAGCCACACCTTTTACAAGTGGGTCTTTGCATATTTTTGCAAATTCTACTAGAGTTAATGTTCCAGCCATTTATGGCCTCCTTTATTTCTTCTTTGAATACCCCATGTTTAACAGTTCTTTGGATGATAATTTATTCAAATCATCACCGCCACTGGCAGAAGGTTGACCATCTTCCGATTTAAGCCATCCCTTCTCTTTAGCATAGTCCAGAGCTATTTTTTCCTTGTCCTCTTTTGTGAGTTCAGGCTTTTTATCTTCGGGTTTCACTTCTTTGGTCTCCTTTAAAGTTTCCTTAGATTCCAATTTCTTTAATTTAAGGTCGGCTCTTGCGAACTTTCCTTCAACTACCAAATCGTGAATATCTAAGTAATCTTCGCTATCTTCCTTTAGACCTAAAGTATCTACCCTCGCCTTAAATTCTAAAGCCCTTGTTTGTAAGACTTCTAAATCACGCTTCTGCTTTAGATTGGCTTCAAGGTCAGTGAATTTCTTCAGATAATCAGACTTATTAGTCTGTGTCTCTGTGGTATATTCACTTTCACTTTGACCTTTCAATTCAGCAAGTACGGCTGTTTGTATTTTAACGTACTCTTTTAACGTGTCCACCTCTGAGCGCAGGTCACGTAGCTTCTGGATTTCCTCGTTTTTCTTGGAACTGTTCCGTTGCTCATTTTTCCAGTTATCCTCAACCGTCTTGAGTTTGGTGTTTAGTTCCACCAGTTGAGTCTTGGATTGAGCCAACTCCGCCTGTAACGTCTTTGCATCAGGTAAGGTTTCAGCAACTTTTCCCTGTGTTTCAGTCATTACCTTTTGTTCCGTAGTCTCCACCATTTTAATGTCCTCCTTATAGTTATTCCGCCTTAGCGGATTTCCTACTTCTGGGAAGAAACTCTGTTTAAAAGAAAAGGGGGGGAGACCCCGAATCTTCATTCAGAGTTTCTCCCCCCCCTTTTGGTAACAAGATTTTTATCTCCTGTTAAGCATATTATATAACTGTTCTACATATATAGCAATTACTTCTTTTCCCAACCAGGAGTCAAACCAAGACCAGATGACTTAGGTTTAGTCGCACCTCCGCCCTTTTCCCAACCAGGAGTCAAACCAAGACCACCTGTAGCACCACCACTCTCAGGTATCACATTAACGGGAGACCATGCAGGCGATTTCCTTTCTTGCAATTTGCCATAATAGGTTTTTATAGGTACATTCTTAGATAACCCAGGTATATTCGCCTGTATTTCCTCTAATACATTGGTAGGTTTTCTTATGTATTCATCCGTTGATTGCGCTATTGTACGCATTAATGCGCTATAAGGTACAACCGTACTTCCTACCATTCTATTAACCAACGTCATACCCTCTTTTTCAGGGTCTTCAATCGCATCCGATATATTGGTTAAGGAAGAATAATAAGTTTGCGATGTAATATTGTCTGCAATAGTTAAACCCAAATACAAAGCCTTTTTCTGCCATGACATATCTTCATCCGTCACAGCATCTACTACACCAGCTACTTGCGCTAAAGTCAGGTTCAGGGGTTCCCATCTCTGATAACTAACCCAGTTAGTACCTACTTTTATTGAGTATGGTTGTTTCCCAGAATCATAAAACTTCTTTCTCTTTCCCGCATCATTCGGTACAGCACCAGTAATAAAACCATCTTTAGCATAAATATAAAATGCACCTGCTATCATACTACCTTCAATTACCTTAGCTAACTGGTTGATAGCTTCGGGGTCGCCCTTCTTAAAGTTTTTCCACATTTTGATATTTGCTATACCTAACGGTGAACGTTCCAAACCAACTTTAGCCAAGTTTATAGGTGTAGAAATAAAAGGTAATACGAATTTCGCACCTGGCACTTTAGCCCTCAGATTCATAAGTGTTTGAGTCGCCTCACCTGGCGCACGTCTGAATATTCTATCTAAGGCAAACTTGTCAGCAGCATCCGTCATTATCTTATTTGGATTCCTTACAAGATTCTGAAATTCTTCTTTAAATGCTTTCCCTACAAGTCCATGCCTCTTTGCACTCACAAAAGCCAATCTACTTAATTCCATCTGTCTGGCAATATGATAATGAAACTGGTCTGCCATTTCCATACCAGTTGTAGGTATAGTTATAAGACGATTTACTATTTCACCGCCTCGTGGCTTACCTCTTGGGATATAATCATATTTTGCCAATGCGCCAGGTTTTATTCCAGTCTTAGCCGTGTGCATTGCAGCCCTTACACCATCCACAAACCCCTGTTTAGCTCCTGCTACTTGATATGCAGCCTCACCCATGTATCTACCAGACCTACCACCTATCAAACTGGCAATTAAGGTATCTACAGGAGCTATAGCCACATGAGCAGCCGTTGAACCTATGTTTACTATATGCGTTTTGGGGCCGGACAATAGAGAGTTTATAAATATCTTATGAACTAAGTCCGCCCACTTTTCATTCTCAGGTGCTAAGTTCATAAGTTGTATAGCTTCAGCTTCTATTGCTGATAGATTTAACTTACCCTGTAATGGAGAAACAGTTTGTGGTGAAGGTGCTAATTCAATCCGAAGTTGTTCATGTTCTAACGCTCTCTGTTCTGGAGTTCTTAAATCACGTGCAGGCTTATAATTAGATGGTTTCTCCCCAAGAACCTCCTGTATTTTGAATTGAAGTTCTCCCTGCTTTTCGCCCAATTCCAGTTGTTCGTATTGCTGTTTACCGATAGGTGGTTCATAATCAGGATATTTCTTTCTTACTGCTTCATAATCTTTAACATACTGTTCATAGGTTGCCCCTTTTGATATATCATCTGTAGCTACTCGTGATGGAAAATCTTTAACTGCTTGAGCATATGCCTTATCAGTCATACGAGGTTGGTCATGGGGTGTTATCGGTGAAGTGTCCCCCCCCAACCTTGGCTGTCTTGGTTCCATAGGTCTATACATAGGTCTATCACTGGGGTGTGTCCAAGGTTTTAATGGAAATGCCGATTCATCAAACTTTAAGTCAACAAATAATTCCTTCAAAGCACCTTTTGGTGATTTGCCTGTCTTACGGATTTGTTTAACCGCTTCGGCTAAGTCTGGGCGTTTAGCTAACAAAGCATCCATTACTAACTTATAGGCTGACCCCCCTTTCATCCCAGGGTCATCTGGTAATCTTTTAGTTACATTCGTGAAGTTATCCCATGCTTTTTCTACGTTCCTTCTTAATGTCCTACCCGAAACATCCGTAACATCTTTTACAGGATAAAAAGCATCAAAAGCATCCTTAACTTCTGTGTCCAAACTATTAGCCAATTCGTCTATATGCTGATTAACAGATGTTACATACTTGCCGCTTAATGCTTTCTTAGATATTCTATATGCCTCATCACGAGCTTCTGGATGCTTTGCTATATAGTCCTGAAATATCGTAGATTCTTCTATAGTCCTACGAGCGTATTCATTTCCTTTCTGTAACCTCTCTGTTACTCTAGCTTTTGCATATTTAGGACTCTGAAAATATTTAATCAATTCACCAATAGAGTCTTCAGCAGGTGAAACAGGTGGCGGTTCAGGCGGTTTAACAGGCGGTATAGATGGTGGCTTCTCAGGCGGTACGACTGGCGGTTCAACCACTCTAACTCTAGGCGGTACTACTGGCGGTTGCTCTGTAGCGACAACAGGTTTTTTAGCCACACCAGAAACAAGAGCATCTATTTCAGCTTCCGTCATTTGAGGTTTTGTCGGAACTGTTACCCCAAATTTAGTAGGAACTTCTTCTGGTACTTTGGGTATCTCAGCCTTTGGTGCAGGAACAGCAGGCTTGGCTACCCTAACTCTTGCAACATCTTCTCTTAATTGATGTATCTCACTAATTAAATTTTGGTGTTCTGTGATAGCCTTTTCATATGCTTCACGGTCAACACCTCTACCCTTAGCAAAGTCACGGAGATTAGGCGCATTTTCCTGTAATAACTTTTCAGTATCAGCTAATCCTTTTTCAAGTTCCCTACTGATTGGTCTATTATTTGTTAGAGCTTCACGTATTATCTCATTCGCTCTTTTTTGCCTTATTTCACTCTTAGCCCCAAGATACCCTTCGTTAATCTCTTTGTTTATTTGATCTATAGTTAATTCTGCCTTTGGTGCAACCTCAGCAGGCTTGGCTACTGGCTTCACTGGCTCAGCTGGTATCTTTTTTGGAACTTTACCTCCTACTCCAACCATACCCATAGCAGGTGCAGCCACTATCGCCTTAGCTACTGGTGCAACTTCACGCCCTATTGCCCTGCCCGCTTGTGGGACAGCCTTCTGTAGATACCTTGCTGTACCCCCAAACGTAGACGCTCCCCCAACCGCCGATAATGCCAACATGCCAGTATTTAGCACTTTCTGCCATATCGGGACATCAGCGTTCTCCCAACTTTCTTTTACGATAGGTATTAGTCCCGCAGTATATAACACACTCGTTAAATAATGTAAACTCACCTTAGCACCCGCACTTATAGGCGCACCTACACCCATAAATGCCCAATTACCTAACTCAAATAAAATATCAGCTTCAGTTATCTCGCTGGCTCTACCCCTGGCAGCCTTGAAGGTTGCAGGGAAAGCCATCTCAGCACCTTGTTCGCCAAGTTTTCTGCCTTCTTCTGTCGGCTGATTAACAGCCATCCTAGCCTGCTTTTTCTGCTTCATCCAATCTTCGGGTGAAATAGGTGGCGGTTCAATAGGCGGTGCCCATTCATTAGGATTTGTATACTGATTTATATTTACGTTAGCTTTTGGAGTCCAATTAAAAGCATACATATCGTCAGGTACTTCATCAGGTGGTGGAATATCAGGCGGTTCATCCATAGGCGGATTCTGTACCTGCCATAACTTCTCAGTCTCTATGGCAAAGTCAGCCTTGAGACGATTTATCTTAGGTATCCATGCTACTGTCATATTTGCCTACTAACACGCCACCTTTCACCAGATGGAGGATTCCTTAACCCAGCATATGTAAGCCTCCATTGATTCTGCATATCCTCTAATCTAGGTGGTTTCCGAAAATTCGGAATAGCCTTCCCATATTCATCCACTGATGGGACATTCTCAGCGTTCCAATCAAGATAATCCGCATATATTTCTTGTTGCGTTGGAGTTAAACTTGCAAAAGTCCGCATATTTGGCATTGGTAATTCTCTTTCGCCTGCTGTCGTTACCCTTCTGCCAAACCAGGGAATATCCTTACCAGGTATCAAGCCTCTTGCCCAATCAGGTACTTCTGGCTCAGGAGGTTCTCTTTCCATCCCAGCATAAGAAGGTGACATGCCACCACCAGCACCACCATGCGAACTTACCATTGCAGGCGCATAACCGCCTGCCCACTTCTGCCCCTGCCCGCTTTGTACAGAGGCTAACCGACTTTCAGCAAGTGCTATTTTCTCTAATGATTTAATAGCTGATACGCTAGGTCTTAACGCTTCACGTTCCTGCCCACCATAAGTCCATTGTCCTGTAGGAACTTCACCTATACCGGAAATCCAACTAGGTGATACATTCGGTTCCCAGCCCTCTGGACTTTCTGCTATATTCTGTGCTTGTTCTCTAGCCTGCTGGACATCCCAACCACGGTTATATATCGTACTCGCTCTTTGCGTATATGGATTTTGTTGATGCTGTAAACGCCACCTATCAATCCAATTACTAGCACCTTTTAAGCCAGCCTGTCTTGCGTTTTCAAATAAGCCAGCACGCATTTCAGCTTCTTGTTCATAAGAAAGTTGAGGTTGAACTTTCCAACTACTAATATCAAACTGTCTTTTCGTTTCAGCCAGTTCAGCTTGTTTCTGCCATAAAGTCCCGGCATATTCTCTTTCCTTCTGAAATCTTGCTTCACGTTCCTTTGATGCTTCTTTTGATTCTGATGCAAGTCTTAACCTAAGTTCCTTTGTTGTTTCTTCGCCTTTAGCAGTAGCCATTATGTTCGCAATGAGTGGTTCTGCTAACTCTTTAGGAATAGGAGTTAAATTGGGCAGGTCAAAATGTTGCCCTTGATATTCTACTATTTGGTTTCCATATTGTTTACCTTTAGTTAAAAATTCCCTTTTCCGCATACTTGCCCATTTTATATCAGCATTTTCCCAATCAGGTAAATCTTCAGGAGCAAGTAATCCTTGTTCCACCTCTTTAATTTTAGCTTTCAGCAATATTTTGGCTTTAACAGCATCATCTGGAGTCCTTGTTTTCCCTGAAACTTCGGCATCTAACTGTTTTGAAATAATATTAAAATACATTTCAAGCGTTAGTCCCTGTGTGTAATCTATAGATGTTCCAACTGGTGTTTTTACAGGTGTTTGTTGAGACGGTTGTGGGGGTGCTGATGTAGGAGTACCAGCATTTCTATATACCTTAATTGGATTACTAGGGTCAGTTACATTCCACTCCTGTCCTTGTTCATCCACTATATTCACAGGGGTAGGTGGAAATGGTGTACCCTGAACTCTACCTGTAGATGTTGGATTAGTTCTTATCCAATATCTATAGGCATCTCCTATTTTTTGTTTCTCATCTTGTGTAGCCCATCCAAGAGTAAGAGGGAAACCTCCATAGTTTTGTTCATACCAACGGATAAATTCTGGTGGATATTGTGGTTCTGGCATTACTGCACCCCCTGTCTATATTTCTGACGGTAGGCTTCCATTTCACTTATAAACTTCTCTACCTCATCAGCACCATACTTGTCAATAAAAGACTGCATGACCATAGGAGCTTCTAGGTCGTATAGAGAAAAATTCTCATAAGCATCAAATATTTCAGAAGTCGGGACTTCCTTCTGGTCAAAGGGCTTAACTTTAGAAAACTTCTCAGCAATATTATCTGATACCAAACCAATAATATCCTGTATTTTGACAAGTGCTAAATCGTAAATACCCTCTTGTTTCATTATTGACCTCTATTATACGGCACTGGTGGCTTGCGTGCCCCGACCCTTGACGCTAGGGACATATCTATCATCTCCCTACCTGTTCTTGTCTCCGCCTCACCCATAGTCCTTTGCATTGCAGAAGGTTGCATTTGTGGTTGCATAGGTTGTGTGGCTAGTTGTTTCTGCTGTTGCTCTAACTCTATCCGTCTCTGCTTCAAAGCTTCTATACCTTGAGCCATACCCGACTTCTCTATAGCTCGTAACCCGATTAACTCACGAATGTCAGGACTGTTAAGTATGACTTCCCATGCCAACTTGTCCACCATCGTCTGTATGGCTTTCTCTTTGGTATACCCCTTAAACTCTACTAAGTTGGTAATCGGGTCAATCTCCCCCTGTGCCAGTAGACGGCTACCTGTTGCAGCATGACTTTCTTTTACTATGGTATCCTCAGCCTTTAAGTTCACCACGCATCTGAACTCAATATCCAAATCACCTTTATGTAAATCAGGCGGATACAGTCCTGGCATCTTATTGCATATTTCCAATGCTTTCTCAAAGGCGGTAGCCCATGCGTGTTCTGTATTTTCTATGATGGTGTCATAACGCCTTAAAGCAGTACGATTAGATAAATCCTGTTGTCTACCACTTTCACCCATAGGGAAGCCAGCCATTAAGAAAGGATTGCGTTGTCGGATTCGGCTACTAACATCAGCCATGAACCTAAACATTTCAGGCGTTGGTACGGGATTTTCTTCATTCTTATATTCACCACCTTGAGGCATAGTCAAGACGTTAATCCTATATGCACCAACTATTAATTCCTTCAATTCGTCTTTGTTTATTGTTGAGCCAGTTGGTAAAATAATCATCTTGCCGATATGGGCAAACAGGTGTATGATGCTGGCTATATCGCTACCTAGAATACATTCATTTTTGATTAAGTCCCTGTTTTTGCGTATATCGCTCATTATTAAATTGGCTAGTTCGCCATCCGGGGAGCGTTTACCGAAGCCTGAATACTTGCGTACAAAAGGCGTGAAGCCATATACATTAGGAGCTACTTTACCTGCAACGCCTTCGCCATCAGCTTCCCAATAACGATTTTGGGCATCCCAATATTCTATCCATTCAGTAAATTGTTTATCTTCATTCTTTTTGGGGTGAGACCAATCAGGATACCGAATAATAACATCGTATGGTTGCCTGGCAAATTTAACTAAAACCTTATCAGGTATGCCGTTATCATCTTCTTGTGGTGAGCCGTATATCACCATTGGGTCAAGAATGGGGAAGCTAACAGGTAAACCCCTTTTCTCTGTACTATCAACCCATGACTGGTTATGAGCCAGTTTTATATAGGCTTCGCCACGACTTAGAGTATTTTTAACAAACTCTTTGAATGGGTTAGGATTTTGCCTTTTGAGTATAGGTATCCACTTTTCGTTAAGTAACTCGCTGATTCTTAGTGCTTCCTCTGTCTTTTTAGAAACTACTAAGACTTGCGGATTGGATGTAATAATTTGTTCGGCAGGAGAGTCTACTATATCAGCACCAGTACCAAGACGCATCGGTGTGTGTGGCTCTTGGATTTCAAGCACCTTAAAGGTATCATCTATATATGTCTGGTCTATTTGTTGCTCTTTCCGAACAGTAGAATAGATTTGGATAAAACGGTCTCTTATTCCATTTATGTCCTCAACTGTAATCAATAGAGACCTCCCTATTTCTTTTTTCTGGCAGGTAGATTCTTTCGCTTTGTGGTAGCAAACTCTTTAAGTTGCTTCTCGGTCATATGAGTTTTGGTCTTTTGTCCCTTACGACGGCGCTCTAATTCGGCTCCCATAAACATCTGTTGCTTACGACTGACTGCAGGACACATATTTAAGACCTCCCTTTTAAAATAGAGGGGGGAGAAATTAATTAACTCTCCCCCCTCTTTTACGACTATTATACCACAATTAGATTATTTTACAATTACCCTAATATAATAAAGGTATGATATATTCTCCGATTTGAACATCAGGCGGAAATCTAACCCGAACATTAACAATCCTGCCATGTTGTTCCTTTTCAGCCTGTGCAATAGCCTCCTGAATATTTACCTCAAAGACAGTATGCTCAGAATCCGACTCAATTATCTTAGCATCAATATAATTATCCATATTTACCCCCTATAAGTGTAACTTTCTATCTTCACTACTTGAGGTATGGCTTTGTTCCTATTATACCATGCAATCGCTACTGCCATCGGATAGTCGTCATGCCCACCACCTTTTGCCTCAATCCTGCCTTCTTTATTAGTATTACGGATAATATCATAGAAAGTCTTTAATCCTTCAAGATTGTAAATCGTAATCTGGCGACTGTTTATAGCCGGTATAAGTTCACCCCATAGCAGAACACGATTGCCACCCATGTTCCTACCGCCTGTGGTTTTCCAGCCTAACTTCTGTGTATCCGTACCATCAGCACGTTCTTGCATACCAAAATTGGTATAGCCTAGTTCCTCTGCCTTATGCACCACTGAATGACCCCAATCATTATATTCTGGAAACCACAAGGGACTGCGATAATGTTCCAACAACTTAACCGTAGAGTAGGCAAAATCATCTACAGACATATTATTATTAAATATATCAGCTATAACCTCACCAGTCTTAACGTTCATTATCACAGTACAGTTTGAATCCAATCCTGCGCCATGTCCTGTATCACTGGCAGCGATATAAACTGCGCCGACCATGTAATCTTTATATATATTGCCTTGAAATTGAGGCATTGAAAGCGGTGTACGACAATCATTTTTCATGGTATCCAGGACAGTATAAATAAACACACTCATCTGTTGTGTTGGCGATAAGGCTTCTTCTATAGAAAGCGGATAGCAGCGGTGCATATAGATTTCAGGGGAAAGTCCCTGTAATTCAATGTTAGGTGTAGATTTCATAGTATATTGATACCACTTTTCATCACGTCCGGGTCTTGCAGTATATGGTATGAATAAGCTCTTAAATCCGTTTTCGCCCCTTAATCCGCCCTGAAACAAACTGACCGCCAAACTATTCAACTTATTCTCATTAGACGTGAATATGGAGATAAACTGACCGCCCGCATCTATGGTAGGTTTGGCTGATTTGTAGTTCTCAATGGCATAAGGATGTTCAATATGTTCATCGCAGACAACTTTAGATGCAGTAAAGGAAATACCAGCCGATTCCGTACTAACCATTGCTCTTAAGGATGACATCATATCAGGGAACCCCATTTCCGTTGTAGAATCAGGGTCAGCTTTCAACTTCATAAAATCAGGTAGATATTTATAAATGCGTTTAGTTTTAGCTAGAAGTTCTATAGACTCCGATTCACCTTTAGAGAAAAGGAGTTCTGTAAATCCTGTCTTAAAGAGCATTCCCCATAAAGCATCGGCTGCAACCAGCCAAGAAACACCTACCTGTCTTGCCTTTAAGACACTAATTAGTAAATCATTTTGAAGGAAATTAGTAAGTTGTTTAAGATGTTCCCAAAACTGGACAGGCACAACACCACCGGGAGTATCCCTTGTAGGTGCAATCACTAACTTAACGTAATTAACATACCAGTAACTGAAGTCCATCGCACACTTGCGGTATTCATTTTTACGGATTTCTATTTCTTCTGGCGTACACTCGTTTTCAGGCTTATAGACACAATCAGGTATCATATTACCTCTCATATTTAACTAGCCAGTGATTCGGATTGCCACAAGGACAGGGTATATCCTCGTTGGGAATATCAAAGATGGTATTATATTTGACTTTAGAACCGCAGGGCATAACGACTTCGGGGACTTTATCCTTAAAACCGCTTTGGGCTAGAGTAAATATTTTCAAAGCCTCATTACTAATGATTGAATTAGATTCTTTATCAATCACAAGCTTAAAAAGAAAGGCACAAGATTTCATCGGTGTGCCATTTTCGCCGTTAAGCAGATATAATTTATCGTCTATTCTCATACACATTTATTTTTAACCTCCGCCAAGAACTTGCCTTAAAGTATTTCAACAGTAGTAGGCGATTCACATATTAATTCAATATGGTCGGATGCTATCATTCTAGTAACCGAAAGCCTTTGCCATTCAGCACTATTGCTATCTGCTAGAGGCGGACTCCATGTAGTGCCGATTGCATCCTTTATTCCTATTCTTACATCCTTACCATTTACGAATATACTGAATGAAATCTCTTTACCTATATAAGATGTATAACCGAGTAACCGTATAGTCAACCAATGGGACTCATCCATCAACCAGAAAAAGGCGATAATCACGAACAAAATCATTATATACATTTATTTTTTCCTTCTTTCTCAGAAGGATAATTCATAATACAACCTTCAAAACGAAAATCAGAAGGAAGAAAATACCTTTGAACCACATGGTAATTGGATTTTCTGAGAAACCAGTTTAGAATAGAGACAATTACTTTCATAGACGCTCCTTTCCTATTAGTTTTCCTTTTCAAAGACATTATAGCACATTGAAAATAAAAATACTACTTGCTTTTTTTCCAACTATCACTTATAATTCCTTTATTGGAGGTGAGAATAAAATGGCAAGCGATGTTTTAAGAGACAAGTTACTTACTATCCCTGTTAGCGCAGAGGAACTTGAAATAGCAAAGTATGAAGCCGACAAACTTGGTATGCCAGTAAGCGCATTTATACGTCTATTGGTTAAGAACTTCACTGACAGTGTAACTTTTGAAAAGAAATAGGAGCGTAAACATGGCAGAAGAACAGACCGCTCTCGTGCAATTTGACAAGGCGAGGTTAGCCTTGGCGCAGGCAGTAAGTATTGATGAAGTGAAACTTATTAGAGACCAAGCATCAGCATTGAGAGCATATATCAGGCAACAAGGTGCTAGTCTGGAAATGCAAAACCAATGCGCCGAGATAAAGCTACGTGCTGAACGCCGGGCTGGTGAAATGCTGGCAGAACAAGTAAAAGTTGGCAATCCCCAATTATCCCACGATGTCATAATTGCACCCAAACTTAATGAATTGGGCATTAGTCTGAAAGAATCTTCTCGCTGGCAGTTAGAGGCGGAAGTGCCAGAAGATATATTTGAGAAACACATAGCGGAGATAAAGTCAAACAAAGAAGAACTAACAAGTTCTGGACTTAGACGCCTTGCCATTAAATTAAAACCACAACCAAAGACACCCCCATTACCAGCAGGCATTTATAATGTTATTTATGCTGACCCTCCCTGGCAATACGATAATAGTGGTGTTATCGCATCTGCTGAGACGCATTATAAAACATTGAGTATAGCGGAACTTTGCGCTATAAATATTCCTTCTGCTAATAATGCAGTCCTGTTCATGTGGGTAACTAACCCTTTTTTACAAGATGCCTTTGAAGTTGTGGAGTCATGGGACTTTGAATATAAAACTAACATTGTCTGGATAAAAACTGAATTGCAAAAGCCAGGCATTGGATTTTATGTTCGGGGCAGGCATGAATTATTATTTATTTGCACAAAGGGGAACTTCGTACCCGATATGGTTGGTAAAGAGCCTATAAGTTCAATATTAGAGTCACCTGTGCGGGAGCATAGCCAGAAACCAGAATGTGTTTATGGTATTATTGAAACCATGTATCCCAACTGTAAATATCTGGAATTATTTGCAAGGGCAAAAAGAGATAATTGGATAAGTTGGGGTTTAGAAGTATGAATAAAGGTGAATATGGCAGGTTAATGGCTAAACAATGTTTTCCGTCAATAAAACTGGTAGAGAATGGTAACACTATAGACAAAATGGGTGTTGATGCTTATGAAGGCAATGAGTCAATACAAATAAAATTTGATGAACGAATGAGTAAAACAAATAATATTTACCATGAAATATATGAAAAGAGTATAAATCATCCTGAACAACTATGGCGCAACTCTCCCCACAAATGTGATGCCTATATTTACTGCACCACCTACTTCGTAATAAAGATAACAACAGATGCTTTAGCTCAAGAGGAAATAGGTCTTACACTTATAAAAATATCTGACACATCTATAGGATTTCTTATTCCGATTAAGAATATACCTGTTAAAAATTACATATATATACCATATAAATAGGAGCGTGCTTTATGGCTGAGGATATAGAGTATCGTTTGGCGTGCCTTGCAGACGATTTAGATAAATTGGATTCACGTCTGACCAAACTAAATAACACAGTCCACATGATTGTTAATTTATTTAAGGACTGTGATGAAGTCCAAAAGTTTATGACTTACGAGCTAATCAAGATTCAATGTGATTCCACACGATTGGATAATAAGACCCCATATCGGCGTTTACAAGAACTAGAGGAATCATTTAAGGGATTTTTAGTCTATTATCACGATATAGGACAGAGGAAACATGCACCAGAACCAATAAAAAAAATAGAATCCAAAGGATTTGAAATTGTCTAATCCTGTAAATCCCATGGTCTCTGAGCAAATTGGCGGGTATTTATTTAATTGGCAGCCTGAGAATATTCAAATAAAGGTTAGCCGTATTCAGGTGGGCAAGGCTGGCAAGGTCAGTGGTGAAATTCTTATCAGTTCTAACGGCATTGGGATGCACGGGCCGTCAGACTTTCTATCCTTTGCATCGGACACCAAGAAAAAAGACATCATAGGAATACTGACCAAAAAGTATGAGAAGTACGATTGGCAAAATATAATTGATATTCTTTGTTATCAGGTACAGGAACGTGCTAGGCGTGGAGAGGACGCACAGGAAACGCTGATACACAGCGAAATGGATATAAAACCCCCAGAATATTTAATAGACCCCTTTATAATGGCTGGCATACCCAATGTAATTTTCGGCGATAAGGGAGTTACCAAGTCAACATTCTGTTTGGCACTGATGGCGTGCCTATCTATTCCGTGGGTTGATAACCCTTTAGGGTTATCAGTTCCTGAAAAACCAGTCGTTTGCGCTTGGGCAGACTGGGAACAGGAGCATGACCTGGTTTCTTGGACTGGGTGGCGGTTATCCAAAGGCATGAACATTGAGCCATTCATATTAAATTACCGCCGCTTCCGTCTACCGATTGCCGATGAAATAGAAACCCTTGAAAAGTGGTTATCCGATATTAAAGCAAAAGTCCTCTTTATTGATAGCCTTGCCGCCGCCGCCGGTAAACGTCTTGACGAAGAATCCGCCCTCGCCTTCTTCCCCGCCCTGCGTAAACTGAAAATCACTAGCGTCATTATAGCTCAGAACTCAAAAGACCCCGAATCTAAAAAGAAAACTATCTACGGCTCTACCTTCTTTGAATATTATACCCGCTCTATATGGGAAATGCGCAAAGCTGCCCACGAACCCGATAGCAACGAAATGTCTATCGCTCTATTCCAAAAATACGCCAACTACGATAAACTCCACTCACCCATAGGTTTCAAAATAGTCTGGAATGAGAATAAATCTACTACCATCTCCCGCCAGTCCGCTATGTCCATCTCTGAATTTATTGAACGTATGGGAACTAATACCCGTATCCTTAATATACTGAAATCAGGTAGCATGTCAACACAGCAAATTCATGCCGAACTCCCAGACCTTACCGAATCAAATATCCGCCGGGCTTTATCTGCCCTAAAGAATAAGAATAAGGTCGTCCCTTTAGAAAGAGGACTCTATGGCCTCCCATCACTCTAACATATTTGTTACCAGTATTATTACAACCCCTTATTATATAAGGGGGGTATTTGGTAATATTACCATTTATATTACCGTAATATTACCGTAATGTTGACATAACTATATAACCCCCCCCTTTTCTATAAAATTTCTCGCCACGAGTCAAAGTAGTACCTATTACGCATGCAAAAGCTCAAAGCCGTCCTTCGTATCTGGACACTATCTGACAACCATGCGGTAACGTGGCATGGCATGAGCAAGGGGGGGCATTGGATAGCTGGATGATATAGGACTATGGTTAGGGGGTTATAGGCTATCTATTGTGGGCATTGACAGCCAAAAAAGAAGGGGGTAGGGGGTTGATTATATATATACGGGTATACCATATATATGTATATTGCCATAGATGCTAAGTTGACTTATCTTTACATAAGATGTATGATAGATATGAGGTGATGATATGAGTATACATACTTACAGACAGAAGTTAAGAGTCAAGGAACGTATACGCAAGCGAGACAACTACACCTGTCAGCTATGCGTTGCTCCAGGCTGGCAGGTAGACCACATCATACCGTTTGCTATCAGCCACGATAGTTCTGAGGCTAATTTGCGTATCCTATGCAAGGCATGCAATTACAAGACCAGGCGTGAGCGCAAAGATGCTGCTATGTCTAACGATAAGTGGTGGGAGTACATTCAAAAAGAGTACCTAGATTCACTTAGTACATAGACTCACTGGGACGTACTATATAAATTTATGTTAACCAAACCACGCTCAAATAGCGTAATCGTCGCATTGTGCTATCTCAGTTGCCGCTTCTATTACCTCAGTTTTACGCTCAGTTTCACCACTTTGGCAAAGTAATTGCGTATCATCTATTATACTAGCACGGAACTTTGCCAGTTCACCACTCAGCCTGGCATAGTCAGCAGGCGTCATACTCACACTAGCCTGTATCACATTGCTATCTATCTGTATCCGTGCCTTGCCTAGCCTACGGTCTATCAGATAATACGCTGCGTTTACGTCGCCGCCCCCAGGAATGTCAAACGCCTTCTCGCAGAACGGACACTTAACTGGTATTACCTCTATTGCCTTATTGATAACAGTCATAAATGCCTGTAAAAGCGACTGTTCAAGTCTAACATTGCACTTATCAATGACGTGGTTATAGTTCATTCTACGTCCAGAGCGTCCTTTGACGCCGTGGAAATTGGGTGGTATTGCCATATAGGAAAACCTCCTAATAACTAAGGTAATATTATCACAAATGGACAAAAGGGGCAAGCGGATGACCAAAAGTGATAGTTTTAATATATATTTAATAAGAAACGGACTTGGTGGGGTAGGGGTAGTGATATATAGCAGTGATGTGGTGTATTAAAAAAAGAGTGACAAATGAGAGCAAGTTTAGCCTTTGTAGGTACGCTACACTACTCTTTAGGTTACGTTGCGCTAGGTAGTGACAGGCTTGTTGTAGTACGTAGGTTACCTACCTTAGTATAAGGGGTAAATTTATAAAATACAATACAAAGAATTTTATGAGCTTATAAAAAAGCTTTACAGTTATCTTATACGATGGTACAAAGTAGCAATAGTAATAATAGCAATAATAATAATTAAAGTTCCAAACTGGTAAGATTAAAGTACCCCCTACTAAAGTACTATGCCAATACAGGACTATTAGGTGATTCTAATTCAGATGAATAAGGCATAAACTGAGCATAGGTTAAGAAAATGGTTAAGAGATTCATATTGAGATTGATACGCTCTTGGATAGAAGAGGCATTGATTGAGGCTACAGCTAGGGGGCTGGTGGCTGGTTACAATCATGCTAAAGAGGAATTGAATGAACATAAATGAACGGTTAGCCTATTTATGGCTGACTACTAAAGGCGGATATAAAGAGTATGAGGTTAGCTTTTCCTATAGTAGAACGCCTGATTTCATAGCCTATAAAGATAATGTCTCAATCGGTTACGAAGTCAAAACTGCTATCAATGGCAAGGTCATACTTTCTACTTATCAATTAGTTGACCTATTAAATCTAAAATACGCCTTTATCATGGTATTTTTAGATGATACTTGTAAACCTGTCTTAATGCCAGTGAAAATGATAGAAGCTGGATTTTATAACTTTAACGGTATTCATATCAGACTCTTTGAGGATACGTACCGTTTTAATAATTATTCAGTAGTCAATAAAAATACTAAGGAAATCATATATAAGGATAAGAAAGGTAAAACCGCTAATAGATTATGTCATAAACTCGGTAAGGAATTTTACGAAGTGGTATATAATACCCCTGACTAAAGTACCATGACTAATAGGTGATAGACATATATTTTAGATAGGTTTAGAGTAAATCTGTACATTAAGAAAAGAATAGAGCAGGCGGGTACGGTAAACCTCAGGGGCATGGCAGACAGTACCGGGGTGTAAAGCTGAATAGCTGACTGGGACACTCTACGGGGTGTGTAGGGACTGGCTACAGTGAATCAAACACTAACGGACACTGCTGGACAACCACAATGATACTGAGCTAGCGACGTACATGACGGTAACAAATAACCAGATATATAATAAGCCTTGTGACACTGCCCGGAATACAATAACGGGCACGGCGATGATAGGATTTATTTATTGATACCGCTTATCATACCCGATGGTAGGCGGTAATGAGTAAATAAATAAATAGGGAGGGTAACAATGGAAAAGAAAATTAAAACACATGAACTCCTAGCCACTGGCAGGCTGGCGGAGATTCTGAGACGGACGCTAAACGTTCCCGCCAAAACCTAGAACCTTCACTTCTGACTATAGGCTAATCCGAGTCTGGCACAGAATGACAGCCACTAAATTAGCCCTATAGATGAGCAGTGAAGCTCAAATTAAAATAAGGGGGGAAGGAAATGAATAACGAAATTACATTATGCGAGTCATGCCTAGTAGAAGGCATAAAAACCCCTGCAACTACTCATAGTAACAATCCCGATTTCTCTGGTTATGAACTGTGCGAGGAATGCGCCAAAGAGTATGATTCACGTTCGCCATTATGTCCATGTGTAACTAGCTAGGGCACGGCTCCCCCCTAACCGGGGGAGTGCTCAACTTAGCAGGGGGAGATAAAAGTGAAATGGATAGTTAAATCGTTTGCAGGCAGGTGGGTTAGACGTTGCCCATACTGCCAAAAAATGACCAAGCATGACATTGAGCCAACGGATAACTACGTATGTGTCAACTGCAAAGCAATAGTAAATCCTGAGACTTATAAATTACTTCAGAGATGTGCTAGGGCACTATTGAGAGGGTAAAATGAAACCATCTGATAAGCTCACTAAAAAACAATTACGGATATTAGAACAGGCCCGGCAAATAGCCAATGCGCATATACCAGCTGGCTATTGGGACAACCATCAGCTATGCCCACGTTGTAGCGGGGCCGCCTTGCAGATGGTAGCTGGTGAAACTCGGACTTGCCCTGTTTGTGGAATGACCTGGACTAGGGAGTCATAAAATGGAATACTTAATTATTCTCTTAATCCCTTTGGTGTGGCTACTCTTTGAATCGGACTGCATGACAGTACGCCTACCGATAGGCAAGGCTACCCCCGCTGAAAAGCCGATAGCAGAGAATGAACCTACTAGAGATGAATTAGTTGAATGCGGCTTAGTACCAGACGAATATGACTGCCTACTAGAAGCTCAAGAATACGCTAAGAGATTTAACTAAAAATAAATAAAGGGGGGAAATACAATGATGCTGTTAACAAAAGAACTGAGAGCACAATTTCCCAAACTGTATGCAACTGAGAACATACCGACTGAAGAAAAGAAGGTCATTGCCAAGTTCTTTACACCAGATAGTAACTGGACATGGTATGCTGTGGAATTTGACGGCGTTGACCTGTTCTTTGGGTTGGTAGATGGCTTTGAAAAGGAATGGGGTTACTTTTCGCTAAAAGAATTACAAACCATCAAGGGCAAGCTTGGACTACCTATTGAACGAGACAGGCATTTTGGACAACCCCAGATTAAAGAGTTAAAATAAATGGACTATTCAGAATCATTTACAGACCATGACTTCACACCCGGACTTGATAACCTCGTAGTCTACGAATATCAAGAAGCTCACGAAATTGAGCAATACGCCTTGAAATGCGAGCTTGAATGCTTAAAAGAATCGGTTGCTCAAAGTCCAGCTAGACCGTACATCGCCTTAATAGCCAAAAACGGTGCTGGCAAGGGTGAGATTGATAAGCTGACCGAAAAGCAATACCAAATACTCACCGGTGCAAAATGGGTGTCCTTTACAATGAAGCAAGGCGCAAAAAAGCTAGTCCGTAAGGTTTTAATGGGCGGCGACCATGCCGGCACCGGATGCCGCAACAACAAAGGACAAATCATGTGGGAATATGCGCTGGACAGGACAGCCCGGGACTTAGGCTATGAGGATGGCGAGCAATTAAGAGATGACATACACAAAGTTAAGTCCAATTTAGACAGAATAAAAGAACTTGAAAGGATGGTGTAACTATGAAAACTATGACCAGAAAAGAACTATTTAGAGATGCAATCCTAGAGGCATTAACGGAGGAGAAACATGATGCCATAAGAACTGAGGCAAGTTTGCCTAGAGGTCAGACTGACCATGTAAACGGAGTTATCGCCGGACTTAAACGGGCAGTCAAAATAGTTCAAGAGATAAAATAAAGAACACGGCAGTTTTGAACGCCGCTATCCATATTATTTTAAAAGAAAGGAAGGTGTAACTATGAGATTAACTTGTCTAATTTGTAAACATGATTTTGAGGCAGGTGAGAGATTTATAGTATTGGAATCGTGCTGTAAATATAAAAACAGTACAAAAACAGGTGTACGTTTAGCTATTTGTGCTAAACATATGTCTCAAGAAATAACAGACGCCCTGCTTATAAACACACCCGGATTTAGTAGCCATGAAAATCAAGTATGGGCTGAAAAAAGAATATATGGATAGCTTTAATCGCCAATCACAATTTAGAGCAGACGGTACTCAGACAGACGTACCTACTCCAAAGACCGAGAAGCCGCCAGTAATGCAACTATCCTGGCTGATAGTGCTGGATAAGGAAAGCCGAGACCGCAAGGCGAGGGAAGACAGCGGAATATTATTTGAGAAGGAGATAAGACCATGAAACGAACTACCAAATTAAATGAATTGAAGGCTGGGATTGGTGAGTTTACCTGGGGTGAGGTTATCAAAATACACGAAATCGGCGAATACGCAATAGTAGAATATCACCCCTGGAAATCTGAGGGCTGTATAGTGTTATCCGGTCAGCCAGACATGACCGAGACACTCTTTTCCTATTATATAGATGGTGAGGATTGTAGCCAGTCAGCCGAGAGTCTGGATGAAGCACTAGCCGGGTGTATTGCCTACAAGCATGAGGGGGCAAACGCTCAAGCAGGTGTCTACTTTATGCGAATGATTAATAAATAAGGCGGAAGGAGATTATAATGAATTACACTAAAGGCGAAAGGTACGTTGGTAGTGGTGAGGAATATTGGTATGTTGCCTCCAAAACAGATGACAGAATTATTGCCAGATTTCGCAATAAAGATGATGCGGCATTAGATGCCGCCGCTCCTACCATGTATGAGGCATTGAAACTTGTTACTACGGGTAGCGACATCAGAGACGGCGAGGTGGGCTTATTGCATTGCCCATCCAGAGAGGCTGTACTAAAAGCATTTCAGGCACTAGCCCTGGCAGAAGGCAAATAACCACTTGACATTTGTCTCATTACGTGGTAGTATAAATGTACTATGATAACAAAGATAACAAAAGAGGAAATCAAACAGATACGGGACAATCTCATATTGTCTCAAACAGAATTTGCCAAACTGATAGGTGTAAAATGCTACAGAACAATAGCCCGATGGGAAGCGGGCACAAATAAACCTGGTAGTTTGGCGACTGAGAAATTAGAACGCCTACAGCGCAAGGCTGAAAGGAAAACACAATGCAAGTTAAAATAGATTACTGCGCTGTATGTAAGCACCGGGGGCATTGCCCACTATTGAATAAATCCGAATGTCCATTTAATCAAATTGAGGAGCAGGGACTAATCCAGACAGTAAAATATAGAATTAAATATAAAGAGGAAAGGAATTAAAGAAATGTCAGTCAAAACACAGGAAGCTAAAGACGCCGCCGACAAAGCATGGCAGGAAGCTACAGACGCCGCCGACAAAGCACGGCGGGAAGCTACAGCCCCCGCCGACAAAGCATGGCGGGAAGCTACAGCCCCCGCCTACAAAGCATGGCGGGAAGCTACAGACGCCGCCTACAAAGCACGGCAGGAAGCTACAGACGCCGCCGACAAAGCATGGCGGGAAGCTACAGCCCCCGCCTACAAAGCACGGCGGGAAGCTACAGACGCCGCCGACAAAGCACGGCGGGAAGCTACAGCCCCCGCCTACAAAGCATGGCGGGAAGCTACAGACGCCGCCGACAAAGCATGGCAGAGAAAAAATGTCAGTCAAAACAATAATCATCTGTGATTCATGCGGGAAGGAAAGGATAAAAAGATGAGTAGAAAGATGAAGCTGGAAAATAAACCATACTCACGATTGATTGAGGAGGGGTTTACCATCCTTGAGCCTGAGATAAACAAGGTGGATTATTGCTGGCAGACCCTAGAATCAATAGGTTTTACCGTCATCATGCCCTCTCAGTTAGTGCATGGTACTGGACTGGTTATCGGAAATATAATTGAGCATATAACTGATTGGGTAGATAGCACGACAGTTGGCAATATTAAAAGTGCCAACATTAAAAATATTACTCAGTCCCCGGATAGTGAAACCCGACCAGTAGAAAGTAAAACGCTAACAGTAGATGGTGAAACCATATTGGCAGGAGCTAAATTAGCAGGTGACACAGCTAGCGGCAGAAAGTTAGACCGCAAGCACCGGATAGACCACAAGCCAGAAATAGGGAAGAGACCTTTGCATCATTCGTTGGCAACAGTTCAAGCACGCCGAGAAGATGCTGGGAGACATAAAGGACTTACAGAGGATGAAATCCAGCCAAGTAAGCCCAAGGACAATTCTGCAAGCGTGGACGAACTAAAAACACATAAATCCACGCCTAATCCCATGGACAAGCACCCCTTAGCTGACTTTAGTATTGATGCTTTGAATAATAAGGTGAAATTTAATGGCAAGGAATATCAGGGTAAAACACTCAAAGAATCTGTTGAAAAAGCTTTGATACAAGAGTTTAAGTATGCGTGTCTAAAATCTCCGTACGATTACGTTTCAGATATGCCAGAGCATGAGAACCGTACTCTAATACTGGGCATATTGAAGCCAGAAAGAGAGGCAAAGTAAAAATGAAATTCACAGAACTTGAGGAAACTTTGAATCAGTTAGTAGGCAATCCAGAAAGTGTTTCCATACCCAAACTCATTGAGGACATCCGGGGAATGGTTTGCCCAGCATATGACGCTGTTGTGTTGGCGTTAGAGGTGGCGGACACAACAATTTGCCTTTTATGCCAGACTATCAATCCACAACATCAACCACATGGCACGGAGCCAGGTTGTAAAACTTGTACCGAAAGAGAAGAACGATTAAAGCTCCTAGCCCAGGCTGAGAAGAATCCCTTCCGTAATAGGGTAATTTGTCCTTTGTCTAAGGATGGTAAATGTACTAAAGCAATGGCGTGGTGCGGTCATGCACAAAAACACGAATATAACGCCTTGCTTACCCTGTGTAATTATAGCAGTGCAGATTGTCCGATATGTGTAGAGGTGAAAGGAATCTTAAAATGAGACGCCCTAAAAATATTACGGAAGGAGTAGACCATGCCAGTCTACTGCACTAGAGCAGAGGTCAAGAAGCTAGTCAGATTCAGCCGTTGTGCGGTATGCCAGGGCAAACTGATAGCGTTCCTTGATGCGGAAACGAAACAACCATTCGTGGCTTGTGCGGACTGGCTGAGAACAGGACACTTGGGCATTACCAGTCATAATTTAGAGTATGAAAAATATATGAAAGAAAGAAAGGAGATGTATAAAATGGATACAAAGGCGTTAATGGTTATGACCGAAACTCATATGATGGCAAGGATAAATATGGCAAAATTCCCGCAAGAACTAACTATACCAGAAAAGAAGTTATTGGCGCAAATCGCTATTACCTACGGCTTTGACCCGCTCATGGGCGAAGTCACTATCTATCAGGGTAGACCGTTTGTTTCCATTGATGGCAGATACCGCAAGGCGCAAGAGACTAATCGGTTGGATGGTGTTGAAAGCCGACCCGCAACCAAACAGGAGCGTATTGACTGGCAAATACCTGATGGTGATTACTTCTTTTGTGCTGCGGTATCAGTCAAAGGAGCATCAAAGCCTTTTGTTGGATGGGGTAGAGTGCATAATGCCGAGACCGTTGGCGGAAAGGGTTTTAAGCCAGTTGAAAAGAATCCGCAACGTATGGCTGAAAAGAGAGCCGAGGCACAGGCATTGCGTAAGGCGTTTCATATTCCATTACCAAGTGCTGAGGACATCGGTTCTCCTGATAATGAGGTTATCGGAAATATTAACGTCAAGACAGGGGAGATTACCGTTGAAGGTGAGTGCAAAGAGATACCCACCGAAACAGCCCAGCCAGTAGCAGAACAGCCCAAAGCACCTGAAAGTACCACAGCAACGAAGGCAGAGCCACAAACACTCGCCGAGAAAGCCTTTGACGGACTACAGAGTGCTGGCAGTAACAAGGCGCCGGCTGATTTAGGTAAACTCTATCTTTGGATTATGGCGAATGTCAAGGACAAAAAGGTCAATGCCAAACAGTACGCTTTGAGTTGCGGCGTCAGCGAGGAAGACCTGCTACATAACGTGGCGAAGGCTTACGAAGAGATAAAAAGGCAGAATCCAGATTGGAAGGCATTATGAAAAATATAACATCGGAATACACAATAGTAGATAAAAACGATATACCCGATGGTGGTCATAAGGGAGGCATAAAATATAGACCGATATTTGATAATCTTCCTGATGATAAAGCAATGGAATTTATATACGACACTAAACAAGAGGCTACTGATAGACGAATAAATATTCTTGCTTGTATGGGTTATTATAAATTAGATTATCGGATTCGTACTCGTGTCATTCCCGATGGTGATAAGTTCATACTCTATGCTTGGAAGGAAAAGAAAGTTGCAGAGGTAAAATAAAATGAAAGCAGAACCATTTAAGTTTGGCGACCCAGTCCGAGACCCTGGGGGCAAGGAAGGCAAGGTTATAAAAGTGCTTGACCCTAAAGTTTTTCTGTATGAATATGATGTTAAATTTCCAGATGGGTGGTCAGCCTTTTATATGGGGCATGAACTTACTAAAATAGAACCAAAAGTACCTTAATAAAATAGAGTGCTTTGCTGGTATCTTGTATATCGGACAACCGCTTGTTAATGCCGAATCGCTGTCAGGGTGGATATTTGAAGCTCTGCCAGGAATAGCAAAGACGCAAACATGACAAGCATGTATAAAAGTTCTAGCCAGCAAAAAAGTTCTTGCCAGCCACCCGAAGATGCTCCTTAGTGAGTGGATGCACGAAAGTGTGCTAGGGATAGTGGAAGTTAGGCCTATCTTGTGGGTATAGAGTCCCATAGGGTTGGACTACTGGCTGGTCAAGGCTCTCGGGTGTCAGACGAGAATTATATCGGCTCATACGTCGGGAGACTACGCAGGGTAATCCTCTGCTATAGAGTCAGGGAGCCGAGCCTGAGAGCGGGCAAAGAGGGGACAGCAAGGCAAAAGAGTCAAAGCCCTAGCAGGGGCGACAAAACGCCACAGTCTCTTAGCCAGTTCCCTCTAGCCCAGAGTGAAAGGAGAATCCATGACAATTTGCAGACCAAAGAAACTAAACCGCAAACTTCGCCACTTGACCAGAATAATTAAGAACGCTCGTAATGAAGCTAAAGCATTTCGGGATGAGGCGACCTATCATCAAGCCGTTATAGACTCAATATTCCCCAATAAGGGCTACCCAGAATAAAGGAGAAACATTATGAATTTGACGCCAGAAAATAAAGCACACATTGACAAGTTAAGTTACCAAGCACTCTTATCAAGTTGGCGATTCGCACCAGTAGGCGATAAATGGTTTCAAGGCGAAACTGGTGACTATTGGTCAAAGCGGATGCGTGAATTAAGGGAACAAGGAGCAGACCATGTTGGAGCATCAAAAGCAATCGGTTGGGAGAATCATGGAAGCGAAAGAACCAACAGGAGAACAGATTAAAGAACTTTGGGAGTGGTGCGGATTTACTCAAAATAGGATACAAATACCAGCGGCGGGTATTGATAGACCAGATGGAACTTGGAATACTCCTGATGGGATTGATATAGGCATGTTATGGTTACCGTCCATAAACCTCAACCATCTCTTCAAATATGCTGTGCCAAAACTCAAAAGGGAATATCCTAACTGGAAAGTACCACTTATTGATTGGCTTGATAAGATGAAAGGTGATTATGAGCAGGATACTTTATTGTTATTCTGGGCAATTTGGGAGGTAATTCATGGTTGCTAAAGCCAAAATAATCCAATTAGTGTTTGAGTACACTGGTAAATTCATCTCTGAAAAAGAGGCTAACCAATTAGCTGAAATCTCATTCAAGGAAGGGGATAAAGCAGGATATGATAGAGCTATCAAATGGTCGCTAAAGGTAGATGAAAAGACCCTTAATAAAATCTATGCAGAGCATGAAAAGAAATTGACCGAGGCAAGGCAGGCAGGGAAACAGGAAGTGTTGGATGAGATAAAACGAGCTAGCCGTCCAACTAACACAAATATGTATGGAATTTCCTTGAGCAAATCACAGTGGGAAGACATAACTCAAAGAAAGGAAGGGAAGTGAAGCCATGACAATAGAGGAAAAGATAGCCAATTTGCATCTTGGGGTAGAATTCTACTATGCAAAATTCACTGGAATTTATGAAGGCGGGAAGGTGAAATTAAGTCCTGAAGGCATTTTAGAACTTATCACCATGCTGAATGAGGAAGGCTATGGTCTACGGCTAAAGGGAGGCGAACAGGAAACTGCAAAGGTCGTGGATTGGGTGAACGCCCATATTGGTCTTTGGAATCATGCTTGGGAATGGAAAGCCAAACTAAAAGACTGGGGAATAAAGGAGTAATCAGATGGCAGAACAGTTAGAGGAAGGGATAGCCAGATTGCTTTACCAAAAAGAGAGTTACCGTACAAGGTCGTCTTTGCGTAGGTATTCTTATGGGCAATTACCCAAATTTTACAAAGATAAGTTGGTCTCAGAGGCAAAACAAATAATAGTCTTTCTGAATGAGCAAGGCTATGTGAAACTGGTAGATGACCAGTGTTGTATGACCTGTCAGAGGATGAAAATATGCCCTATTATCGTAGCATGGGTAAAAGAGAATGATAGTCCGTCAGTTGTTCATACGTTTCATTGTTCTGAATATAAGCAGGAGCGACCGCAGACACAGGAGGCTAAATGAGTACATCCTCAACTATCGGTGAAGAATTATATAAACAGTCACAGGGAATGGACATCACTAATTTTATATGTGATACCTGTGTAAACTACAAAGGCAGGTGTGCTTGCGAGAAGAATATTTTTATTGCCTTTGTAGGAGCGAATCTCAATCATTGCCATGCCTATAAACAGGGTAGGAAGTGTCCTCATTGTGGCAGGATAAGTTGAGGAAATAAAATGCCAGAAGTAAAATCAAGACCAATCCTTTATTCTACCCCGATGGTGCAAGCGTACCTTGCGAGTAAAAAATGTGAAACAAGAAGGACTCGGGGGCTTGAGCTAATCAATCTATTCCCCAATGATTGGGTATTAGACAGAGAATATCCTATAGAGGGCACATTTTATCTCAGGAATGATAAACGTAGTATAGTTCGTCTTATCAAATGTCCTTGGGGTAAGATTGGAGACGAACTATATGGCAGAGAGACTTGGGCAACCGCTAATAAGTACGACCATCTGAAGCCAAGTGAAATAGACCGTGAAGCCATGCGCATTTATCGTAAAAATGACCCCTTATTACGCTTTGGTTATGGTGGCAAGTGGCGACCTTCAATTCACATGCCCAAAGAATTCTCTCGGATTCATCAGCCCATCACCGGGCTAAAATGTCAAAGGCTTTGGGATATGAGAGAGCGGGATGCGGTCGCTGAGGGGTTCACAAGTCTAACCGAGTACGGAAAATATTGGAATGTCCTAAGTAGCCAGAAGTATCCTTGGAGCGGTAACTTCTGGGTGTTTTGCTTACAATATCCGAAGTATGAGGAGTATGAGGCGGTGAAAGTATGAGTGGTGAAGTAAATGATAAAGGCGTTCATTTTAAACTAATAGAATTTGAAGGCAAACCTGCCATAGAGTTTGATGACGGCGATATTTGCTTTCAAACCGAACCCATAGGTGAGTTTCTGAGGTGCCTGTCTATTTTAATGCCTAACTGTGAATTACCGGACGACTTGGTAATAACTGGCGAGGTGAAGTAAATGAATAATGGAAAGAAGAAGTCCGCACATTATTATATCGTCAATATGGCGTTATATATTCTTAATGATGCCCACTGCCCACATGATTTATTGCAACCGATAGCAAAATGGGCTTGGGAATATAACGGATTAACGAGTGATATGCCAGAACTTTCAGAAGAAGAAATGGGAAAAATGAAACTTATAAAATGGCAAGAGTGGGCAAAGAGAGGACTGGAGCGAAGTAAATGAGTGAAGATTTGAGGGAAACATTCCCGAATATCTCGGAGGATTGCGCAAAGCTGAATGAATCTGTTATCATATCTAGGGCTTGCCCGCATGGATGCAAAGGTACTGTAGAAAACGCACCAGATTCAACGCCAGTCATGGTTGGGACAAAAGGTCATATGATTCCTCTCTCTGACTTAATTAAGCAAAAGCCTAAGCAACCCCAAGCCCACCCTGAGCGAGACCTGCAAGATAGAATCATTGGACTAGCTTATTTCACTGGTTGGAAACCTCACGCTGAACGACACGCCTGGACAAAAAAAGGTTATAGAACCCCGATTCAGGGTGATGCTGGTTTCCCTGATATTGTTCTCATCAGAGGGGGAGAGATAATTTTTTGGGAGTGTAAGGTACATCCAAAGAAACCCACACCAGCACAACAATTATGGATTGATTTGTTAGCCTTAGTACCGGGAGTAATCAGCCGTGTGGTCTATGATGAGGATTGGGAGTATATTGTGGAGACTTTGACAGAATCAAAGTAGAAGTGGATTGAGAAAATAATGGCTACCATCGTAGAAATTAGGAAACAGATAGTCAGGGCATTACAATCTGGAGAGGACACTACTAAGTTGGAAAATAAGTTACGCCAGGCTGTGTGGAAAAAGAGGAGTAAGAAAGATGGAAAACAATTGGATTAGCCCAATCAGACGTATGGGTGCGTGTAGGGATGCCCTCGTCTGGCTGGAGGATTATGATTCTCTAGCTGTCACATGGGAAAAATGCGAGCGTGGCGACTGGATGCTCTGGTTGTTAGGCAAACTATCGGGGGAGCCAGAATCAGACAGCCGCAAGAAGTTGGTACTTGCGTCTTGCCAGTGCGCTAGACTGGCACTGCCGTATGTAAAACTGGGTGACGAGAGACCATTGAAAGCCATTGAAACTACTGAGGCGTGGGCGAGAGGTGAGGGCAAAGTAACGCTCGCTGATGTGCGAAACGCCGCCGACGCCGCCTACGCCTACGCCGCCGCCGCCGCCTACGCCAACGCCGCCGCCGCCTACGCCAACGACGCCGCCTACGACGCCACCAAACGGTCTGATGTGCTGAAACAATGCGCCGATATAGTACGCAAGTATTACCCTGAAGCGCCGAATTTGGATAAAGGAGAATAAAATCATGGTTATGCAAAATCAACCAACAACAGTAGCCCTAACAACGGTTAATCCTAAAGCCGACCTACTATTTGT
>Ga0180732_1000320_pt1 | contig 44252 bp, 35 predicted proteins | sample KR11_01MetaG_FD_148674 | JGI IMG/M metagenome (GOLD analysis project Ga0180732, IMG submission 148674) | Groundwater microbial communities from the Olkiluoto Island deep subsurface site, Finland - KR11_0.1 MetaG | ecosystem: Environmental > Aquatic > Deep subsurface > Groundwater | place...
GCCAGCGGAACAGGAAAAGAATTAATTGCAAGGGGCATACACTTTACCAGCGACAGGTCAAAGAATTCATTTGTTCCTGTAGATTGCGGCGGAATACCTGAAAATTTGTTAGAAAGCGAACTTTTTGGATATAAAAAAGGAGCCTTTACTGGTGCATTAAAGGACAAAATCGGGCTTTTTGAAGAAGCAAACAGGGGGACAGTTTTTCTTGATGAAATAGGTGAGATGCCGCTGTCTTTACAGGTTAAACTGCTGAGGGTATTGCAGGAAAATGAAATCAGACCGGTGGGTGATTCAAAATCAAAGAAAATTGATGTTCGTGTGCTTGCTGCAACTTCAAAAAACCTGGAGGAAGAGATAAAAAATGGTACTTTCCGTGAAGATTTGTTTTACCGGCTTAATGTATTGCCTATAAACTTGCCGCCATTACGAGAAAGAAATGAAGATATACCCCTTTTATGTAATCATTTTATAAACCAATTTAATAAAAGGCTTAATAAAGATATAAATGGTATTATTCCGGCTGCTATGTCTCTTTTACTGAAGCACGATTGGCCTGGGAATGTCAGAGAATTGGAGAATGTAATTGAGAGAGCAATAGTGCTTGCGGAAGGCAAATTGCTTGCGCCTGACAACTTTCCTTCTTTGCTGGAGAAAAGGGTAGGCACAGATCTGCCGGATAAAATTTTTAAGGGATATTCTTTAAAAGATGCGCAGAAAGCTCTCGAAGAAATACTAATTAAAAAAGCTCTAACAAAAACAGAGGGAAATCGTACTAAAGCGGCAAAACTGCTTGAGATAAGCCATCCTTCTTTGTTAAGTAAAATTAAGGCATACAAAATATTAAGTTAGTACAATTTAATCCATAGCCCATTTGAGCAGCAAACTTCCCCAGGTAAAACCCGCGCCAAATGTTGAGAGAACAACCCAGTCTCCCTTTTTCATCATTTTTTTCTCATAAGCTTCTGACATGGCAATAGGTATTGTTCCTGCTGTTGTATTGCCATATTTGTCTATGTTTATAATTACCTGATCTTTAGTAAGTTCCATCTTATTTGTTACAGCATCAATTATTCTTAAATTTGCCTGATGGGGAATTAAAAGCTTTATATCTTTGGCGGTAAGTCCGTTTTTTTCCATAATTTTTGTTGAAACATCTACCATGCCGTTAACTGCAAATTTAAATACTGTTTTACCTTCCTGATAAAGAAAGTGCTTTTTTTCTTTTACAGTATCATAAGAGGCCGGCAGTAAACTTCCCCCAGCCGGCATACCTAAGTACTTATATCCTGAGCCATCCAGATGAAGAATAAAATCCTCAATTCCAAGGTCTTTATCATTTGATGGCTCTAAAAGGACGGCTCCTGCACCGTCTCCAAATATAGGACATGTATTCCGGTCTTCATAGTCAATTACAGAGCTCATCTTGTCAGCACCGATTACCATAATTTTATTATATTTTCCTGTTTCAATAAATTGAGAAGCTGTAGCCAAAGCATAAACAAATCCTGCGCATGCACCATTTAGATCAAATCCCCAGCCTTTTGTGGTATTAAGCTCTTTTTGAACCAGAGCCGCTGTGGCCGGGAAAAGCATATCCGGAGTTATTGTGGCAACAATAATCAGATCAAGTTCATCGGCTGATATATTTCTTTGCTCAAGCACTGTCTTTGCGGCTTTGGCTGCCATGTAAGAAGTGCCTTTATCATTATCGAGAATCCTTCTTTCCTTTATTCCCGTCCGTGTTGTTATCCATTCATCACTTGTATCAACCATTTGCTCGAGATCTTTATTTGTAAGTTTGCGATCCGGAACATAATGACCGACCCCCGTAATAATTGCGCGCATTAAGGTCCCCCTATAAAATCATTTGATTTTTAATTTTCATCATCTTTCAATAGTTTGAAAATTAACCTTGATGTAAAAGCTTGTGCTAAGGAAATAACATAAAATTTCTGAATAAAATACCATATTTATTACTTGGGTGCAATATTTTTGGACTTACGATCACCATGGTGAAAAATATGTGTAAGTTCTATGCTGACAGAAAATTGAAGCGAACTCTTCTGTCGATTGCCTCGTGGTAAATTTTCATATATTGGTTGGCGGAAATTGCCCATGATGAGTCTTTTACCATTCCATTTTTTACAAGCTCTCCCCATCGCTTCGGGTTTTTATTACATATCTCAATGGCCCGGCCGATGGTTACAAGCAGCAACTCAGCCGCATGTGGAATGTTGGCCATTGCGAAACTGTCGGATACAGGTTCCTTAAATCCGAAACCGTTGCCATTCAACCCTGCCTGCTCATCTACAACGGTGTCAACTAATCCACCGGTAAAGCGAACAACTGGTATGGTTCCATACCGCATACTTATCAACTGGGCAAGTCCGCATGGTTCATAGGTGCTCGGCATCAGAAGCATATCTGATGCCGCATATATAAGATGAGAAAGCTCGGGTTCAAATCCTTCAAAAAAGAACATCTTATTTCCGGGCATATCTGCTAATCTGTGTATTTGGGCTGCATACCGCTTACCGTGGGAGTCCAGCGGGTGAGACGCGCCGAGAACGATAATTTGAATATTTTCCAAACCGCAGATTTTTTCCAACACCGGCATCAAAATGGCTATTTTCTGATCAGATAGTCGCCCGATTAAAGAAAGAAGGTGTGCATCATCTTTTAGTCCTGAAAAAGGCTTGCGATTATCTCGGCCCCAGCTTTTCAGCAGTTGTCGAATGAGCCGTTTTTGTTTAAGAATCACATTGATAGCGTCTGATTTTGAGTAGTTATAGGGAGAGATGTTGGGATCGTCCGCTGGATTCCATTCCGCAGTGTCAATTCCATTGACTATGCCGCACAGATCACGAGATCGCTCTCGAAGCAGATGCTCAAATCCCCCGCCAAAAGCCGGGGTCCGAATTTCATGGGAATATGTGATGCTGACTGTGTTTATCAGATCGGCAAACCCTAATCCACCTTTTGTAAAGTTAAACCTGGCCTGATGTTCAAGCGATCTTGTTCGAAGGGGCTGAAATGCCCATGATCCTAAACCTGCCAGGTACAGCAACCTTTCAGCAGGCGTTGGATATTCTTTATCTGGGAAGGCTCCCTGATAGAAGTATCCTACATTATGGGTTGTATAGAGAGTTGCAATTCGCCCCAGGTAAGGATCTTTTCCATACAATGTGTTCAAATATACTGGGATTAAGCCGGTGTGCCAGTCATTGCAGTGAATAATATCCGGCCGAAAATTTTCAAAAACTCTTAAAAACTCAATTGTTCCCCTGCACAAAAGGATGGCCTGCTCGGGTAAATCCTTTGCTTGATCGAATTCTTCGATACAAAGGAGATAGCATGGTACGGATGGTTCATCACTATGGGATTTCGGTAGTATATATTGACAGATATGTGCAGACCGGATTTTATCCCCGAATGGCACAGAAATATCTTTCGTAATGACCGTATGGAACCTGTCGTTAATCCCTTTTCCTGAGACGGTTTGATAACCTGGCATCAGTACCCGAATGTCGATATCCTCATGTAAGGCAAATGCTTTCGCAAGCGCTGTGGCTACATCCCCCAAGCCGCCGGTACCGTCAATACCTCTGACCTGATTGGAGACAAGAAGAATTTTAAGCTTCATTGCAATATCTTTTCAGTTTTGAGGTTTCAGCTTTATACTCATTATAGATATTTTAATATTTTCCGCCGGCTGTTATAGAACTCCAAAGCCATCTGCTCTACAACCATATCAACCTCATTCCTATAGAAATCGAGGGCTTTTTCAGGAGGTACACCAAGAGACTTCTGCATTTTTCTTACTTCTCCAAAGGTTTTTGCACCCAGGAGCATAATTTTTTCTCTGCAAAATTCCAAAAATGCTGCAGTGTAAAGGTAGTTGAGGCAGAGCTTTACCGTTTCCGTATCCTGATTTGAAATCATAAAAGCAATGTTTTGATATAATATATCAATCCATAAGTCTCGGGTCATTCCCATGAATTCAAAGGTATCTGAATCTTTAGCAGAAATATTTGCCAGGCGAGAATGCGCATTTTCGATTCTTGCAAAAGTATCAACTTTTAACACTTTTTCCATTGGTTCTTTGAACTGGGAGAACTTGTCTACAAGCGTTTTTCGCTTTAAGTCAACATCAAATATGCTGGTAAATCCCGGATCAATAAATTCGATGCCCGTTTTTTCCGGGCCCCAGGTTTCAGGGCGTTTAAGAGGAATATCTTCTTTTATCTGGCGGGTTACCCGACCGTCCTGATTTTCATAATGGAGAATTCTTCCCAGCGCGGAACCTATAACCTCCCCGGGCATTACGGACAATTTTGCTTCGTCCGTTATATCGTGAAGCTTTGCGCCCAAATACATTTCATATATTTCGGTTTTGGGATCGGCAATGTTGTCAAAGGTGGTGGCAATGTCGGTGCCGTAACGGCGGCGATGTTCATTCCATTCTGCATCCCGTTCATGCTGAACGGCTCCAGCAGATAAAACGATATCACCGGAGATACCCCCCGGGACATACTCCCCCATAAGGGTGGTCAGCGGCCCCACCACAAAGCGGGTCAGCGAAGCATCCACAAAATGGCGAGCGTATCGGGCGGTAATAAAAAATTCTTTATCTCCTTTCTGCATTTGGTGTTTTACCTGAGCGTGCTGAAACACTTGAAACCAGGGTTTCAGATCGTTTCGGAGATCTCCGTCCAAGAGGATGAGCTTTGTCATACTAAAGCACAAAGCTACTTCATCAAATAAGAGTTTTAAGGCGCTTCCCTTTCCAGGGGTACGATCACCTCTATATCCGTCATAAGGGACAGCTGCAACAAGTATGTTTTCGCGATCTTCCGGCTTCAATTGTTCAAAGCTTTTTCGCGCAGCTTCCAATGCGGCATTTAAAGTGGATGCATCCGGCGTGTCGATTCGATAAGTTCCGTCCGTAACGATGAATGCGACTTTTCGCTTAGCATATACTTCAGCTGCTGCCGCGATTCCTCGGGATATCTCTTTACCGATGTTATCTGTATTTCGAAATGTGGGATGGCCGACAACAATTTCAGCGCCGAATCCTGCAAGAAGATTACCCAGAGCACCTTCTTCTATCGGACACTCACCGCGATAAATTCTATCAGCCTGTTTATTGAGAGACATTTTTACCTCTTTAGCTGATCCACTATTAGTGAAACGCGGTTGATGGTGAGAAAAACCGACATTAGAGTCGAAGGTGAAATTGTAATGGATTATAATTTCGGACTATGACGGTTCCTTTATGTATGGTTTAGCGATACAAAAGGATAAAGCTCAGATTTAAAGGCAGAAATGCATTAATTTTATTATGGCTTGTTAATTTTATTCCTTAACTTTCCAGAACATTTAAAAGTAACGACTTTTCTTTCCTTAAGAATCAAGTCAGTTCCTGTTGCAGGATTCCGGCCCCTTCTTTTTCCCTTGTTTTTGACACAGAATTTACCAAATCCAGAGATGAGAACATCATCGCCTTTTTCAAGTGTACTTTTAATAATTTCCAATAGGGATTCGATAACTTCAACCGATTTTTGCTTGGTAAAACCCAGTTCGTGAACTTTTTCAACAATATTGTTTTTAGCTAATGACATGGCACCTCCTCAAAAAACTTCATCCATTATAATCTGATATCTCTTCGAGACCTTTGCAAAACGCCCCCTTTTGCCCAATTTCAGCGTCAGACTCAAATTTTAAGCCTCGAAATACTCAATGTATTCCTACATTTAAAATTTTCGCCTTCCTTGAACTTGAACAAAATTGAGCATTTTTCAAAGGTCTCTCTTCCATATTTATTCAAATTTTTCAAATAAAAACTACTTTTAATTTCTTTTTGATTAAAATTAAACTCATTAGGAAGCTAACTGGGATAAACTCCATGATTGTATATATAGTCGAAATAATAATTGTAATATCCGTTAGTTTCAGGACTGTCAGCTTCATCCTGGGATGTAATGTTTTCAGCGTAAGATTTTTTTAAATTTGCTAACCATAGTTTTTTTGAAAAAGAATAAAGAACCTGCTTAAGCAGTTTGGCTTCACTAATAATTTCTTTATTGTCCTGGGTAAACAGATCGATTCCATCAATTATTGCCTTGATGTTTCTTATATATTCAGTATCATCAAGCCTTTCTTCAATAAATAATTTATGAAACCGGGATATAATATATTTTGCTGTACCTTCAACAGCATCTATACACTTCATGGCATAATTTAAAATATTTAGAGATTTATTTTGCTAAACATATAAAACGCAAAAAACCCTGTAATTATTTAAAATATACGGATATTAACTACATGTCAAGATTCTTTGAAGTAAAAAAGATTACAAAACAATATTTAAATTGAATTTTTAAAGTTTATATTTTTATTAGCCCGAAGGGTGAACTCGACACTTGCAGATTTTATGTTTTAAATTTAGGTTAAAGCTTTTGTTTCAATGGAGCCGGCGAGCGGAATTGAACCGCTGACCTGCTGATTACGAATCAGCTGCTCTACCATCTGAGCTACGCCGGCATATTTATAGACTTTCAGATAATTAATTTCACTGCGTTATCAGTCGGCTACGTATAACTAATACGCCTTTCTCCTTCTAGCCTTGTGAAATTAATTATCTGAAAGTCTATAGACCTGTCAATAAATGGATTACTTTTTTTATGAGCCAAAATCAAGAAAATATTACATTTAAATCCTTGATTAATCAAATTCTTCACAGGGATTGTGGAATAGATTGTATTGGATTATCCGGATCTGATACGGCGTTTTTTATATCAAGGTTGTATTCGGAACATAGAATGCCTTTTATTGTGATAGTGCCTTCGCAAAAACAAGGTGAAATGTTTATAAATGACCTGTCTTTTTTTATAAATGAATCTGAGCTAAATGTAATACACTTTCCGCCTTACAATATATTACCTTTTAAGAAACTATCTTACCACAATGAAACAGCGGCAAAAAGGATCAGTACACTTTACCGGATTATTAATGATGATATGCCGTTAATTGTTGTTACTACTGTTAGCGCTCTTTTACAAAAGCTTATTCCTAAACAGGAAATTTGCAACTATGCTGAGCTTATTATGGCAGGCGAGGATATAGAACGTGATCATTTGATCGCCAAATTGATTTCCGGCGGGTATGTAAGCTCAGCGATTGTGGAGGAACCAGGTGATTTTTGTATAAGAGGAGGTATCCTTGATATATTTTCTCCGCTATATCCAGATCCGCTCAGGATAGAGCTGTTCGGAGATACAGTAGATTCATTGAGGTTTTTTTCAGCAGCAACTCAGAGAACTATAAAACTTATCAAGGAAGCGGTCATTCTCCCTGCCAGAGAAGTGATTTTGAAAAAAGAGTCTATAGCTCAAATAATCACCAGGATTAGACAGCAGGCATCAGATCTTGATATGCCCGTAACCATGGTTAGAGATGTTGTTGATATTATTAAGAAGGAGGGTATTTTTTCAGGGATAGAAGGCTTGATTCCGCTGATTTATCCAAAACTTGATACTTTTTTTGATTATGTTCCCGATAATGCAAATTTTGTCTTGGTAGAGCCCAAACTTCTTGAAAATATTGCTATAGAATCACAAGAGCAGGCAAGAATAAACTACCAGAATGCCTGCATGGAAAGAAGGCTGTGTGTCGAGCCCGATTCTCTTTACCTGAGATGGTTAGAGGTTAAAGAGAAGCTTTTACATAGTAAGCCGTTAGCGGTAAAGATGCTTTCTGTATTAAACGAGAGCTGTGACAAGGGAATGACTTTCCAGCAGTATAATTTTTCAGTGATAAACAACACCTTTATCAGCGAGCAGCTCAAGCGCCATCGTGGAGATGAAAGACATTATTTGCCCATAGTTGACTGGATTAATGATAAGAAGCGTTTCGGCAATACCACAGTTATTGTTTGCAGCAACAGGGCACGTGCCGGCAAACTGGAATCCATTCTTTTGCCGTATGGTATTCAAGCTAAGTTCGTTGATAGTTTCCACCATGTTAAACTTAACACGAATTGTGTTTATATATGTTATGGCGTTCTTTCATCCGGCTTTGTCTTGCCTGACTTGTCTCTGGCCATTATCACGGAAGATGAAATATTTGGAAAACAGCATAGAAAAGTAAAGCCAAGACAGCTGATACAAACCGAACAGCTTTTATTCGAAGATCTGAAAAAAGGAGACCTTGTTGTTCATACAGAACACGGCATAGGTAGATACGACGATTTGGTTAAATTAAAAATAGACGGAGCAATAAATGATTTTCTTTTAATATATTATAAAGATAGCGATAAGCTCTATCTGCCCGTGGAACGTATGAACATGGTTCAGAAATACCTTGGGGTTGATGGAATACAGCCTGATCTTGACAAAATGGGCGGTAAATCATGGGATCGAATTAAAAAGAGGGTTAAGAAATCGGTAGAGAAAATTGCAGGGGAGCTTCTCAAACTCTATGCAGCGCGTAAATTTAATAAAGGTTATGCCTATAAAGATATAGACAGCTATTCCAAGGATTTTGAGTCGGGTTTTTCATATGAGGAGACAGTTGACCAGCTTAGAGCAATAGAGGATGTGCTGCATGATATGAAGCTGCCAATCCCGATGGACAGACTGGTGTGCGGTGATGTGGGTTACGGTAAGACGGAGGTTGCACTTCGTGCATCGTCCATAGCTGTAAATAACGGGAAACAGGTTGCCATGCTGGTTCCAACTACAGTTCTTGCGGAGCAACATTTTGTGACCTTTTCCGAACGGTTTAAGAATTATCCCTTTAATGTGGCATGTTTAAGCAGATTTAGATCTATAAAGGAACGGCGTACCATTATCAATGATCTCAAGACAGGTAAAATAGATATTGTTATCGGAACTCACAGTCTTTTGCAGAGAGACGTAGATTTTAAAGATCTGGGTCTTTTGATGATTGATGAAGAACAGCGCTTTGGTGTTAAGCAAAAAGAAAAGTTGAAAAAAATAAGGACAACGGTTGATGTTTTAGCATTAACAGCAACCCCCATACCCAGGACTCTTCAAATGTCCCTGTTTGGGATACGTGACATAAGTATTATTTCAACCCCGCCCGAACATCGCCATTCCATTATAACCTATATTTCGGAGTTTGATGATGTGATTATTGCGGAAGCTATAAGAAAGGAGTTAAAAAGGGGAGGTCAGATATTCTTTGTTCATAATGATATTCATAATATATGGTTAATTGCAGAGCATTTAAAAAAGCTGGTACCTGAGGTCAGGCTGGGTGTTGCACATGGCCGTTTAAGCGAAGATGAGTTGGAAAGAGAAATGTTTAAGTTTATGAAGAAAGAAATAGATATGTTGGTGTGTACAACTATAATTGAGTCGGGCATTGACATTCCTTCTGCCAACTCCATACTTATCAACAGGGCTGACAGATTTGGATTGGCCCAGATCTACCAGCTTCGCGGCCGTGTCGGAAGAGCTGATGAGCAGGCATATGCATATCTGTTTATTCCCGAAGAAAGTGTATTAACTAAGGATGCCAGGAAACGACTTAAAGTGTTGATGGAACATAGTGATCTTGGAGCAGGCTTTCAAATAGCCATGAGTGATTTAAAAATCAGGGGAGGGGGCACAATACTTGGTGCTTCACAGACAGGCCATATCGCCGCAGTCGGATATGACATGTTTCTTAAGCTGATGGAAACCTCAATGTCTGAGCTGAAAGGAGAGACGGTTGTAGAAAGCCTGGAGCCGGAGATTAACATGACTCTCTCTGCTTTTATCCCTGAAAATTTTATCCCTGATATTGATCAGAGACTTTCGGTTTATAGAAGGCTGGCAAAACTAACGGATTTAAAAGAACTATCAGATTTTAAGGCAGAATTGATCGATCGATTTGGGACCTTGCCAACTGAGACCATCAATCTTCTTTTAAAGATTATGCTTAAAGTTTTATCCATAAAAGCTGGAGTAAAAAGGCTTGACCTGACAGAGCAGCATCTTTTACTTTATTTTTCAACAGCTCACCAAAAAAATCCTTTTGGAATAGTTGACATGATAGTTTCAAAGCAAGATCGTTTTAAGTTTACACCAGACCATGTTCTTAAAGCCAAACTTTCAAAAGGCGGCATGGAAAGCCTTTTAGTTCAGGTCAAAAACATCTTGAAAGAAATAGCTCAACATGTTAACGGCTGAACACCTTAACCCGTGATTTAACTTTATCTTACCGATTGTTTTTAATGAAAATATTTTATAAGCTATTTTTGGTGTTAACAGCCTTATTGCTTCTATATGCATTATCAGGTTGCGCTGATCCTGAAGCTAAACACGGGGATGAATATCTGATTCGGGTTGGCGAAAGAATTACGACTATAGATGATTTTAAAAGGACCTTCGAGATAGTAAAGGCAGCTTATCCTCATAATGTATTGAAGGGCTCAGCGTGTTTAAGAGAAGCCCGGTTAAGCCTCTTGAATCAGTTGGTTGAGCAGATGATTATTCTGGAGAGAGCCGCAGAGCAAAATATCGGCATTTCTGATTCAGAGGTTGAAGAGGTTATAGCAGGGATAAGAAAAGATTATCCTGAGGGGGAATTTGACAAGACGTTACTTGAGTATGCTATATCATACCAATCTTGGAAAAGGGCATTAAAGAAACGCTTGATTATAGAAAAAGTTATTGCAGAGGAGCTGGAGGAAAAAGTTATAATAACTCCAGATAATATATCCGAATATTATGAAAGGAATTACGAAAGATTTTTTTTAAATTCCGGTCCAAAAGAGGATCCCGCAAATATTAATGAAGTTATAGTAAAGCAGTTACGCATGGAAAAGGTTGAAGAAGCTTATAAAGTTTGGATTAAAAAACTCAAGGAAAATTATAAGGTTGAGATAAACAGAGCACGATGGGAAGAGGTTGCTTCGTGATAAATAAAAATTTTATACAAATATTTTGTAAAGTTGCTTATTATATGCAGCTCTTTTTTGTTTCTTGTACCCCTGGTTTCCTCATGGCCGCTGATGTACAGAGCGGAGAAATTATTGATCGAATCGTTGCTGTTGTTAACGATGATATAATTTTACTTTCCGAACTTGACGAGTCATTTAAGCCATATGCTGACAGAATAGCGGCACTTGGTTATTCGGTTGACGAGGAGCGACAGACGCTATTCAACGTTCGGGAGGAAATTCTCAATCAGTTGATCGATCAAAAACTTACTGATCAGCAGATAAAGCAATCTAAAATCACGGTCAGTGATGATGAGATAGATAATGCAATAGAGCGTCTAAAAGAAGCAAATTTTTTTACTGATAAAGAGCTCAGGGAGATGCTGGGAGCGGACGGTTTAACCATGGAGGAGTATCGGAAGCGTATAAAGGATCAGATACTCAGGGCTAAACTGGTTAACTTTGAGATAAAATCCAAAATCGTAATTACAAAAGAGGATATAGACACTTACCACAAAAGTCATAGCGACAAGTATAGTGGAAGAAAAAAATATCGCCTCAGTAACATACTTATGGAAGTGCCTTCTTTCGCTTCTGAAGAAGAGAAGCTTGGGGTATCAGAAAAAATGGAGATGGTTTTGGCAAAGTTAAAATCTGGAGAACCTTTTGATAAAATAGCTAATATTTACTCTGAATCAAGATTCTTTAGTGATGAAGGCGGATTAGGTTTATTTGAACTTAAAGAACTTTCTCCCAAGATACAAGAAGCAATAAAAGATATGAAGGCAGGTGAGTTTACGCCGGTGCTTGATACTGGTCAGGGGTATCAGATATTTTATATCCAGGAGATTGTTAATGTTCCCGGGAAGTCACTTGAAGAGGCATCCCCTGAGATTGAAGATATGCTTTATAAAGATATAGTTGATAAAAAGTTCCGTTCATGGCTTGATGAACTTCGGAAAATGTCTCATATAAAAACTATAAAATAGGGTTCAAGGTTCAGGGCTATAATATATGGTTGAAGACAAAGACTCTCTTTCGTTCGGTCATTATCTTAAGTCGATAAGGCTTGAGAAAGGGATCAGCCTTGAAGAAATTTCAAATAAAACAAAGATCAGGGTGGATAATCTCCTTATTATTGAGAAGGAAGATTTTGACAGACTACCTGCTGAAGTTTATGTAAAAGGTTTTTTGCGAGCTTACGCAAAGACCGTTGGTGCTGATGAAGAGGAGGCAGTTCGTCGTTATGAGTCAAGCGGCTTTGCTTTAAGGAAAACCGACGAATATGACGCCGAGCCGGAAAATTTTAGCAGTAAATTTTGGAACCCTATTGTTTTGTCTGTTGGAACATTAGGTATTATTGCTTTGGCTGTTTTAATAGTTTCAATTTTTCTAGAACAAACATTATTTAATGGCCAAGTTAACCAACAGATAGCCGGCAAAAATATACAGGGGGATTCTATTAAATTTCCTAAAGATAATGCTTCAATAGAGCGCGTTGAGAATAAAGCTCCTGCGAATATTACGCAAAAATTATTGCTGAGTATAATTACTGTCGAGGAAACATGGATCAAAGTAGCTGTTGATGACCTGAGCGTGAAGGAATATAGTTTGCATGCAGGAGACAGGCTTGAACTTGAAGCAGCTTCCGGTTTTAATCTTATTATTGGTAATGCAACTGGAGTTAACTTGGCTCTTAATGGCAAGCCGGTAAAAGTTGAAGGGAAAAGCGGACAGATAGTGGATATCCAGATCCCGTAATTGAACGTCTCGGGATTTTTACAACCTGTTGACATTAAAATTTATTTAGCGGTATCTTATTAGTACCACATACATGGAATGTTGGAATAATGGAATAGTGAGTAGAAAGAAAAAAGCAATTTCTTATTCCTCTAAACCCATCATTCCAGTTTTCCATTCTTCCAACATTCAAATCGGGGCGAAGCCCCTAAGTTCTTCAAATGGCTGGAATATATTTATTAGATCCAAAGTTCGGTTAGAAAATTATGCAAAGTGAACGCAACAAAATACTTGTTGAAAGTATCAAAAGATTATTGAGAAGAGACGCTACGAGTCATCTCCGCAAGATTGTGAATAAGACACATGCAGCTGACCTGTCTGTTGTGTTCCGTTCTTTATCGCTTTCCAACCAGCGGAAGCTCTTTGCTATGATAAAGAACACACAGCAAAAGGGTGTCCTTTTCAGCGAGCTCGATGAAGATATCCTCTCCAATCTAATTGAAGGCATGGAAATAGACGAACTTGTTGAGATCATGGAACGCATGCCTGCAGATGATGTTGCTGACATAATAGGACAACTACCAAAAGAAAAGTCTGATACCATCCTCGAGAAGATGAAAAAAGAGGGATCCGAAGAGGTTGAAGGCTTGCTGCGATATGATGATGATAGTGCCGGCGGTATCATGCTTCCGGATTTTATTGCCTTGAAGGAGGATACAACCGCAAAAGAGGCAATCGAGTCGTTGCAGAAAGAGCATCTGGATGTTGAAATGCCTTTTTATCTTTATGTTGTGGATGATCATGGCAGACTTGTAGGCGTAAGTTCATTAAGGCAGTTAGTCGTAGTCCATCCTGAAACTCCCCTCAAACAATTTATGACGACTGATGTTTTTTCTGTTCAGACAGGAATGGAACAGGAGGAGGTGGCTAAGATAGTTGCCCGTTATGATATCCTGGCTGTTCCTGTTGTAGATAGTACAAACAAGCTGGTTGGTATAGTTACCGTCGATGATATTATTGATATTATCAGAGAGGAAGCCACAAAGGATATATTGAAAATGGCTGGGGCGGGTGAGGAATTTATCGAGACCCAGTCTGTTTTGAAAAGCACGCGGAGTCGTTTGCCCTGGTTATTTGCAAGCTGTGTCGGCGGTATAATTGCTTTTTTAATTATTGGTCGATTTGAAGGCAGTTTAAGCAAGCTTGCTTATCTTGCGGCCTTTATACCGGTAATCATGAATATGGGTGGAAATATCGGCACCCAGTCTTCCTCTATTGTTGTACGTGGTCTTGCAACAGGGCAGCTCAATGTAAGAGATATCTGGTCTGTTGTTTTTAAAGAACTGGCTGTCGGTTTTATCCTGGGCTTAGTATATGGTTTTATTATTGGTGTGGTGGCTCAATTTCGTTATGATACCTGGGCACTTGCGCTGTCTGTTGGGCTTTCCGTCATCTGTTCCATGTCTGTTGCTGCCTTGCTAGGCTCTATGGTACCAATGGCTTTTGCAAGGATAAATATAGATCCTGCCGTAGCTTCAAGTCCTTTTGTAACAACATCTGTCGACATTATCAGCGTATTTTTCTATTTTGAGATAGCCACAACCCTGCTTGGTATTTAATAAATGTCAAGTTTTTCTACGCCTGCCATTGTCCTCCGTCGTATTGATTTTGGTGACTATGATTTAATAATCAATTTTTTTACGTTAAATAAAGGAAAAATTTCAGTAATTGCAAAGTCGGCAAAAAAGAGTGTTAAAAGATTTTCAGGAGTCCTTGAACCATTTTCCGTTTTGGAAGTAGTTTGCAGTTCCGGTCGTGGCAAAGGGTTGCCTGTTCTACAGGAAGCGACATTAAAACAACCGTTTTCAAAAAGCAGAGCAGATATAGTTAAAATCGCATATGCCAGCTACTGGGCTGAATTGATTAATTCGTGGATGGAAAATGGGAAAAAACAGGTTCAAATATATGAACTTTTTCAGCACGTTCTTGGAGAATTAGATCTTGATTTTACACCCATGGAGGCGCTGAGCATAATTTTTCAGATCAGATTTATTAAAATATCTGGTTTTTGTCCGGATTTGACCCGATGCGGCAACTGCCGAATTGAAATGGAAGAGCTCAAGAAAGAAAAGATTGCCTTTGATGTTGTTAAAGGATGTCTTATATGTGGTAGTTGTTCTTCTGCCAAGTCAGGTAAAATATATCTTTCTAAGGGAACGATAAAACAGTTACTATGGGTCGAAAGCGGCGATTTAAAAAAGGCTGGAAGGATTCGATTTACCTCTGAAGCTTTAAATGAGGGATTGAAATTTTTAGAAGTATTTGTTCCTTATCATCTGGGGATGGAGCCACGGAGCTTGAAATTCCTGAGACAGATAAGAAGCAAGAGGCTCAGTTGTTAGAGCTCAAGTTTATATTTCATATGAGGTTAAGGTGTTTTGAACTGTGAACCGTGAACCGCAAACAGTTACTTATTATGTATAATGATCTGAGAAATATTCTTGAATCAGAGCATATTGAGGCATCTGCGCCATGCAGGATTGACATGGGAGGGACCCTGGACATAAGCACTTTTCATTATCCTCTCAGACATTTTTCTCCCTGCACATTTAACATAGCCTTGGACTTAAGGACGAGAGTTTGTCTTTCAGCGTATAATAAAGGTATGGTAAAGGTATCTTCGAAAGGCTTTCAAAGTGTCGAATATCCTCTATCTGCAGTTCCTTTTGATCATCCTCTCGGGCTTATGTTTGCAATTGCAGTATATTTCGGGGCTGAAGGCGTCCATATCCAGATTGAATCTTTGTCACCACCCAGAAGCGCCCTTGGCGGATCTTCTTCAGCGGCAGTCGCTCTTATTGCCGCGTTTTCAAAGCTTTTTGAAAAAATTGGTACAGGCAAGATTTTGTCGAGGAAAGATACAGCCATGCTTGCATATGCTATTGAGGGAAGTGTCGCGGGCGTGCCTTGCGGTCTTCAGGATCAACTGGCTGCCGCTTATGGAGGAGTTAACACATGGTATTGGTTCGACGGAATTAAAGGATCTTGTTTTAAAAAGAAAGCTGTTTATCAGAAAAAATTTTTTAAAAATTTTGAGAAGCATCTTTTGTTAGCTTATTGCGGAGTCCCGCACGTGTCAAAGGATATTAACGGCAAGTGGGTAAAGCAGTTTGTTTCAGGAAGACACCGGGAGATTTGGGCCGAGATAATTGCTTATACACACAGATTTGTTGATGCTTTAACTAAGCGCGACTTTAAATATGCGGCTGAATCAATGAACGGAGAAATGGCTTTAAGGAGAAAGATGACACCTGAAGTTCTTGATTCGATAGGTGAAAAACTCGCAGATTCTGCAATTAGGAATAATTGTGGTGCAAGATTTACGGGTGCTGGAGGAGGCGGCTGCATATGGGCAATCGGTGAGAACGAAGATATTGCAAAATTAAAGAGAGAGTGGGAATCTATTCTTTCAGAAAGAAAAGAAGCTCGTATGCTTGATGTAAATATAGATTCGAAAGGTTTTCTTATTCAATGAATTTTCAGGAAGTTATACTATCGTTACAGAAATTCTGGGCACGTAAAGGATGTGTGCTGGTTCAGCCATATGATCTGGAAGTTGGTGCCGGAACATTTCATCCAATGACTCTATTAAAGGTGCTTGGCCCTGAACCTTGGAATGCAGCTTATGTCCAGCCTTCAAGGCGTCCAACAGATGGCCGTTATGGTGAGAATCCAAACAGGCTGCAACATTACTATCAGTTTCAGGTAATACTCAAACCTTCTCCTGTGGATGTTCAAAAGCAGTACTTGCAGAGCCTGAAGGCGCTTGGAATAGAAAGCCTTGAGCATGATATCAGATTCGTTGAGGATGACTGGGAGTCACCCACACTAGGCGCCTCTGGCCTTGGATGGGAAGTCTGGCTGGATGGTATGGAAATTACCCAGTTTACATATTTTCAGATGGCAGGCAGTATAGAACTTCATCCTGTATCGGTAGAAATTACTTATGGTCTTGAACGCATATCCATGTACTTGCAGGGTATGGATAATGTTTATGATTTGCAATGGAATAAAAATATTACTTATGGCGATGTACATCACCGGCAGGAGGTTGAGCAGTCAACATATAATTTTGAGTTGGCGGATGTTGATATGTTGCTTGATCTTTTCAATAAATACGAGGCTGAAGGTAATCGTATTATTAAGGAAAAACTCGTTATTCCTGCCTACGAATACTGCTTGAAATGTTCTCATACGTTTAACCTCCTTGATGCCCGTGGAGCAATAAGCGTTACAGAGAGGACTGGTTATATTGCACGTATTAGAAACCTTGCGAGAGCTTGTGCAGAAGAATATCTGAAACAAAGAGAAGACATGGGGTTCCCTAATCTTAAATTGTAAGACCTTTGAAAATTGACAAACTTGTAAAAAGTCAAAAAACGTATTTTTTTGTCATTCCGGCGAAGGCCGGAATCCAGTATTTTCAGATAGTTGCAACTTCTATGGACTCCGGTTTTCACCGGAGTGCCGATTTTTTACGAAGCCATCAAAATTGAACATTTTTCAAAGGTCCCCAAAATAGAGGCATATATGAACAGTTTATTACTTGAAATAGGTACAGAAGAAATTCCTGCAGGTTATATAGAGCCTGCCCTGAAAGCATTTTCAAGGATGATTTTACAGAAACTGGATAATGAACGTATTGAACATGGGAACGCTAATACTTTTGGAACCCCCAGAAGACTTGTTCTTGAAGTAAAAAATGTTTCAGACAGACAAAAGCCCCTTTCTTCTGAGATTACAGGCCCTCCCGCAAGTGTAGGATTTGATGAAAAGGGCAAACCCACCATAGCGGCAGAAAAGTTTGCTGAGAAAGCAGGTGTTTTTGTTAAAGATTTAAAAATCAAAAGGACGAAGAAGGGTGATTATTTGTGTGCGAAAAAGGTAGAGAGCGGGTTTAAAACAGGCCTTCTTCTAAAAAGCATACTCCCTGATGTTATTAAAGCTATGCCTTTTCCGAAGACTATGAGATGGGCAGATCAGTCTGTTGAATTCGCAAGACCAATTCACACCATACTTGCTCTTTTGGGGGATAAAATAATTCCCTTTATGGTGGGAAATATTAAAAGCAGCAGATACACACTAGGTCACAGTTTTATGCGGCCTGGCAGGATAAAGATTTCTGATCCAGATGAATACATAAAAACACTCCATTCAGCTTATGTTATGGTAGATCCAAAAAAACGAAGGGGAATTATTGAACGCGAGACAGCAAAAGTTGCAGAGAGCCTGAATGGCAGGGTACTGCAGGATGATGAACTTGTAGATATTGTGACCAACCTTGTTGAGTACCCGGCAGTTGTTGCAGGAAAGTTCGATACAAAGTTTCTTGAGCTTCCTGATGAAGTATTGATTACTGCAATGCGTGAACATCAGAAATATTTTAGCGTGGTTGATGATAAGGGCAAGCTTATGTCCTGTTTTATTAGCGTTAATAATACGCGCGCAAAGGACATGTCGCTTGTTGCAAAAGGGCATGAAAGAGTGCTGAGAGCACGCCTGGAAGATGCCAGATTTTTTTATAATAGTGATTCAAATTCCTCTTTTGAGGACCGGATAGAAAAACTAAAGGGAGTTCTTTTTCAGGCCAGCCTGGGGTCAATGTATGAAAAGGCAATACGTGTCAAAACCATTACAGAATATCTGGCAGATAACATTTTCCATGATTCTGATTTAAATCAAGACGTGCCTGGCCTTAAAAAGAATTTGGCAAAAGCTGCGTTGATGTGCAAGGCTGATCTTGTGAGCCAGGTAGTAGTTGAATTCCCTAAATTACAGGGGGTTATGGGAAGAATTTATGCTTTAAATTCCGGAGAACCGGATGATGTGGCATATGCGATTGAGGAGCACTACCGGCCCACCTGTTCCGGTGGACCGCTTCCGGAAACGCTAACAGGTTCTATCCTCAGTATAGCAGACAAGATTGATTCAATATGCGGATGTTTTGTTGCCGGACTTATTCCGACTGGAGCTTCTGATCCTTATGCGCTTCGGAGGCAGGGCATAGGCATAGTTCAGATCATGCTCAGCAAAAATTTCTCTTTATCTCTAATTGAGATGATAGAAAAGAGTATGAAACTTTTTTCTCAAAAAACTGATCAGGAGTTTAAGAAAAAGGTTGATGATGCATACTCTTTTCTTAAAAGTCGGATCGCTTACCTTCTTGCTGAAGAAGGGTTCTCAAAAGATATTATATCAGCAGTGATAAGTGTTTCAGCAGATCACATCCCAAATATATGGAACAGAACCAGAGCGTTAGAAAATCTTAAGACAAAGCCTGACTTTGAACCTTTATCTATCGCTTTCAAACGGGTGGTTAATATAATAAAAAAAGCTGAAATCCCCAAAAGCAAAGACGTTGATGAAAATCTGTTTCAGGATAAATGCGAGACAGCTCTTTATGAATCCTATAAAAAGGTTAATAAAAAGGTGTTAGATGATCTTGATAAAGGACTTTTTGATCAGGCCCTTTATGATATAGCTTCTTTGCGCAACGTCGTGGATGATTTTTTTGACGGAGTTATGGTTATGGCAGATGATAAGCCCCTTCGCGAAAACAGACTCGCCCTGCTTATCAATATAGCGGACATGTTCGGCATGTTTGCTGATTTTTCAAAAATTTCAACGCCGACGCATTTGTAAAAACGTAAAATCGGGTCTGATATTGAACGACGAATTATTCATATTCAGAACGCTGATATTATACATTAGATAAAAATGGAAATAGGTGTAAGGCTTGGTTGACAGAGAAGCTGTCTACCATTTAATTTGGTGTTGGAATATCTTCGCCACTTCCGGCATATCCTTCCAGTTTTTCATAAATCGCCTGCAATCACGTTTTAGTGATCTTTTTAAACTCCACCTGCAATTATGTTCACGCATGCCTTCTATGTCGATAATATACAGCTTTTCGCCGGCTACTATAAAGTTTGTAGCTTTAAAATCACCATGACTCATGTTTGCGTCCGCGAGCAATTTAAGCATTGCTCCGAACTTTATACTCAGGGCTTCTATGTTAATTTCTTTTGATCTATCAGAAGTAATCAGGCGGTATAGATCTGTTCCATCAATATATTCTGATATGTAATATGAAGTTGACCGAAAAGGTCCCCACCTTTTTTCAAGAAATGCTATTGGTTTTGGAGTTGGAATCCCCAGAAGCTCCAGCCTGTGAGCATTGAGCCATGAAGACCATGCACGGGTATTACGAGGACATCTCTTTAAGGCATGTCCGAAACTTTTAATATTGTATCTTTTAATTACCAGAAGCTTGCCGTTTACTTCAGCCAGAGCAACTGTTGCGCTGTTTCCGTCCTTAAGCAATCTGCTTGAACCAATTGCAGAGTCGGGATCTGAAAGTAAGCTTTTCATTTCTCCGTAATAAGAGTTGCGGTCACAGACCATATGGCTGCTCCATGATTTATGGCACACAAAAGAAGTGCATTCGCGGAAAATTTTGTGCAGATATTTTTTACTTCTGTTTTTTCTTTGCAATTTTACTTCTTTTAATAACTGGTTAAACAGACTGCTATCTGAAGGCCATGATCTTTTTGCTGTGTATGCCTGAAAAACAGCAGAGAACAAATGGTCGAAGTTTGGATTGAGCTGAGCCATGAATAACGCTACATTATTCAGGCTCATTGCTTTTGGCAGGGGTGTTCCTGCTTGGCCTGTATCAACTGTATCGCCGTCAATTGTATAAATATCATTGTTGGAGATAAGAAAATTCCCTAAATGAAGATCTTTCTGTTTGAGGCCGGTCTCATGCTGTTCAGCTATTACAACTGCTATGCGTTTAAGTAATGCACTGCGCTTTTCATCAGTTTCAGCCATATCAAAAACTTCGCTGGGATTAAGGGCAGGTATAATTCTTTGAAAGACCAGAACTGGGGTGTCATCTTGCTGTAGATCGCCATGAAGCAAAAGAGCCGGCGTTTTTATTCCGGCATTTTTTAAGGCATTTATTCCCTTTATTTCACGCTCGCAGTGTCGCTTGGCGCTTCCGGAGCTTAAAAATATTTTTACAGCAACCTGTTTTTTATTCCATTTGCCAGCACACACTATCCGCTTTCCAGGAATTATGCGCATTATTTTATTGCAAACCAGTTCAGCAGAAGAACCATCTGATTTCAGAAGAAGCCTTAGGGGAACTTCTAAATTTCTTCCAGAGTTGCGAAGATGTTGGCTGTCAGCAGTTGATTGCATCATTAATAATCAAGAGAATCATCCATAAGTATCTGCTCGGCATTTAAACCCTTTAGAGCTTTATTGATGCGTTTAAGACCTTTTCTGATAGTGTTTTTCCTGGCACCTAATTCCGGATGAAGCACCATAGTGGCGTGATTTAGATGGATGACATATTTACTGAGGAATGCCGATTCAAGGAAAACCATTTTATAGCCATTATTTTCCAGCTTTTTATGCATTATTTTGCCTGCGGTTTCCTTGCCATCAGAAAACGAGAGATTGTTTTTTCTTATTAAGTCCATCCGGTAAAGGGCCAAATGGCTTCGCAGGTATAAGTAGTTTTCCCCTTTTCCTTCCAAAGCATGATCTGTTTTGCCGATCAGTCGATAGTAAAAGCTTTCCCACTGGTATTCAACAGCCTTGGCAAGTCTTTTAATAAAAGGCTTATTTTCAAGTTTCCATGAGCCGACTCCTGCAATATCCGTTTTTTTTTCTATCTCTGCCATTAAGATATCAAGCCATTTTGCGTGTTTAACAAAGGTATCTGTGTGCATGGAAAGCACGTAAGGTGTGGTTACCTGCTCCAGCGCAAGGTCTAGAGCTCTTGCGTGAGATAAAGACGGCGTGTCATCCCGCTGTTTTTTCCTTTCAATAAGCGTTATGTATTTAAGACTTTTCAGATATTCCAGAGAGTTGTCCTGAGAGTCATTATCAATTACGATTATGCGTATCTTTTCTGGATCAGTGTACTTTCGCAGAAGGCGGAGGCATAGCTTGGTTACTTTAAGGGTTTTGTAGTTCGGTATTAGGGCTGTTACTATTGGATTAGGCATGTTGACATCTATATAAATCAGAAAAAGGGATGAAGTATCAGTTTTTTACGGAATTTGGCCCCTCATTGCTTTTATCTTTTATGAACTCGAAAACAGCAATTATGTCTCCTTCTTTATTCGCAAATATTTTGCCGGGTTTGAGTTTTAGAGAAGATAATGTGTTTTTTATTTTTTCATAATGCTTTTGTTTTGTATTTAAAGCAACAAAATCATCAGATGACCACCCAGGTATTATGAGGTTATCAGCGACATCCCATTCCATAAATTTTTTCCCAGAGTAATAGGAAAGCCGAAAATTATTTGTATAGAGTTTTGACTGCTGCGGTATATTTTGCTTAAGCCACTTACCGGCAATAGTGATATATGCCTTTGATTGATTGGGAGGTATAAAGGCATAGATAAACATGATTAAGAAAGCAAGTGATAGTATGGGGAATACAAAATTATTTTTAAAAACTGTTTTTTTATTCAGCCATTTCTGCATAATATGATGCAGGCTAAATGGAGTCCAGAGCAGCAAGAGCAGGCTTGCAGGCATTAAAAAGCGGTATGATATAAGAAATTGTTGTCCCAGGAATAAAGCCGGTATAACTAGATTCAATATCGAAAAATATATTATTACTTTTTTTATGCCTTTTTCCGAGGGCATAAGTCTTTTGCAAAAAGCATGGCCAAAAAGCAATGTGTGTACCGGCCAGAGAGTCGCTACTAATTTGTATAGATATAGCCCTGTCAGCCCGGATATGACCATGGTTAAACCCCAGTCCCTTGAATAGTCGTTAAGAACACTTTGGCTGATAATTGCTGCTTTTTCATTGATATTTGTACTTAACAGCATCAGGCCATTTTGCAGTTGACTCAAGTGTCTAAACTCCCCAAGCTGGGCGATTGTTCGATTCGGCATGTTAAGCCACCATGTAATTATTATGGATATAGCAATGATATTGAGACTATATGCTTTAAGAGTATTTCCTAATTTATTCCAGGGCGTTGTTCCCGATCGAAATAGAAGAACCAGAGGCCCAAAACAGCATATCACCAAGCCTTCAGGCCTAAACAATATTGCAATGCTTATGAATATTCCCCATCCTAATGCATATTTCCATTTTAAGTATTTATAAAATCGAACAAAATGTAATAGAGCTAACAAAGAGAACGCCCAGTAACCAAACCCACGAACAATATAGTGCTGATAGTGATGTAACTGCGGATGGCTAAGAATAATAAGTGCGCCTAGAAATTGCACGAAACGTGAACCGCCTAATTCCTCGATAAGAGCGATGAAGCTGGTTACAATTATAACAAGAAGTACTGCATTCAATACATAGGTTGAGTTCTCTAAAGATAAATGGGCTATTTGGGACAGCCATGCGATAAATATTGAATAAAACGGCCAGTTAAAATGTTTCATCGCTTCTTGCCACCCACTGTCTATAAAAGCCTCAGCGGTTTTCAAATATAGAATTCCGTCATTATTTATAGGATTCTGGGTATTAACAGCGATGAACAGAGTTATCAGGCTTAATATCGCCGCAATCGGCCGGATATAATTAAACTGTTCAATTATGTAAATACAGCGTCTTATGTGCTCTTTCATTTTTTATCTTCTCAAAGTTGATGGCTTCGTAAAAATTTCCCATCTTATCCTTATCGCTTTTTTGGACCGCGAGCTCTTCTTTTTTCTCTTTGATGCTGGCGTCTGGCCAGATCTTCGGGATAAAGATCCGGATAGTACCTTTTCCATCGTTTGTGAAACCATAACCATTGCTCCGGGTAAAGTCTTATTATTTTTTCAACAGAGTTCGTCATAATCTGGGTATTTGTCTGCAAGTCGGCACGAACATCATCGGTTTTATGTAATTTTAGTGGAGGTTCCACAACAACTGTCAGGTTTGCGTCAGGTTCTCTTATACAGTAGATCGGCAGGACCGGGCAATTATATCTTGCGGCCAGTAAAGAGGCTGCGTATGTGGCATTGGTCTTGCGGCCGAAAAAAGTAACATCAACTCCTTCCCTGTGAGAAGTCCCCTGGTCGATCAGCAGCCCTATCATTTCGCCTTTGCGTAAGGTCCGAACTAATTTGGACATAGCTCCTCTTTTGCTGATAATTGTATTCCCCGTACTTGTTCTGAGCTTATTAATTATCCGTTCAATAAAAACAGGTTGTTTTTGTGCTACTATTACCTGTGACTTTTGCAAATAACTTGACAAAAAAAGATGACACATTTCCCAGTTACCTATATGGGCAGAGATCATAATAACACCTTTAGGGCTTTTTGTCGTGTTTAACAGATTCTCTTTTCCTCTTATTCTAACTTTTTGCAGAATATCTTTTTTTGAAAAACAAGTCATTTGACAGATTTCAAAAACTGTAATTCCCACACTTTGAAAAGTTTTTACAGAAAGCTTTTTTATCTTATCCAATGGCCACTCAGGATGGGTAAATTTTAAATTGCGCTTTACAATACGCCTGTGGCGCGCATCAAGCAGGTATGCAAGACCTCCGAATATATTACCAACTTTGACAATATACTTCTTGGGAATACTTGCGATGAATTTTTTTATTGAGCTTGAAAGACCTTTTGGCTGTATCTGTATATTATTTTTTCCAGACATATATTTCAACAAAAGATGACCGTTTATTATATAAATTCTGCAAGTATCGAGCTTGCCGCATCCATAACCTGTTCCACGCTTATCTGCTTCATACAGTCAATTGTATTGCACTGTCGCTTAAAGCAGGGACTGCATTCCAGCCCTGATCTCAGAATTTTATGTTCTGATCCAAAAGGTCCGGTTCTCCATGGAGCTGTCGGCCCGAAAAGAGCGGCAACAGGTGTTCCAACTGCTGCGGCCATATGCATTGGACCGGTATCGGTCGATATAAGCAGTTTTGTTTTTTTATAAAGTGCTGCAAGAGTCTTCAGCGTTGTTTCACCTGCAAGATTTACCGCTTTTTTACTCATAAAAGACATTATATCTTTGATTGTGCTTCTATCTGATTGACTTCCGGTAAAAATTACGCTCGCATTGTGTTTTTCAATCAACTTGTCGGCAAGCAAAGCGAACTTCCGATTATCCCATAGCTTTGTTTCCCATTTTGCAACAGGGTTTATAGCGACAAGTAATTTTGACCCTTTAATTCCGCGGCGTTCCAAAATAGAATCTAAAAATCTGCGGGTGTGATCGGAAACAGGAATTTTGTATTCAATCTCTTTTGACTTGATTCCCAGGGCATTAATAAGTATCATGCTCCTTAAAAGAGCGTGGTTATCCATATTGACAGGGGGAATACGCTCGTTTAAGAAAATATAGCTATGTTCCATGTGCTCCATGCCTTTATCAAATCCTATTTTTCGCTTTCCTCTAGCTAATGCTATAAAAATACCACTTTTCAGCAATCCTTGAAAATCAATTATTAAATCGTATTCTGTGTCTCTCAGCTTTTTTATAAATTGATACGCTTCTTTAATATTCTTCAGGCAGGATGGCCCGAGAATACCTTTTATCCATCGCTTTCTTTTTGAAATAATAACGCGATTCAGAGCTTCGTGTCCTACAACCAGGCTGGAAGCAGCTTCTTCAACCAGCCATGTTATATGTGCATCAGCATAGTGTTTTCTGATTGCATTAAGCGAGGGCAGGGTATGTATAACATCTCCAATAGCGCTCAATTTAACAATAAGTATTTTCATCTTAATTTTTTGACTTGTAACACTTTAGCTTTTTGAGAAATTTCAGTTTTCCATTAAAAGTTTTACGGCAGCGTCATATACCATTTCAACGGTAATATTTTTCATACATCTGTGGTCTATGGGACAGTCTGGTTTCAGGCAAGGGCTGCAAGGCACCGGGACCCTTATAATCTGGCTTTTTGGACTACTGGGCCTGGTTGTTACATAGTCGGTAGAACCAAATATAGCAATCTGCGGAGTATCAAGAGCTGCCGCGACATGCATCAAACCTGAATCATTTGTAATAAAAAGTTGACACCTCTCAATTAATGCTATTGCTTCACGAAGGCTTGTTTTGCCGCAAAAGTTGACGCAGCGGCTTTCCATTAATTCAGAGATATACTGTCCAAGCGCTTTTTCACCCGGTCCTCCGAATATAGCGATTCTGGCCCCGCTGTATTCTTGCAGCCTGACACCCAGTGTGGCATACCGTTCAGGAAACCACCGCTTCGCAGATCCAAAAACAGCGCCAGGGTTTATTCCGATAAGGCTGTCTTTCCCTGTAATGCCGTGTTTTGCTAATATTTCTTCAGTATGTTTACGTTCTTCGTCTGTTACAACAAGCGTTAGTTGCCTGCCGTCTGATTTTAATGAAGCGCCTTCAAGAATTCCAAGATAGTAATCGATTTGATGGACTCTTTTCATGGCCGGCTTTAGGCGGATGCAATGTGTAAGCAATAGACTCCTTGCATCAGTGTTATAGCCGAGTCTGTTCGGAATCCCAGCCCAAAAAGCAATCAGAGCGGCTTCAAAAGCATTTTGAAAAAGGATGGCAATGTCAAAATTTTTTTTTCGCAGTTCCCTGCTCAACCGGGGTATGCCGGACAGGCCTTTATGTTTTCCTGCGGCGTCGTAAAGCAAAATATTATCAATATAAGGATTGTTGTAAAAAATCGGTGCAACCCAAGGTTTTGCGAGAAGGCTTATCTTTGCTTCAGGAAAATTTTTACGCACAGCTCTGATTGCCGGTGTTGTAATTATAGCATCTCCAACCCAGTTGGTAGCACGGATTAGTATCCGTTTTATCTTGCCTGTTGAAAGGTTCGTCATTTTTTTATTTTACGAGTTCATCAAGTCTATTTTTTAAAAAATTATCGAAGGCATTATCATAATTACCCAAAGATATATTAATACCAATAACTACAAGGTCAACCGGCCATGTCACCCTGTCGGCAATTTTGACATAATCCTTTTCTGTTGTGAGCACAAAATCAACTTTTAATTTGTTTAATAATTGCAAAAGGTTACTAAGATCATCGTTAGAATATAGATGATGGTCGGGGAATTCTGTAAAACCTTTTAACTTACAATTCAGCCCTTCAACAACATGTCTGAAATCACTATTTCTGGCTATGCCGGAAAAGGCAAAGACTTTTTGCCCTCGCATTAAATCAAAACTGTGGGTAGATATTTTATCCGATATAATATTTTTAGCTTTTATTATTTTGTAAATTTTTGGCGTATGTATTGCTTTAAAGATAGGTTTTCCACAGGTATATTTTTTAAACTTTGCAAGAGATGATTCTTCTTCCATGCCCGAGGGACTATCTGATCTTGTTAAAATAATTGCATCACTCCTCATAAGCGAGGAAATCGGTTCCCTGAGAGTGCCCCTTGGCAACAGATGATTGTTGCCAAAGGGATATTTGTTATCTAACAGTACTAAATCTATATCTCTTTTTAGTTTTAAATGCTGGTAAGCATCATCAAGCACAATAACGTCTGGATTAAAACTGTTAAAAGCCATTATGCCTGCTTTAAATCGGTTTTTACCTACAACAACAGGTGTGTTTTTCAGCCTGTTAGCAATCATAAACGGTTCGTCACCTGATTTGTCAGCTTTCATGAACATTCTTTTTCCATCGCTTACGATTCCTCCGGTTTTTTCTGCAAGTCCTTTATAGCCCCTGCTGATTACTACCACTTTATAGCCCATACGTTTTACCAGATTTGCGACATATATAGTCATTGGAGTCTTGCCTGTGCCTCCGACCGTGATATTTCCAATTGATATTACTACACAGGGAAGTTTTTTGGGCCATAATAAACCTTTATCATAAAAAAAACCTCTGATTTTAACAGCGCTGCCGCAAATAAGAGATAGTATGAATAAAAAAGACTCGAAAGAAATAAAACCAGCTTTATTTTTACTGGTCATAATACTTTCAATTTTTTTAAAAATATTGCTCATAAAAGTTAAACCGTTACCAAGCCTTCAAGTAACTTCTCAAAAAGTTCGGCTAAAGATAAAAAAGACGAGTCCGCTGGTGATAAAATGTAAAATAGCTGACTGTTTAAGCATTTTAGTGAGCTTTGAGAAAAAACAGCGCATAAGAAAATTTATCTTTAAAACATATGATCTGTCGCTTAGCCAATATGTATTAAAAGGATTGGCCACTGTTTTTTCTTTAGGCTCACTTAGATGCGAGTTTCAGATATTCTTACATTTTATTATCAGTGGGCGAGTCTTGTATCATGTAATTTGCCCGGACTTATTGAGAAGTTACGCCTTCAATTGGCTTTCTATAACTTTTAACGTTTTCTCAACAGCACCCTTGTTGGCATTAAAGACTTTAAATGCTTTTTCTCCCATATTCCGGGCTTTATCGCTATCACTGAGAATTTCTACTATTGTTTCATAAAGGCTGTTTGTATTTTTTACCTGGGCAGCTCCTCCTGAATCTAAAAGCATTTGCGAGATATATGCAAAATCACTCATATATTGTCCAAATATTACAGGTTTGGAAAATGCAGCGGGCTCAAGTGGATTGTGGCCGCTTAGATTTACAAGGCTTCCGCCGACAAAGGCCACATCAGCAATTGCATAAAGTCTCTTTAGAATTCCTATAACATCAACAACAATCACATCAAATTTTTCATTCTTATCTGTATTTTTGAAGTCTTTCATAAGGATTGAGGAGAATCCTGAGGATTTACATAATTTGAGTATAGACCCTGCACGTTCCGGATCCCTCGGTACAATAATAAGAACAGTATCAGCAAAGTTTTTTCTGATCCTTGAAAAAGCATCAATAAGTATTGATTCTTCGCCTTCGTGGGTACTTCCTGCCATTAAAATTTTTTTAACCAGCCGGATATTCATAGATTGCTTTAATATCTCGATTTCCTTTTCTGAAACAGAATCATATGGCTGATCGAATTTAATGTTTCCTGTTGTTGATATCATGTTTGAAGGGATACCAAGAAGCATGAAGCGCTTGGTATCTTCAATGGACTGGGTGCATATTTTTGCAAAAGACAAAAATAATTTATTAGCAATAAATGCAAAACGTCTATATCTCTTAAAGGACCTTTTAGAGAGCCTGGCATTGATTAAAATAACCGGCACATTGCGTTTTTTCATTTCAAATAGAAAATTTGGCCAGATATCTGACTCAACGATAATAACTATAGCCGGATCTATTTTCTTGGTAATATATTTTACAGAAAACAGTAGATCAAAAGGAAAGAAAAATATTGAATCCACATTTTTTTTAAAAAGCTTATCCGCGATTTCAAAGCCTGTTTTGGTTGAAGCTGAGAAAACAATTCTTTTATCTTTGAAATGTCCCTTTAGGTTCATGACAAGAGGAACAGAAGAGAGAACTTCTCCCACCGATAGCGCATGTATCCATATTGGCTTTTTGGCGCTTTTGGATAATATATTTTCAGGGAGCTGCTTTAACCCAAGTCTTTGCAGAAATGTTTTTCGCCTTTTTTCAGACAAAAGAATAATCGGAATTATCAGAGGAATGCCTACGGTGATTCCTATTGTAAGTATAATATTATACAGAGTGATCATTATTTATCTGTAACTACTCAGGTTGTTGGGTTCAAAGTTCACGGTTGGTTGTCTTAATTTCTTAATATTTCGTAACTATTCAGGTTGTTAGATTCACGGTTCAGGGCTCAGAGTTGTCGGCTTTTAACCTTGAACCGTGGACCTGAGTACTTACATTAATCGGCGTTAAGTAAAATAACTATCGCAAAACATGAGAAAATCAGGTTTGCAGACCAGGCGGCAACCAGAGGGGAAAGCATATCTCCATATCCAAGCGACACACAGAAACTATGAAGAATCCAGTAAAGAAACGCAATACCTATACCGCATGCCACATTAACAGGCAGTCCTTCCTTGATTTTTCTTTTAAAAGCTATTCCAGCTCCTATTATGCATACAATTAGACAGACAAGGGGAAAAGCAATCTTGGCATAAAGATCCACCCTGTAAATCGTGGCCTCGTATCCTTCGGCCTCAACCTTCTTGATATAGTTAAAAAGTTCGTTAAAGCTCATTTCTTCAGACTTTTTAATTATCCTCTTTAGATCCTCAGGCAGAAAATCTAGCTTTTCAACTTTTTCTTTATGTAATTTTATCCTGTACTGACCGTTTTCCTGGTTTAAATTTTGCTCTATAATTTCATATAATAACCATTGTCCGTCTTTGAATAAGCCTTTTTTTGCATCAATCCTTCTTGCAAGCCTGAAGTCTTCATCAAAAGCGTTAATGCTTATTCCAAAAATAGCTTTTTCGGCATGGTTGTAATAAGTTATGTGTGTTATTAAACGGTCGCCCTTGATCCAGATATTTTTTTCCTTAGAGATAACAGCAGATTCTTTTTTTACCTCTTTCAGCCATATTCCATTTGCCCTTTCCATAGTTATCGGCACTATTACCTCTGAAATGAAAAAGAGCAACAAGCTGAGTATAAGGCCAATTATAAGAACCGGCTTTAAAAGGTAATAGATATTTACACCACTGCTTTTGAGAGCAATCAGCTCATTATTTTTAGTCATCAGGCCAAAGACAACTATAACTGACAGCATAATACAAATAGGTATTATTTGGGCGATTATGAATGGAATTTTGAAGGTAAGGAAGACAAGGATCCTTGAAAAAGGAAGCCCGGCTTCCATAAAGTCGTCAATCTTTTCAAAAAAATCAACTGCTACATATATGCTTATGACCATAGCCAGTACAAAAAACAGGCATTTGAAAATTTCTCCGGTCAAGTATTTATGGATAATAGACATAAGTTCTCAAATATCAGCTTTTGAGTAAACTAACTCTGTAAGGGTTCACGGAACGTCGAAATTGGAAATTAGAAATTTGGCTTTCATGCCTGCCCGCCATCGCTCTCGCTCAGGCGAGGCGGGCGGGCTTTTGTACTGTTCTTTCCAATTTCCAATTTCAAGTTTCAAGCCGTGAACGACTACCTAACTTTTAAACCGAGAGAAAATTCTTTTAAATAAATATGGTAAATAGCTTATCAATAAAGGACGGTCATTAGCCGTTCTTACAAATAGATAGATTCCTATCCCTCCGGTTACAATATTCGGCATCCACATCCCTATTAACGGTGGATAAATACCGGCCTCGCCGAAAACCCATCCTGCAGACAGCATCAAATAGTAAAGCAGAAAGAAAATCAGCCCAAGCCCTAAGCCGAATGCCCGCTTTGCAGATTTTGACTGTACTCCCAAAGGAATGCCAAGCAGACCTAACGCAAAACAGGCAAAAGGAATTGAGAATTTTCTGTAAAATTCTATAAGGATAGCATAGTATTTTGCATCTTTATTAACGGTATCTTTTAAATTCTCGCGCAGCTCAGCTATGCTCATTTCCTTTTCATCTTTCCGCTCCATTTTCCCCACGACGGGTTTTTTAAAATCAAGATTTATGTCATAAGTATCAAAATTTATCGAATGAACTGTTTTCTGCTCAATATCAACCTGGTTAATTGTTCCATTATACAGCCGCAGTTGAAAAAGGAGTTTGTCGGGTTCGTAGGACATTTCACCTTTTGGCGCTACAGCTGTGCTGATAATATTTTTTGTTCTTTGATCTTCTATAAAAACATCTGTTAGAGCCTTATTCTTCAAATCAATCTTATTAGTATAAAGCATTACGCCTTTAAAATTATCATTGAAAGTCCTTTCTTTCATTCCAATATTAACATTGGATGCAGCTACTTTATATGTTAATTTTTTAAAAGACAGACTTCCCCAATGCACTCCGTATATTGTCATAATGCCTGTGAGAATACATCCTATAAGGCAGAAAAGAAGTACAGGAGGAAGAAGTTCGTAAATACTCATACCTCCGGCTTTAAGGGCAACGATTTCGTTGTCGCTTGACATGCGGAAGAAGGTTAACAGAATAGCCATCATAATGGACATGGGTATTACAAACTCGAGAAAGTGCGGCATTGAATATATAAGAAGCAACAGAACATCAGACAGGCTGATTCTGTAATTTACTATCATATTTGTAATATCGAGTATCTTTGTCAGCAGAAAGATAAAGTTGAAAAACAGAATACTGATGACAAAAGGAGGGATCATCTCTTTGAAGATATATTTATATATTATAGGGTTGATTTTCATGGTTGTCGCCGAACTGTGATTGATAGAGCTTGGAATATTCACCTTTAAGAGCAATCAATTCTTCATGTTTTCCCTCTTCCACAATCTGGCCATTAACTATAACAACTATTCTGTTTGCATATCCAATAGTGGAAAGCCTGTGAGCAATAACAAATGTAGTTCTTCCCTTCATAAGATTCTCAAGCGCCTTCTGGACAAGCATCTCAGATTCAGTGTCCAGAGAAGAAGTTGCTTCGTCAAGTATTAATATTGGGGCGTCCTTTAAAAGTGCACGCGCTATGCAGATGCGCTGCTTTTCTCCGCCGGATAGACGACTTCCAAGTTCTCCGATTTTTGTGTCAAATTTGGCAGAAAAACTCTGGATAAAATCATATGCATATGCAGCTTTTGCAGCTCTTTCTATATCTTCATCCGTGGCATTTCGATTGCCATAAGCTATATTATCCCTGATAGTGTCATTAAAAAGTATGGGCTCTTGTGTAACTATGGATGTCTGCTTTCGAAGAGAAGAAATTGAGGCTTCCCTGATATCAGTGCTGTCTATAAGGACAGCTCCTTCGGTTACATCATAAAATCTGGGTATAAGATTGACAAGAGAGGTTTTTCCTCCTCCGCTCATTCCGACCAGCGCCAGAATTTCTCCAGACCGTACATCCAGGTTAATATTTTTCAGCACCATTTGATCGTCGTATTTAAAGAAGACATTACGGAAAGTTACCCTGTGAGGTCCGGATTTTATTACAACAGGATTTTTTTGTTCTATTATATCAGATTTCTTCTCAAGAATATCATAGATTCTATCGGTAGCGGCAAGACCTTGCTGTACTGCATTGTTAAGTTTGCTCAGTTTTTTTACGGGGTCATAGAGCATAAGGACAGCGGCCATGAAAGAGAAAAATGTTCCGGCCGAAGAGGTGCCTGCAATAACTTTGGAACCACCATACCATATAACAAATGCAATCCCAATGCCTCCAAGGAATTCCATTACCGGTGAAGAAAGCGCCTTTGCTGTAACAGCCTTCAGCTCAAGTTTGAAAAGATTGAGTGTTTCTTTAAAGAAACGATGCTTTTCATATCCCTCCATTCCGAATGCTTTAACTATCTTATTCCCTGCGAATGTTTCATGAAGAAAAGAAGTCAGCTCGGCCATGGATTCCTGGGTTCCTGTAGTTATCTTGCGCACACGTCTTCCCAGCGACACAATAGGGAAGAAGGCTATAGGTAATACTATAAAAGCAAATAATGCCATCTTCCAGTCTCTGTAAAATATTACTATTGTTAATCCTATTATTGTAAAACAGTCCCTCAGAGACCCTGTGACAGCAGTAGAAACCATAGTCTTGATTATATTAACGTCATTGGTAATACGGGAGATCAGAACACCTGTTTTTTCTTTGTGAAAAAAGGAGAGCGGAAGATCCTGAATTTTGCCATAGAGACTGTTTCTAAGGCGCCTTATTATATCCTGCCCCACATAATTCATTAGGTATTCCTGGCCGTACATTGCGCTGCCGAGTGCAAAATATATAATGATAACAGCAAAAGGAATAAGCTTAAGCATAGCTATATCTTTGTTGATAAATATATCATCAACTACAGGTTGTATCAGAAACGGTATAGCTGAATTTGCAGCAGCCATCACAAGCATGCATAGTGTTGCCAGAAAAAGCTTAAACCAGCTGTCTTTAATAAGAGAGATCAGGTGCTTATGTCTGTCTTTTATGACTATACGTTTTGATTTTTGTTTCATGATATACTTAACACGGTTATAACTTGCATTTCTGTCATTCCGAACGAATGAGAGGAATCTTAAGATTTCTCCCTTCAGTCGAAATGACAAATAAGCTCAATTTAGGTATTAATAGGTTTATGCTATCTTACGTTTAAAATAACTGTCTGCCTCCAGCGTAAGACGGTTCAGTTCTTTTTCAAGGAGATTCCGGTATCTCATTAAATCGTTTTTGTCTGCATCTTTGGGAACAAATAATGGATTGCCATAAATACCTATGCATTTTGTAAAAGGATACGGAAGAATAAAGCGATCCCAGCTTGCAAAAACCTTGATTTTCTTTGCGCTGTAGCTGAAAGGCAAAATAGGGTGTCCGGTTTCCCTTGCCAGAATTATTATTCCTAATTTTACCTTGAATCTTGGCCCCTGGGGTCCATCCGGTATAATTATGCTGGGTCTTTGTTTTTCTTTAAGCTTCCTGATCAAAGCTGATAATGCTTTAATTCCGCCTCTTGTTGTTGAACCACGAATAGCTTCATGCCCTTGTTTCTTCAGTATCCTTGCCACAAATTCACCGTCTTCTGAACCGCTGACCATAGCGGTTCCATCCAATCCCTTACTCAGATAATTGGGAAGCAGAAGCCTTGAGTGCCAAAGCGCCCAAATAAATTTTCTTGAGTTAATAATAGGCTCGACTTTTTCAAATCCTTTCAATTCTATCCTGGTCGTATAAAACAGAATATCAATCAAAAGCTTGCCAAGAATGCCGATAAGTTCCCATTTGATTTCAACGAGTTTATCTTTCAGCTTTTTTTTCATAATATTTCGCAACTACTCAGGTTCACGGTTCACGAGTAATTTTAATATTTTTGCCCCATCATATTTAGAGCTATTTCAGCTACCCGCTCTGATGCACCTGGTCCGCCAAGCATGTCTCTTATTTCAAGAAGCTTTTCTCTCAGCTTTTGCAGCCCTTTTGCGTCATTTAACATGTTAAATACACTATTTGCTATATTTTCCGGGGATGCTTCATCCTGTAATAATTCAGGGACAATATTTTCCCCTGCAATAAGGTTTACAAGACCGAAATTCTTAACCCGTACCATTAATTTACCCAGCCAGTAACTCACGGAAGATACCTTATAAATTATTACCATTGGAGTTCCGGCAATCGCAGCTTCCAATGTAACAGTCCCTGAAGCAGCCACAGCTATCCTGCACATTTCAAAGACTTTTTTAACATCTTCAGTCGCTAACTTGCAATCTGATATTTCTTTGTGTTTTTTTAATATTTGTTCAACGTATTTTTTTTCAACAGAGGGCGCTATGGAAATTATGAATTTTACTCTCTTGATCCGTTTCTGCAAAATATTCGCAGCATTAAGCATTACAGGAAGAAGGCTTTTAACCTCTCTGTCACGGGAACCAGGAAGAAGGCCTATGACCAGCATTTCATGATTTTCATTTTCAACTGTTTCCAAAGTGTCTGACTGACGGAGATTATTTTGAGTATAATTGTCCAGCAGGGGATGGCCTACAAATGTTACCGGCACATTGTGTTTTTTGTAAAAATCTTCCTCAAAGGGCAGAATAACGGCGACGTGGTTCACAAGCTCTCTAATTGTTTTGACACGGCCTGGTCTCCATGCCCAAACTTGAGGGCTGATATAATATAAAATGGGTATACCAAGTTTTTTAGCGGCCGCTGCAATTTTAAGGTTAAAATCAGGGAAATCTATTAATATAACAAGATCCGGCTTAAGGCTTTTTAGATGTCTTTTGACAACGCTCATTGCCTTGAAAAGATTTGGTATTTTGGAAAACACCTCGGTTATCCCGACAACGGATAGCTCTGATGCATCAACCAGGATTTTAACTCCTGCCTCCTTGAGAGCTTGCCCGCCAATGCCGCAGAAATATATCTCCTTGTTTTTATTGCATATCGCCCTTACAAGCTTTGACCCGTGAAGGTCGCCGGAAGCTTCACCAGCTATGATCATAACATGCTTTGGTTTCATAAACTTATTGAATCTATTAATAATTTAAATTTTTTCAAGATTGTTTATGCGGGTTTTAGTTTGCAGAAGACTTCCGTTAGATTTATTGATTTGTTTCATAATGCTTAAAGCTGTCTTTAAGGCATCGCGTCCCATTTGTCCCGTAACTTCCGGGGCCTTACGATTCTGTACCGACTTTACAAAGGATTTAAGCTCATCTTCCAGCGCGTCACTTTTTGTAAAGCAGAGCTGTTTTATTTCCATACCGGGGATAAGAGTGTTTGAACTTTTTTCGTTTTGTCTGATCACGGTTATTTCATGATTCGCAAAATCAACAGATACATATGCATCTCTTTGGAACAGCCTGATTTTCCTTTCATTTTTTGTTGAAATTCTGCTTGCCGTAACATTTGCGACACATCCATTTTCAAATTCTAAACGAGCATTTGCTATATCAACATGTTTTGATATTACAGGTATGCCTGCTGCGTGAATGCTTTTTATGCCAGACCGGACGAAGTTCAGAATTATATCTATATCATGAATCATGAGGTCAAGAACCACGCTGACATCAGTACATCTTTCTTTATAAATACTCAAGCGATGTGATTCTATAAACCTTGGATTTTTAACAATATCCTGAAGAGCAACAACAGCCGGATTGAATCTTTCAAGATGCCCGACCTGAATAATAAGGTCTTTTGACTCTGCAATCTTAATCAGTTCATCAGCTTCTTCAAGGGTTGTTGTTATAGGCTTTTCGATAAGAACATCAATGCCGTTTTCAAGAAAATCTTTGCTGACGGCGAAGTGGATAGGCGTAGGAACAACTATGCTCACAGCATCCACTTTTCCGAATAAATCTTTGTAGTTTGTATATGCAGATATGCCTAAAGTTGCTGCCGTGTCTTCGGCTTTTTCTTTTTCTGTATCAACAACGCCGACAAGTTCAACTCCATTCATTCCTGCATACTTTTCAGCATGGAATTTACCTATATAACCTGTACCTATTACACCAACACGAAGTTTCTTCATTTATTGGTCCATTTTCTGTTTATAGCAACAATAGCAATGCCGAATTTGTCTGCCATAGCTATCATTTCTTCCCTGTCAAAAACCACGGCCTTTCCAGCTTCAATAGCCAGCGCCTTTGCGCCAACCGCATGCATAGTCCTGATTGTCTGTGAGCCGACTGCGGGTATATCAAACCTGATATCTTGATTTGGTTTGCAAACCTTGACAACAACAGCGGTTCCCTTGCCAAGTTCTCCGCCTCTTTTTATTGTGGCATCAGTTCCGTCAATAGCCTCTACGGCAAGGACTGATCCGCCTCCCACAACAACGCATTGCCCTATATCAAGCCGTCCAATTTCCTTTGCATATTTCCAGCCGAGATCGATATCGGCTTTTTCTGACTTACTTGGCTTTCGTTTTGTCCAGCAACCTTCCTGCGCAAGAAGGTCTGGGAGTAAGAATGTTGATGCCATTATTTTGATACCCTCTTTTTCGAGGGTTCTGGCAAATGCACTTAAAATTCCGTCATCGTGTGTATGGATCATGCCGGCAAAAAGCGAGATCGCTTTCATATCTGGTTTTATATCTTTTAAGTCAGAAAACATAATTGTCTTACGAATGGCGCCCATCATTACTGCTTCGCTTATATTATGCTTTTTAAAGAAATTGATGAGACGATTGAGCTGGCCAATGTGAATCCATTCAATTGCATCAACATGGTCTTCTATGTTCTTTTCAGCCTCATTCACATAGGCCGCCGCATATACAGAAAAGCCTTTTGATTTTGCTTTTTTTGAAAAAATTATGGGGAACTGGCCGCTCCCCGCAATTAGACCTATCCGCATAATTAACGTCTCGATATTTATACAACCTATTGATATTATAATTTATTTATCGGTATTTCGTACGTGCCGCATACCTGGAATGTTGGAATAATGGAATAGTGGGTATAAGGGAAAAATAAATTTCTTATTCCTCTAAACCCATCATTCCACTGTTCCATTCTTCCAATATCCCAATTGGGGCGAAGCCCCTGAACTCTGTTACCTTGTGATTCCTCGTTGAGATGATTTTATAAAATCTATAAAGTTCACTACTTCCTGGATCTGTTCCACTTCAGCCTTTACTCTTTCCATTGCTTCGTTCATGGTAAGGCCGATTCGAAAAATAATTCTGTAGGCCTTTTTTAATGAGGCCAGCTTTTGTTGAGAAAAACCACTGCGTTTCAGCCCCACACTGTTTAAGCCGTGAAGAGTTGCTCTGTCACCCGCTGCAATAACATAGGGGGGTATATCTTTTACCACCGCGGATTTTCCTCCTACAAATGCATATTCACCTATTCTTACGAACTGATGAATAGCCACAAGTCCTCCAATAGTTGCATAATCGCCTATTGTAATATGTCCTCCAAGTGTTGCATTGTTCGACATGACGACTTTTCGGCCGATTTTGCAGTCATGGGCGATGTGGGTATAAGCCATCAGGAAATTTTCTTCGCCGACTTCAGTTATTCCGCCGCCGAATTCCGTTCCCCTGTGAATCGTAACAAACTCGCGTATAATTGTTTTGCGCCCAATGTTGACATAGGTTTTTTCACCTTCAAACTTTAATGACTGGGGAGCAGCGCCAATCGCTGCGTACTGAAATATATGACATTCTGGTCCTATGGTGACATAAGGTTCAATTACCACAAGGGGACCTATTTTTGTCCCTGCTCCGATAAAAACATTTTCCCCAATAATCGAATACGGGCCGACTTCTACAGTGGAGTCCAGTTCAGCTTTGGAATCGATAATTGCAGTTGGATGTATCATACTTTTTCTCCAATGCTGGCCATAAATTCAGCTTCAGCCACGACTTTTTCGTCTACAAATGCGGTCCCTGACATCTTAACTGCCTTTGCTCGCTGCTTCAGTATTTTGATTTCAAGAATAAGCTGGTCACCCGGCAAAACAGGCTTTCTGAACTTGACCTTGTCTATTCCCATAAAATATATCAGAGCACCATGTCTTTCTTCTGGTAATGATGTAAAAACAAGTACGCCGCCTGCCTGAGCCATAGCCTCTATAATCAGTACGCCCGGCATAATAGGTGCGCCCGGAAAATGTCCCTGAAAAAATGGTTCATTTATGGTTACATTTTTGAGGGCAACAACCTTTTCATCAGTTACAAGCTCAAGTATTCGATCAACCAGAAGAAATGGATAGCGGTGAGGAAGCAAACTCATTATTTTCTGAATATCATAATTATTATCCATTTGTTTCTCCTGTGGCTTTAAGCTCAATATCATTTAATCTCTTTTCAATTTCAGATAGTTTTTTACTGAGTTCAGGAAGCATAGGGATAATTCTATACACCCTTAGCCATAATCTGTGCGGCATTTCAGGTGAGCCGGATACAATTTGGTTATCCGGGACAGACTTTGTAACACCAGCCTGGGGCCCGACAGTAGCATTGTCACCAATGATTATATGGCCTGCTATTCCAGCTTGTCCAGCAATTGTTGCATGTTTGCCTATAATTGTGCTTCCTGAAATTCCTACCTGTGCTACAAGCAAAGTGTTTTCGCCTACAGTAACGTTATGGGCAATTTGTACAAGATTGTCTGTTTTAACTCCTTGGCGAATCCATGTCTTACCTAAAGTTGCCCTGTCAATTGTATTGCATGCTCCGATTTCAACATCATCATCTATTTGAACAATACCTTTTTGAGGAATTTTGTAATATTTATCTCCGTCAGGAGCAAAACCATAACCATCGCTTCCTATTACAGACCCGGCATGAATGGTAACTCTGTTACCGATTTTGCATCTTTCAAGTACAGTTACATTGGGGTATATTAATAAATCATTTCCCATAACGACGTTGTCGCCGATAACTACATTGGGATACAAGGTAACATTATTTCCGATCACAACATTATTTCCGATCACAACAAAAGGAGCGATGGAAACGTTTTCTCCGCATACAAAATTATTGCCGATATAGGTATTTGAACATATACCGTCAGTACTATTAGAATAGTCCGGCCTGGAAGGTGGATGGAAGAGGCCTATAATTTTTGCAAAAGCAACGCGCGGATTATCAACTATTACTATGTTTTTTAAAGATTCCTCAAAGCCCGAGGGAACAATAACAGCCCCGGCATTTGTTTCATCTATTTTTTTCAATAATTTTTTATTATCAGCAAATGTTATATGGTCTGAAGACGCCTCATCAAAGGGGGCTACGCCGGTAATAATTTTTTCAGAATTGCCTTTAGATCTGCCTCCGACAAGTTCGGCTATCTTTTTAAGGGATATTTTCATAATTATATAAACATTAGTTATTTTTTATTCTTGCGTCTTACTTTTTGTTTGTTTTGCAAACTTATCATTGTATTGTGGAATCAGTTTATCTGTTATGTCAATTGTGGTAGGTGAATACATAACACCAGCTTCGTTTTTTTCAATAATTAGGAGATAACCTTCTTTTTTCCCGGTTTCCTCAATGAGTTCAAAAACATCTTTTTTTATACGATTAACAAGCCTGTTATTTAAGACCTTGAATTCTTCTTTATATTTTTTTTCAAGCGACTTAAAATCATTAATTTTAATCCTGAATTCACGTTCTTTCTCTTCGCGCATTTCCCTGCTCATCACCAGTGCCTCGCGCTCGAGTCTCTTTTTTAATTCTTCTAATTCACCTTCTTTCTTCTTGAGATCAGTTTCCATCTTTTCGCCTTGACTTTTGATCTCCGCCTGGGCGGATTTGCCTGCAGTTGATACCTCGAGAATTCTCTGAAAATCAACCACTCCAATCTTGGCGACATCTGCACCATATGAAACAGTAAGTGAAAACAAAAATAAGATTGCAGCAGCAGAAGCTATTTTTGCGGTTTGCATTTTATCCTCCTATTAATTCAATTAAAACGCTGCCCCCATTGTAAAATCCCAGCGACCACCTGTATCCTCTCCTTCTTCAGGATCCAGTATATATCCATTTTCAAGGCGGATGGGGCCTATGGGAGAATACCATCTAAAACCAAATCCGGCGCTTTTTCGCATATCGCCCAGTTCTATGCTTTCATTAGATCCATATACGTTGCCGGTATCATAAAATATAACACCGACGATTCCTGCTTTTTTGATTAAAGGGAATATAAATTCGATGTTAAACTGGATATATGTTTCTCCTCCGATCTCAGCACCATCTTCATCTGTAACATGAATATCCTGCCAGTCAAATCCGCGCATTGAATTCATACCGCCAAGATAGAAGCGTTCGTAATCCGGGAGCTTTTCCCCGGAACTTTCTTTTACATAGCCTGTTTCGCCATGCATAAAACCAACTGTTCCCCAGAACATAGGAATATACCAGCCTGTTTCCGCCAAATATTTTGTAAAGCCGATATCACCGCCGATACCCGCATATTCCATACTTACACTGTGATTCTGGCCTTCCGTTGGATTAAAAATCCTGTCCCTCGAATCGTAACGCAGTGTGGTGGATATACTGCTTAAAACATTTTCGCCTTCCATTTCCCAGATACTTTCTGATGCGTCAGCTTCAATATTGGAAACATCACCTATCTCATACTTATATGATAAGTAAAGCCTTGTAAAATCAAAGACCGGATACCCAAACCTCACACTGCTGCCGATACTGTTCTTGTCGTATGAGTCGTAATCTCTATCCCAGTTGTAAAGATCGAAAGTTGCCGATAATGGAATATCAAAAAGCCATGGTTCTGTAAAACTTAAGGTGTATTTGTTTGTTCTTCCGCCGATTTCTCCTTTCAGATTCAGGATCTGGCCGCGTCCGAAAAGATTTCTCTGGGATATGGATGCCATGAGGAACAAATTTTCAACGCTGCTGTAACCACCCCCAAAACTGAAAGTGCCGGTCGGTTTTTCAGAAACATCGATTTTCAATATCATCTTGTCATCTGAGCTTCCCTTTATTGTATTAACCTTAATATCCTCGAAGAAGTCAAGACGGTGGAGATTGCGCATCCCTCTTTTTAATTGGCGTCCGCTGAAAAGTTCCTGCTCATAAACCTTAAGTTCGCGGCGTATGACTTTATCCCTTGTTTTTGTGTTGCCGGCAATAATAATTTTTTCAAAAAATACCTGTTGGCCCTTTTTAATAACATAACAAATGTTTACTATAAGTTGATCAAAATTTTTATCAATACGCGGTGTTATTTCTGCGTACGCATATCCTTCGTCAGAGTATATATCTGTAAGGGCAAGTACATCATTTCGAACAACTTCACGGTTGAAAAATTCTTCTTTGTTTATCTTAAGTTTCTTGGCCAATTCCTCTTTTGACAGGACTATATCTCCTTCGATATCAACTTCCCCAACCTTGAATCGCGGTCCTTCATCTGTTTTTATCGTGATATATATCCACTTGCCCTTATATTCGATCTGCGGTTCTCCAATCCTGGCCTGTATGTATCCGTTGTTATGATAAAAAGCCGAAAGCCTGGCGATGTCCTGATTAAGGTCTTCTATATTCAGTTCTCCGGATGAAGTCAGCCACGAAAAAAACCCCTTTTCCGACGTTTTAATAAGACCCTTGAGCTTGTCACTGTCAAATGCATTGTTTCCTTCAAATGTTATTTTTTTTATTTGAACTTTTTCACCTTCCTCAATGATAAATTCAAGGTCTGCCTGATTATGTTCAAGTTGCTTTAAATCGTAATCCACTTTAATATTATGATAGTTTTTCTCCTTGTACAGTTCTTCTATCCGCCTGATATTACTGTTTATCTTGAATATATTTAAAATTGAGCCAGTCCTGATGTTTAAATATTCCTTAATTTCATCATCATCATAAACTGTGTTTCCTTTTAAATTAATTACTCTGATAGTCGGTTTTTCTTTGACTATGAATATAATTGTTTTTCCTTCAGGTTTATCTTCAGACTTAATTCTTATATCCTCAAAATAACCCATTGAATATACAGACTTTAAGTCTTCTGAAATGTTTTTGGGATTGAAGATGTCACCAGGTTTTGTTTTTATGTATTTTTTTATGGCATCAGTTTCTATACGTTTATTTCCTTCAACAAGCACCTCGGCAACTTTTCCCCGCCTGAAAAGCCTTATCCCAAGATTTTCGGCGAGTTTTTTTACGCTTCCGAACAGATTTTCTATGCCTTCTCCTTCAACAAATAAAATGTTTGGCGGCTTATTATTAAAAGATTCTATCATTTTTGCGTCTATGCTGAATTTTTGTTCTAGCCAGGTCAGGCTTCCCCAGACAACATAATCAGCTCCGCTCTTAATGCCGAGATTTCTCATCCCTGCTATGCTTTTGGGCTGATTTTCCAATGAGAAATCGATTTCTATCACAATAGCGCCATTCTGTTTAAAATGGTTTTTAAATATCCCCGGGATTTCAGTTTTAAGATATGATAGTTCTTGTTGTGAGTGGATTTCAAAAGGAAGTACTAAGACTCGAACTGTTTCCAGAGAATATACTTTGGCTGGAAGAAATAAAATTATTGCCATTAGAAGCAGGTTTAAAGATCTTTGCATATAGAACACCTATCTCGTTTTCACAAGCTTTCCGTCAATAATGGTCAGGCTCTGCGACATGTACGATGCAAGCTCCAGGTTATGTGTTACCACAACCAGTGCCATCCGAAGTTCTTGATTCAGCTCCAAAAGAAGTTCGTGAACCTGTCCGCTGTTTTTTTTGTCAAGATTCCCGGTAGGCTCATCGGCGAGGAGAATAGCCGGCCTGAGGATTAAGGCCCTTGCCAGAGCAACCCTCTGCTGTTCGCCTCCGGATAGTTTTCCTACCCTGTGAAAAAGCCTGTCTCTTAATCCAACCCTTACCAGTATTTCTTCTGCAGCTTCCCTGGAAGTATCCTTGCTGAGGCCCTTGATAAGCGCGGGCATCATTGCATTTTCAATAGCGCTGAATTCTGGAAGAAGATGATGAAACTGGAAAACAAAGCCGACAAATTCGTTGCGAAATCGAGCTAATTTATCATTGTTAAAGAGGAAAACATCATCTCCTTTAAAAAAAAGATTTCCACTGTCAGGCCGGTCAAGCGTGCCTAATATATGCAGAAGAGTCGACTTTCCAATTCCGGATGCACCAATAATAGCTATTGTTTCACCGATATCCAGATTAAAATTTAAATCCATTATGATTTCGATACGGGCGCCACTGTTGTTGAAATTTTTACAGATGTCTCTGGCGGCTATTAAATGATCTGAAACAGAATCGCTGTTAACCATAACGGATTGCCTCAACAGGATCAAGTTTGGATGCCTGCCTTGCGGGATAGAGTGTTGCTAAAAAACTGATTGCCATTGCTGCAGAGGCTATCATAACAACATCTAAAAGCTCAAGTTTTACGGGGAGGGTTGTAATATAGTATACATCGCCTGGAAGTTCGATGAACTGGTAATACTTTAGCACTGTACACAGAATAAATCCCAGGCACACTCCAAGAATCGTTCCTATAGATCCTATTGCTATACCTTTAAAGACAAAAATTTTTCTAATACTTTTATCTGTGGCGCCCATGGCTTTTAAGATAGCAATGTCCTTGGTCTTTTCCATAACCATCATGATGAGCGTGCTGGCAATGTTAAAGGCTGCAACAAGAACAATAAG
>Ga0180732_1000321_pt1 | contig 44246 bp, 48 predicted proteins | sample KR11_01MetaG_FD_148674 | JGI IMG/M metagenome (GOLD analysis project Ga0180732, IMG submission 148674) | Groundwater microbial communities from the Olkiluoto Island deep subsurface site, Finland - KR11_0.1 MetaG | ecosystem: Environmental > Aquatic > Deep subsurface > Groundwater | place...
ATCACAAAGATTTCCATGAATATGAACCGGTATTATTGCCTTTGTTTTATCTGTAATAGCTTTTTCAATTAAAAGAGGATTTATTGTTAAATCTTCTTTAATATCTACAAAAACTGGTTTTGCCCCAATATTAGATATAGCTAAAGCAGTAGCAATATAAGTATAGCAAGGTAAAATAATCTCATCTCCAGGTTTAATTCCAGAAGCTATTAATGCCAGCTGTAATGCAGTTGTACCTGAATCAACCCCAAGTGCAAATTTTACACCAAAATAATTACCGAAAAACTCTTCAAATTTCTCAATATATTCATTATGACTAGAATTATCAACTAAATTTAAAACTAAATTTATCTCTTTTAATAATTCTTTTTTTAATTTTTTATTTATAATTGAATAATTTTGAAAAGGAACTTCCATGATAATAATGAAACTATCTAATTTATATGTTTTTATATGCTAGATTTAGTTTATCATAAAAATTTATAAAAAAGTTTAATAGTAAAGATATACTACTCTTTTTACATAAAAATTTAAAAAAACATGGTTAAATGTCCATTTTGCAATTGGGAAGGTCAAGAATTTTTACCTTATGGGGTTAATCTTAGAAAAAATGCTAAATGCCCAAAATGTAATTCTTTAGAAAGACACAGATTAATTTATTTATATCTAAAAAAAATTTTAAATAAACACAAACCATTAAAAGTTCTTCATTTTGCTCCAGAAAAAATTTTAATTAATTTGTTTAAATCCTATAAAAATATTGAATATTTAAGTGCAGATATAAATCCTAAAAAAGCCATGCAAAAAGAAAACTTAACTCATCTTTCTTTTGAAGATAATTCTTTTGATATTATCATTTGCAACCATGTTTTAATCTATATTGAGGAGGATAAAAAAGCCATGAAAGAATTATATAGGATATTAAAACCCAAGGGCTTTGCCATATTACAAGAACCAGTTTTTCGTGATAAAAATAAAACATTTGAAAATTTTGCTATTACAGACCCAAAAGAAAGAGAAAATATATTTGGAGGATTCAATCATGTTAGAACATATGGCAAAGATTATATATCCCGATTAATGAATGCAGGATTTAAAATTAAAATAAATAATTTTGCTAAATCATTAAAAAAAAGGGAAGTTAAAAAATTTTCCCTTTCTAAAGAAGATATTTATATCTGTTCTAAACCTGAAACAAAAAAAGAAAGATATTTTGCATCATGGGTTATGACAGATATGTGCAATTTCGATTGTGAGTATTGCAGCAGGCGTACAAAAGGAAAAATCAATCCTCTGCCAATTAACAAAATCGTTAAAACATTAAAAGAAACAAAAAAACCATGGGTAATAGGAATGACTGGTGGTGAACCCCTTCTTTATCCTAATTTTATTGAATTATGCCAAGAATTAACAAAAAACTATAAAATTGCCCTGGATACTAACCTAAGCCTTAATAAAAAAGTAAAAGAATTTGCTAATACCATTGATCCTAAAAAAGTTGAATATATTTACATCTCCGCACATATTTTAGAAAGGGAAAAAAGAAATGAAGTTGAGGAGTTTATAAAGAATTTATTATTATTAAAAGCAAAAAAATTTAATTTTAGTGTTAATTATATAATGCACCCAATATTAATTAAAAGATTTAAAAAAGATTATAATTATTTCAAATCAAAAGGAATTAAATTAAGCCCCAAACCTCTCAAAGGAGAATACAACGGAAAAACTTATCCTGAATCTTATTCTGAACAAGAAAAAAGAATGATTCTGGGTTATGATCTTAAAGCATCTACAAAACTTCCATTTTATTGTAAAGGAATGAAATGCAAAGCAGGAAATACATTTATTTTAATTCAACCAGATGGAACAGTTACCAGATGTTTTCATGATAAAACTATTTTAGGCAATATTTTTCAAAATATACGACTAAATAAAACAATTAAACCTTGTCAAATGTATAAATGTAATTGTTTTGGATATGAATTAATAGAAGATTATCAAAAAGAAAAAATCAAACAAACTTTTAACTATTCAATTGAAAAATTCGCCCATCTTTAATAATTTGCATGAGTTCCAGTAGCTGTTCCTGAAGCATAATTCAAAGTTAAGGTATTTCCTGCACTAACACTTTGTGAAGTTGCAGCGCCTAATGCAATCCCCCCTAAAACTAATCCTGTTTTTAATAAAGACTGTTTGGAAATTTTCCCCTCTTCTCCAACTAAAAAAGCATGAATCTTTTTTTTAATTTGAGGTATTTTTGATTTAATGTCCTCTTTTTTCATTTTATTATAAAAAATGCTAGATATTTAAATCTTTCTTTTGATTATTTTTGGTTTAACCATTTACAAAAAATATTATATGCTTCAGAATCATTTTCAATTTTATCAAATAAATATTTAAATTGTGCCATATAAATTTTACACCTTGCTGAAGAACTAATATTTGTAATAATACTTCCATGTTCTGCATAATTACACACTGGACAAATACCACAATATGGCTTAAATGCACAATTATCACAGATTTGTGTATCATTTATAGAGGCGGCAACCATGCTGCAAGTTTGATTAGACAAAATCACATTTTTGTAATTATCAGTATGAACATTTCCCAATCTGAATAAATCCTCATCAATCATTCTTGCCTCGTCACATGTATAAATATCTCCGTTAAAATTATAAGCAAGTTGCCCGATTGCAGCACCACACGGACTACGCTGTTCAAAATAATTTGGCTCTATTCCATCTATTAATTTTTGTAAAATAAATAATGAAGAATATTCCCGAATAATAACTCCCTTTTTATTCAATTCAAGTAGATAATCTATGGATTTTTTCCAAAATTCAATAAATTCTTCAGGAGTATAACCAAGCCTATCCCAAACAGATTTTGCTTTACCCAATTTATTAAGAGGTCTTAAAAAAATTTCATTCAATCCTAATCTTGCATATTCATTAATTATCTCTTTAGAATAATTTAAAGATTCTTTTGTAATAGTAAGCAAAACATTAATCTTTTTATTTATTTTTCTCTTATGATTTTCTTCTTGCATCTTCTTAATCCATTTTTCAACAAGTTCATGACTCTGATTATCTATTGTAATCCTATTTTTATTATGAAGATATTCTGGACCATCAAGAGATGTACAAAGATTAACATTATTTTTAATAAAATAATCTAATTTATCTTCGTCCATTAAGCTTAAATTTGTAACAACTATAAAAATTAAATCCTTGTTAAATTTATTATTAATCTTTTTTGCATATTCTATAATTTGTTTGACAATATCAAACCTTAATAATGGCTCACCGCCTTGAAATTCTATTGCTATTTTTTTTGAAGGACTCTGAAAAATAAAACCTACCACAGCATTAGCTGTTTTTTCATCCATATCCACATATTCATCCAAAGATTTAGAACCAGCATGACAATAAGTACACTTTTGATTACATCTTAAAGTAGGAACGATAATATGTAAACTTGTTCCAATAAATAAAAAATCATATTTTTTTCTTAAAGATATTATAACTCTTTTTTCATTTTTGCTTGTTAAAATAATGCCTTTTTCCTCTAGCAACTCAAAAAATTTAACATCTTTATCAATTTCATTTCTAGTTAATAAATTAAATTGATCATTATTTAAAAAAACCCATGAACCATGATCAGTAGTAATAAGAAACTTATCATTAAATTTTTTAACTCGATAATTGTTCATAACGTATTTTTTGTTTGAAAATTTCATTTTTAAATTAAATACTCATTTTTCATTAAACCAAGAACATAATTACAAAATTCATAGCCTATGCTGCATAAATCATTTTGTTCTTTTAGTTTAAGTGTAAGATTATAATTTTTTAAGTCTTCATTTAGCTCTCCATCACAAATTTCTTCAAAATCCATAATAGCTTCTTTTATTGCTTGAATATCATAAAATTCTTTATTTAATGAAATATAAATCTCATTTTTTTCAATATCAACTAAAACTCCCATTTTATTCAAAAGACTCAAACCCTATTTTCTTTTCTACACAACTTTTTTCATCATTATTTAATTTATCACTTTCATCTTCCCAGGGCAACACTAAATCTTCAGAATCTTCTATATCATCTTCTATAACTTCATCTATATAATTTTCTATATCTTCAAAATCCTCAATTTCATCTTCTCCAATTTCATCAATTTCAGATTGAGGATTTTCTTGTATATTTACAGCCAATGCCCTTTGTAAAATTGACTGGCGTATTAATCCATTTTTTTCAGACTGTTTTTTATAAAAAGCATAATTTAAGAGTTCATTTAAGAATTCTCTTCCAATTTTTTCTAATTCTTGTTTTCTTTCACAACTTTCAGTCTTCTTTAATCTTAATTCAACAATAATCTCTTTTTCTATATCTCCCTCTAATAAAACATAAGTTTTATCTATAAAAATATATGCTACAGAATAAATAACTTCTAAAGGATAAATAAGTGGATTAATTGAAACTAACACCTTATCTTCTTTTATTTCAATAGCTTCTTTTTTAATATCCATTATATCTTTTTGTGTTATTCATTTTTAAATATTATTGTTTTAAAACAAACCCTTCAAAAAGAGCAGAATATTACTCCGCACAATCAAAGTAATAATCACCCCCAAAAACATAAAAGGTGCAAAAGGAATTGTAGAACTTACTTTTATTTTTTTAATTCCCATATCTTGAATTTTCTTTATTTGAGAATGTGTTAGTCCTTCTGGTTCTCCCCCTAAGAAACTCTCCAAATTTTGGAAAGATTTAACTTTTTTGAGATAATTCTCTCCTAAATATCTTATTACACCAATATCCTGTGATTTTTGTAATTCAATTAATTCTTTTTTACTTATTTTTCCCTTCTTAATTATAATTTCTTCTAGCACCATTCCTGGCCTTAATTTTTCAACAAATACTTCTTTAACAAAAAAATTCTCTCCAAATTTTGATAATCCTCCATTTAAAAAACTTTTAACAAATCCCCAAATTAAAATAATCATTAAAAAATTATATAAAAAATCTAAAGAATATACAGATTTATCCAGAATTAATCTTAAAAAACAAATAATTAAAATAAGATATACTGACTTACCTTTCAATCTACTTTCTATTCCAGCAAAAATAAGAAAAGAGCAGATTAATTTTAAAATAAAAACATTTTTCAATCCTAAAAAAGATAGCAAGAGTTGAACAATCCAAAAAATAGCAAACAATCCTATAACTGAATTAAATAATTTAGAAGGTTTAAAAAATTCTTTTAAAAAATCAATTGAAATTTTTCGAATATCTTTAAATTTAATTTTTAAAAAAATAGGAATTAAAAGGATAAAAACTGCCAAAACAAAGATATTAATCAAAAGAGTGAGAGAAGGAGTATATTTGTAATAACCCAAAGAATACATAGAGAGAGGGATTAAAGTAGCATAAGCAATAAACAATTTTCCATCTCCTGCAGTCCAAATTCCTGTAATCCATAACCCAAAACCAACAAAAATAGCAAATAAAAAATTTGTACTTAATTCAATGATATATTCAATATTTAAATCTCCATAAAAGTTATAAAATAAAATTCCAATAACATAAACAATCAGGGCATAAATTAAAGCTAAAATAATCCATTTATTTTTTATTTTACCAAATTTAAAATCCTGATAAGAAGTTACAACTCCTAGCAAGATTATTGCAGGCAAAAAAATCCATTCTAATGAAATCATAATATAAAAAATATTTATTTATTTAAAAATATGCTTCTTTTTCAATTAATTAAAATCATCCGATAACCTCTCCGGTAATCTTATCTTTTGATTCCCATATATCTTCTTTTTCACTTGTGCCCTTTAGAGCATCTCCATCTTCACTACCTCCACCTTCAAATCCATTCTTATCTCTTTCTCCTTTTCCCATCATTGAGAAAAAATCCTTAAACAATGATTCAACATCACCTCGTGCTTCCTCAGGATAAATTTTTGCAGAATTAATTATGCCTCTAATCTTAAAATACATTTTTATTCCATTAGTCACATCTTTGATTTTTTGAACAGGCTTTATTTTTTCCCTGTCCCACGGAGGGGATTCTATAAATTCTCCTTGCATATCCTTTTCCATACTATATATCATTTCATAAATCTTTTCAAAATCAATTTCAATCCTAACATCTTCCTCAGGAATTTCTCCATATAACATTGGTTCTAATTTCAAAATGTCATCCTCATTTACCTGAGCATATAAATTAAATGCAACTTCCTCTGTTTCAAAATCTTTAAACTGAACAACTGCATCAACATTCCCTTGATATTTTTCTGAAATCTTTTTTATTTTATTCATAAATCTCTTATCTTGTTTTATCATTTCTTTCTCTTCTTCAGTAGGGCCTTCTTGATTTTGCCTTTCTATTTTTTCTTCAGGAGCTCCAGGAAATTCGTGTTTTTCCATTGACTGCTTCATCTCATATGCAAAAAACTTTTTATTTGGAAAAACCCATATCTTCATATAAGGAGAAACAATTGTCACGCTTTTATCTAATTCAGGCAGATTCACTGTTTGTAATTCTTCCCAGTATTCCACTTTTCCATATTTTGTTTCATATCCAATATTAATTAAATTAATTTCCATTAAATCAGTAATATCGCTCTTGCCAAGGCATTTCATATTATTTGCCAGCCTCATCTGATTTTCAACATTACCCCAATATAATTCAAAAATTCCTGAAACAGATTGTTCCCAATTTTCAGCAGCATTTGCCAAATAATTCTCAAAAAACCATTCAACAAATTCTTGGTTAAATCCTTTTTCAAATTCCTTTCTTTGCTTAATTAAATTTTCCAGCTCATATTTGCACCAGTCCTCATCTCCTTTCTCATAATATTTGCGTTTCAACGGTTCTAATTGCTCAAAAGGCTCTCCCCATCCCCCAAACCAAATATAACTCTCTGTTCTTCCTTGCTCTTTTCTACATCCCCCTCCAACTTGGAAAACCCCTTTTTCTTGTTTATTCATGTCATTATTCTCAAACTCTTTCCACCAATCTTGCTCCCCACTCATGCATTTTTTAATGCAACTATTATCCACACCACAGCTTTTTTCACATGACTTGCTTTCTTCATCTATATTGCAATCCAGCTCATCCCCGCAAATTTCCCTAATGCATTTTTCAACACAAGGACGAGCACATTCTTTTTCACACATTTGTTTATTTTCTTTTTCATTTCTTTCCATCTCTTCCTTATTTTTTCTTTCCCATTCTTTTGAATCATCTTGAAAATCTTTTTCTTCAGCTTCTAATTCTCCATCCATAATTAATCTTTCATCGTAATCACAAGGAGGGCAAGGCTCCCCGCATGCTTTCCATTTATCAGCACAATCATTATCTGGTTCAGATTCTGGTTCAACATTATATTCTCCATCATCAGTGTCAGGATAATCCCCATCTTCATCAACCTCAACATCTCCAGTATCACTATAAACCTCTTCAATTCCAGAATCATCACTAGAAACATCTCCCCCTTCATCAACTACAGCCCCAGTGATTCTCCCAGTCATAGTTCTAAAAAAATTAAAAATAAATCCCCCTGTCACTTCATTTGATTCTGGCTCAGAAACCTCTTCCTCTCCAACTTCTTCAGGTTCTGGTTCTGAAATTTCTTGTTCTTCTGATTCTTGTACTATTTCTTCTTGTTCTTCCTCCTCAATTTCTGATGCTGACTCTTGCCCTTCAACCCCTATTTCTTCTAATTCTTGTTCTTCAAGAGGTTCAGTTCCAGAAAGTTTTATACAATCTCCATCAATACATTCATAACCATCTTCACAATCAATCATTGAGCAATCCCTCTCCAGCCTAACAACTTCAGGAATTATAACACATTTTCCATTAGAACATACATCATTTTCTCCCCCACAATCACTTGCCATAACACATTCACCCCCAACTATTTTTTCACACTCCCATCCACATTCACAATCAGGATAAGTTCCTGAAATTTTCAAATTAGCCTCTCCGCTGCATGCAGCCCCTGACGCCATAGAAAAATCCCGGCATTCTTGTTCACAACTCTCTCCCCCATCAAAACATTTAACATCAATATCTACCCATACACCCTTATCACAAAATCCAGTAACTATTTCTTCCCCTGATTTGCACTCTTCAACAATTTCCTCCCCCTCATTGCACATTATTTCATCACATTCTTTTAGTTCTGTTACCTGGCACTTTCCAATCTCTTTATCATCTTCAACAACACATTCTGCTATTCCGCACAAAGGTTGAGGGCAATCTAAATCACTTATGCAAAATTCTGTTTCCCTGACACAAACAGGTGCTAAAGGACACCCGTTTTCATCTTTGCCGCTAAAAATAACTTTGCCAGCACAGTTTAATGGTGCATGTGTAGGACACAAAATGCAATCTTCAGGACAATAAACAGGTCCGCAATCACTAGTTGCAACACAATCTAAATTATCCTCCTCACAATTTATTATGGAAGATGAGCAAAATTCTTCCCCCTCTTCACAAACATGATTCCCGCAAATAACTGTTTCTGTTTGAATAATCTCTTCTTTTGCCTGACAAATTCCTGAAATGCAATAAAAATCAATTTCTTCTATTATTGTATTACCTGCTGACAGATTCTCACTTAATTGCAGGTTCTCGTGCCCTGAAAGGGTATTCACATTTTCAATAATATTTGTTCCTCTTCCGCAAATCTTGCCCCCGCACTGCGCATCATCACAATCTACTGCTTGATTTTCATTATCATCTTTATTATTATTGCAAATCTCTTCACCTCTTTCTCTAAACTCTTCAACCAATCTTTTTTCAAAACTTGTTTGTTCAAAATAATATTCTTGTTTTTCATATGCCCCAAACAAACCCAAATAAAATGCTTTTCTTGATTCATAATTTTGTTTTCTTAATTCTTTTACTTTTAACCTGTTTTGCTGGTCTTTTTTTATCCAATAATAAGGGTCTTGAGACTCTTTAGATTGTTCATTATTCTCAATTACATTCCCTGTAATAAAATTTCCAACAATTACATTCTCAGTTATTGTATTGTCAACCACAGAATTATCAATAAAACTTGATTCTGATTCAGTATTTTCAACTACCACCTCATCCTGGTTATTTTCTCCAGAAATTTCATTTTGTACCACAACATTTTCCTGATTATTATTTTTTTCAACTACTCTTTTTCCTGGCATTTCTCCTTCAACTTCTTCCCACACATTATTTGCTTTTTGATTCCAAGCTTCTGTTAATGTTCTAAGCTTATTCATATAAACCATTGCAGATTCATAATCCCTGATTTCCAAAAATCTTATTATCTCTGAAATAAGTTCTTGTGTTTCTGTTTTCAAACCTTCTTCAGTCATGCTTTCAAATCTTTTCCTAGATTCTATTTCACCAAATTCTTTTGTCTGTTTAGGAGGATTAAATTTTCCTCTTCCTTCAAAACGCATATCAAGATTAATCCAGTTCCCCTCGCATTCATCACACATTTCCAATCTTAAAATAACTTCAAAATCCCCGCCATCAAAAAATTCAATTTCATTTAAAAGCATCTGCTGGGTTTGTCTTTGATTCTCACTTCCAAAAATTAATTTCATTATATCCTCGCATTTCCCCTCACCTTGCTTAAAATAATTTTGAAAAATCATCTCTGCATTTACACTTTCTTTAGCAAGAGTTTCCATGCTTGCTCCAGACTTAGCAAGTGCTTGTATTTCATCTATCTTCCCTTGAATATCTAATTGTTCTTGAGGTTTTTTAAACTCAGTATTAAAATTTAACCTATAAATTATAGAGCCTTCTTCTGGTATTTCTTTTTCAAACCCCTTAACATCAAACTCCTCCTCAAACATTTTTTTCTTAAAAATAGCAGGAAATGCCTCCATTCTTATCTGAATTTTCTTGCCATCAAAAACTATCTTTTTCCAAATTGGGACAGCATCATCAAGTTTTGTGTCATGGTTTTCACCCTCAACCCAAACCCATTTTGTTTTTTCATTTGCTTCACCTAAAACCTCTGTAAGTTTTTCTTGTTTTACAAATCCTCCAAGATCCTTTGACCTTACACCTAAAATCTCATTTAAACCCTCTCTAGCAGAACTCAAATACAACATTAATTTAACATAATCAATATTTCCTGTTTCATATTCCTCAGCATAATAAGTTATTTTCTGCATTTCACTATCAATAGAACTAGCTAAAACAAATGGTAAAATCAATAAAATTAATATTAAACTAATCACTCTCTTTTTCATACTCTTCAATAAAGAATTATGTATTTAAAAAAGTTGAGGAAAATAAAAAATACAAGCACATTACAATCAAAAATTAAGTTTAGAACAGCAAATAGTTTTTGGTTTTTTTACTGAACTATAATTAGACAAATATTCCAAAAAACCCTTTTCAGAATCATCAACCCAATCATTTGCAAAATAAATTTCTTTTAAAATTCTTACTTGCTTACTAGATAAATTGAGGTTACAAACATCATTTGGATGTTTCACTTCTTTAACATCCTTATCATAAAAAAGACAAGGTTTGCACTCCTCAACAAAATACAAGCTTTTTTCACCAAAATTATAAAAAAATTTCTCTAAAGGACATACAAAATTCAGCAAAGGTTTTTCTAAAGACATTTTAACTCCTTTTTTTATTTTAATTCTTAGTATTTTATATTTTAAAAATTTTTACATTACTAAATATGATTTTCAAATATGAACCTCATTTACAAAATCCCAAAATCCTTTTTTAGAAGGTTCAATTGCTAAAAAAGAATATGCTTCTCTTAAAACATCGTACTCGTCCCAAGTCATATCCTCAGGACACTGACAGATTTCTTCAAGGTTAAACTCCTTTCCATATAAATTAGAAAAATTACAATTTAAGCAAGCTTCAACAGGGTCTCTGTCATATCCCCTTCCAAAATTACTTCCAGGATAATCAAATCCAAATTTCTCTAAAGGGCATACAAAATTCAGTTTTAGTTTTTCTAAAACCATTTTTAATTATTCGTCAACCACACCATTTTCTGTAACAAAGAAAATACATTCATTATCAGGCAAGTCAGGGCTGTCAATTAATTTTGCAACTCTTGAACCTTTTTTTCCTCTTCTTAGATACAGGCGATATGTTGAATTATGAACTATAAAACCATTAGCAACATAATTTTCATTTTCAGGAACAGAAAAATCAAAAAACAATTCATTATCTTTATTTTCTTTAATCTGTATATTTCTAATTTTTTCAAAAACAATATCCCCATTTAACAAATTAAAAATAAAATTAATCTTTTGTTTTATTTGTCTGTCTTTAATCTTACAATTCATTAATTCATTAAATGCTTTTTTTAATTCCCCCCTATTAATCAATTGATAACTTTTTGGTCTAGACGTGATAATTAAAGAAGGCTTTAATCCCGCACTCTTTAACAATTCCCAAACATCTTTTCTTTTAACAGGCATCATTTCCTTGGAATAAGTTCCTTCAATATATTTCACACATTCTAACAATCTTTTTTGCTTATCCCAAGCAGTAAATCCAATCTGCAAATAATCTTTAACACTTCTGTCTCTTATTGAAAGATTAGAAATCTTCTTTTTCCCCACATCAAATCTTAAAAAACTCCTTATACCAAACCTTAACAAAAATAACTGCAAATATCTTAATATTTGTTTCTCTTTCTGGGCAATAGTAATTTTTGGCCTTTTTTTATCAATATGTCCTTCAGCATCTACAAAACCTCTAATAAAACTTTTAACAACCTCATCCTTGCTTTTTCCAATATATTCAAAAATATTTGGCATAATTAAATAAAATAAATTCTTTATTTCATTTGAATTAAGATTGAATGTAAAACAATTTTTATTTTTCATCTTGCTTATTTTAGCATTAAGATTAAACACACCCCTAATCAAACCCTGATAAGATTGTAAAATTTCAAATCTCTCATCTCTAAATCTTAATCCTCTTTGTTCAAAATTTCCATCCCCAATAAAATACCCGCAAATTTGAGCTAAAGCAGAATTCATTGCATGAGGCATAATTAAACTTCTATGCTTGCAAGTTTGCACAGGAACAACCTGCAATTGCAGTCTTCCTGAAAAACAATTTCTTAATTTGTCAAACACTTCAATATTTGTTGGATAAGATTGATTCAAGACCCTCCTAAACTGTCTCGGAGTTATCCCTATTTTTTTGCATAACTCTTTTCTTGTAATAGAATCTTTTTTTAACTCTTTTAAAACATTCTTAGAATCATTATCAGAAAATTTTCCAATTCTTTTAACATTTACTAGAGGCAAACTTTGTTCTTCTCCTTTAATATTAATCTTTTTAGCCTGAGAAATAAAATCCCCTTTTTTCAAATCTTTTGCTTCTTTTTCAGCAACAGAAAAATTCTCTATTGTAAAAAATCTATGAAGTGCCGAACACTTAATTTGATTTGTTGTTTTTATGTCATAAACTTTGTCCACATCAGGATTAATAAAAACCAGTTCAGAATTTGAACTATTTAATTTCATCTTATTAAAATTTCCAGACACTACTTTTTCCTGGTTCATATTTTTAATTTCTTTAATAATTCCGTCACTTAATTGAATCAAACTATCTCCTGTCAAACAAGCATGCCCCACAATATGCCCCCCAATAGCTGTTGTAGGATCTCCAAACATCTGGGCAGGATTTGCCATTACCTGATTAGTCACATATACTGCAAGATTATGTTGCTCAGCTAATTTCATTAAATCATGAAGATATCTATTTAATTTTTGTTGCCTGTCTGCTAACTGCCCTCTTCCGGCAAACTCTGCTCTAAAATGAGCTGTTAAAGAATCTATAATCAATAACTTAATTGGCTCTCCTTTTTTAACCATCTCTGTAATTTTTTCTAAAAGCAGCATTTGATGGTCTGAATTAAAAGCTCTTGCAACAAAAATATTTTTTAAAACTTTTTCAGCATTTGCGCCCAATCCCTCTGCAATTTGTTTTATTCTTGCAGGTCTGAAAGTTCCTTCTGTATCAATAAAAACACATTTTCCTCCTGCCCCTCCTTTTTCTACAGGAAGCTGCACATTTACAGCCAGGGTTGAACCTAATTGAGTATTATGCATCATAGTAGGCATATTTCCCCCCACAAATGAATGCCCCTCAGGGACAACAAAATCATAAACATAATCATCATACTTAATTGCCTCAACACTCTCAACAACATCCCATCTAAATTGTCTTACTTTGAAAATTATTTCTAATGCAAGAGAAATCTTATTTAATCTATATTCTAATGCTTCAATAATTGCTTTTTTCAAAATACCTTTTTTTCCATCAGGCAAATTTCTTAAAACATAATTCCTCATAGAAACTTTTGTAACTCCTAATCTCCCTGAAAGAGAATTAAATGCAAATGGAAGTTTGGGATAAATTGAATGTAATAACTCATTAGATAAATTCTTTCCCTTAAGTTTTGTCACAATACTTCTAAAAATTACACCTTGCTTTAGGAAAATTAATTCAATCTCATCAAGAGTTTTTGAATTAATAACTTTTGTAAAAGAATTCCTAATTAAATGCCTATAAGCCATGTTATTTGTTGATTTACCTATTAACTTCTTCTGTCTTCCGCGGTTACTTCCAATACTTTCCTTATAAAGCTCTCTTAAAAAACCAACAATATTAGAAGGATAACCATAAGCACTATTTCGAATTAGACAATCAAATTTTTTTAATTTAAATTTTATATTTTTAAGTTTTTCTCTATCTTCTCCAGACACCCTTACAATTTTAAAACTCTTTCCATTTACAATTTTTTCTTTAATACTTGCTGCAATCCCCAATCTTAAAAAAAGATAAGTCAACTGGCTTGCTAATTTTTGACTTTTTGTTGTTATAGAAATATCATTCATTCTTACTTCAGCATCTCCGTCAAAATACCCCCCTAAAAATGATGAAATAACATTTTCACTTGAGAGAAAAATTCCTTCTGGAATAAATTTTGTTCCAGCATTACACTTATCCAAACCATCCATCAACACTCTTGTATTGCTTCTTAATAAAATAGTGTAAACAGGTTTTTCCCTTCTTTTATCCACTCTAATAGTAGGTAAATAGCCAAACTTTTTCTCCAGATAATCATAAATCCAATTTTTAATTTTTTCTGAACCAGTAGAAATAGAAAAAGGATTAGATGTTCCTTCAGCAACAAAAATCCCAAGAAAATATGCATCATCCTCGTCATAAACATTTTCTGTTTCTAGATTAATATTATTTGGGCAGGCAATTACATCTCCCTGCCTTAAAAATCTGCTCTGCTTCCAATTCATTCCTTTATCAAAACTAAGCAATTGATGTTTACCTGTTATCTTGAGGATTCTCCCCCTTTTTGTTTTTACAATAAAAAGATTTTTCACTTTTTCCTTATATAAATGACTAGCTTTTACAACTTTCAACTCATCGCCAACTAAAGATAAAACCTTGACAGTATTTACAGGAATTGCCTTGCCTTCTTCAAACTCAAACTCATGTCTGTTGTGATATTTCTCATATGTCTGTTCTATTGTTTCCACATGCATTCGCACATCATTGAAATAACTAACAAGGGTGTCTTTGCTTACACATTTCCCACTCCCATACCCCCCAAATGCTTCTGTAATAGCCTTGCTTTCAATCCCTTTTCCCCCAAGAAGTTCATCAAAACTTTTGCTTCCTGTTGTAATATGAAGAATATTTTCTCTTTTTTTAGCATATTCTATTCCATCTGAAAAACCTAAATCAAGCATGTCTCTTGCAGCCTGAATTGCTTTTCTTGCAACTGCCGGGCTCACCCCTGCAGCATCACTAAGCGCAGCAGAACTCATTACTGCCAGGGACATTAAATCATAAATACCAGCAGATTCAAGTTTTGCAGAAACAGCAGGTCCAATGCCAGGTAAATCAGTTAATGCATAATCTTTTTTCACCTCTTTTTTTATCTCTTTTTTTTCCTCATTTTCCTCCTCAGAAGATTCCTTTAAATTTTCGCTCATATTGGATGAACCAGAAATAGCTTTTTTAATCTCTTTAATATCTTTCTTCACAACCATAAAATTCTAAGAAAGAGTTTGTTTATAAAGATTATCCGGATAACAAATATAGATTAGAATATATCTACAAAAAACCTGAGAACAAGGAATAAATCAGCAATTAAAAAAACAACAAAAATCATTGTTTCTAATTTACCTCCTGTCCTTATAATCCCTCTTATTTTTCTTTTAAAAGGATAAAGAGGTTTTATCCCATTTTTTGTAAAACCATCAGCAATTAAATGCAATCCATAACCTAAAACAAACCCAAAAGCAATTTTCTGATAAAATAAGATTAAAAACAAGCTAATTAAAAATAAAAAACTAAAACTGTGTAAAATTCCCCTATGCCTTACAAAAAACTGCAAAATTCTTAAGATTTTTTTCTTGCCTAAAGTAGAAAATTTAGAATCAATATCAGGAAGAATACTGGAAATTAAAGCACTAATCAAAAAAACAATTTTATATTCAGCAAAAGGCATTAAAAGTAAGACAAAAAATAAAGTTATTGCAAGATGTGTGTAAATTAACATTATAAATTATTTCTTCTCTAAAATTTATTTTACCATTCCACTTAAATAAGGCATTTCTTTTTCAATAAATTCAATAATTTCTTTTTTATATTTTGAATTTAAAGAAATTGCTCTATATTGTGGTTTGTCATAAATAATTATCCAACCCTCCTTTGAAAGCTCTTTTATTATTTGTTTTAAATTGGAAAATTTTTTGAAGTGCTCTAGTCTATCATATTTTGCACCCCAGTTTCCTTTTCCTCTTGCAAGCTTAAACATTAATTGCGCTTTTTCTACATTTAATGACATAAAAAATATAAAATTTTTAAATATTTAAATGTTTCTATCTTTGATAGTTAATCTATTATTATAGAAACATTTAAATAATAAGATAAATAATAAACTTTATTATTAATAAATTAAAAAGTTCAAAATGAAACAAAAAGAAAATAAATCATTTTTTCTATTACAATTCGGTGATACCCCTCAATTAAGAGTTTTAGATTTTTTAATAGAAAATCATTTTTGGGATTTTCCAATAACTGAAATAGCAAAGGAAAGTAATGTCAGTTATAATTCTCTAAAAGTATTTTTTGAACAATTTCTTAATTCTGGAATTCTTATTAAAACAAGAAAATTAGGAAAATCCAATTATTATAAATTAAATACAGAAAATCAATTTATAAAAAATTTAATAAAACTTGATTGGAGTTTAACAAAAAGAAATATTTTATCAGAAACAGAAAAACAAAAAATTCCGTCTTTGTACTAATTTATTTCTTCTCTAAATTAGTAATTAATTCATCTAAATTAACTTGTTCAACCTTATCAACAATAAATTCAGGATTATTGAAAAACTTGTTCATCCTCACATTTCCAGAAAAAATCATTTCTTTGCCCAATAAATCTTCTTTTTGATTTAATAATCTCTCTGGATTGTCTAATTCAGTAAGCCCCAGCTCTCCAAGAGAATCATGAAATAAAACACCTCTGATTGATTCTGTGCCGTCATCTAAAACAATATTTATCAGGGCTCTTTTTTCAGGAATAATTTTCCCGTGTTCATTGCATACAAAATCCTCTCCTTCTTGTCCAGGTTTTTTCTTGCACTCAGGACAAACATGAAAAAACCTTGGCTCAAAACTCTGAACAACAAAAGCCCTTACACAGGCACTATCACCAACTTTAAAATCAATTATTTTTTTCTCTTTGACAATCTTCTCAATTTTAACATTTTCTAAAATTTCTTTGCTTGGTTTTAATTCAGAAAAACTTCCGAGATGTATTTCATTATCTTTTACAGTTGCGTTAAATATTTCAACCACACTTCCTATTTGAATCTGGTTTTTTTCAATTAATGCAATATGATTAGTGTCCCATAACACAACCTTGATATTAGAAGTTTCATCTGCACAAATAAAATTAGCTACCTTATTATCCTGGCCATTTCTTGTAAATCCTCTTACAGGAAACAAATTAATAATTTTTCCAACAGTATTAACCTTTCTCATTCCAGGCAATAATTCATCTATTTTTAACCTCTCATTATCAAAAGAAATGCCAAGCTCAGCAGCAATAATCTGCGCAGCACCTTCCTTGCTAATCAAGCCAGAAAGTTTTGCTCTTTTAGCTTCTATTTTTCTATCAATTTCCTCTTTATCAACTCCAGCAGATTTAGCAATCTTTTCCAGAATTTTCTCATAATTTCCTTCAACCATTAATTAGAAAAATAACTCTCATTTTTAAGTATTGTGATAGTAAAAAAGAGGATTTATCAAAGTTAAACAAGATTATTTCTAAAGATTATATTCAAATTATGCACATATCAGCACACAAATATTAATAATTACTTTTATCTAAAATTAAAAATGAATAATCCAAAAAAAAATATTATTGATTATACTTCTCAAATAAATAAAGGACTGAAATTTTTTGTAAAAAATAATTTAGGTAAGAAACTTGCATATATAATTTTGAGTAGTTCCTTATTGTTTAGCAATGCCAGTTGTATATCCAGGCATAACAATATGCTACACAATACAGAAAAAAAACAAACCCTTGAAAATAAAGTAGATAAAAATTCTTTTGAACTCAAACCGTATATTGGAATAGGAACCTTATCTACTAAAGAAAAAGATCATCAAAAAGCCACAGGCCATAAAGTCATGACAGTTGTTGGGGTTGATTTAACAAAAGGGGAGAAATTCAAAAAAGGTTTAACATTTGAATATGGGGCAATGGGAGAACCCACAGATGATGACCAGGAAATGATACATGATTATCTTAAACTATTTTTAAAAGCTAAATATGATCGTTCTTTAGGAAAAAAAGGTTTTACAATCTCTCCCCTCATAGAATTTGGAGGAGAATTTTGGAGGAGAAACTCGCCAAAAGGTGATAAAGCAAATGATTTTTTTGGAGATCTTTTATTTCTTGAAGTTCGTCCAGGAATTGAAATAAAAAACAAAAACAAATATTTAGAAGTAAAAGGCATTCTTCCAGTATGGTCATACACAGATACTGGGCACAAGCCAGATGGAGAAATAGGATATGCAGTAAATGCAGGCATTATTTTTAATAAAAAAGTTGATTTTAAACTATTTTATGATAGAACAAGGTTTGATGAAGATGGAACTCAAACCCCTTTTGAATTGCAAAGATATGGATGCTTAATAGGATTTACATACTAAAAATTAATTTTAAAATATTTTTTAATTTTAAATTTCAGCAAAATTTATAAACCTCTTCTAATAAAATAAATTATGGGAATTTCAGCAATTAAAATAAAAATAATGCCTTCTTCACCAGAAATTAATCTAGAAGAATTACAATCAAAAATAAAATCTTTAGTAGAAAATCAAGGTGGAAAAAACAAAGAATATGTTGAAGAACCTATTGCATTTGGATTAAAAGCCATAATTGCATTTTTTGAATGGCCCGAGGAAAAAGAACTTGAACAGCTTGAACAAAACCTGAAAAACATAGAAAATATTAGTTCTATTCAGGTTATTGAAATGAGAAAGGTTGCTTAAAAACACTAAATTTTAATTGCCATTCATGTTTCTAAAAATAACTCTCTTTCATAAATAATTTACAAAAAGCTTATTTAAATAAATATCACTAAAACATTCTTTATCACATTCAACACAAATTCTATAAACTATTATTTATATATTATAATAAGTGTAAATTAATTATAATAAATATCTAAAATGGCCACACTAACCTCAGAACAATTACAGCAAGCAAAAGAACAAATCATCCAGCAAATACAATCAACTTTTCCAGAAGACAAAAAAGCTTCTGCAATAGCACAGCTAAATTCCATGGATGAAGAACAATTAATTGAATTCCTAAAACAAAATAATTTAATTAAAGAAGGAGAGCCAGCACAACAAAAATGTATTTTTTGCTCAATTGTTGAGGGGCAAATTCCAAGCTACAAAATAGATGAAAACAATTCATCAATAGCAATTCTTGAATTAAATCCTATTTCAAAAGCACACACAATAATTATTCCAAAACAGCATATTCCCAGCTCAAACAAGCTTCCAAAACAGGCATTTTCTTTAGCAGAAAAAATAGCTCAAAAAATTAAAACAAACCTTAAACCAAAAGAGGTTAAAATTGCCTCTTCAAACCTGTTTGGGCATGAAATACTGAATATCCTTCCTGTTTATGAAAAGGAGACACTTGAATCTCCAAGGCACAAAGAAGAAGAAACAGAATTATTAAAACTTCAAAAAAAATTAGAAAAAAAATCAAAACCCAAATTAATTAAAAAACCTAAAATTAAAAAAATTAAAGAAAAACTTTGGCTTCCAAAAAGAATTCCTTAAAACAAGTAAAAAACAAAATCAACAAAAAACCAGAGATAAATTAAAATTAAAAAACTAATTAAAAAAACAGGAACAAACGGAATTCCCTGCTTTATTTTAATTTGCTTGTACTTCTTTTTTATTAACTGAATATCTTTTTGACTTAAGCCATCCCAGTTTGCCTTGATTAATCTTTTTCCAACCTTGATATTTTTATACAGCCAGTCACCTTCTGTTAATTTATTTACTCTTACTTCTTTAATCATGCAAACCTCTTCAATTGCTTTTGCATAAAAATAAAAATAAGGAAGTAAAAAAAACAACACCCCGAAAGCCATCAACAAAGGATTAATAAAACCAAAAATTACCAAACAAATTCCCAAGCATGAAAGCAGGTAAATAATTAATTTATTTTTTTTAAATTGCCTTGAAAATTCTTTTGTAAAATTTTTAAAATTTTTTATACTCAGGGCAAAACCCCAGAATAATCCATAAAAAGAACCTATAAACAAAAACACAATTAAAAATACAATAAAAATTCTAAGATTAATTAAAAAATATCCAGAAAAAGGCAATATAGCTCCAAGAGCAATCATAAGTTTTGCATCTCCTCCTGCAAAAATTCTGCTATAATAAAATAAATTGCCTAAAATAAAAAAAATCCCCAGCCCAATCAACCCTTGGTAAAAAAAATTAAAACTTGTTTCAGAAAACAAGCAATAAAAAAATCTAAAACCCAGTACAAAAATTATAAGAGAAAAATTAACCCAGTTTGCAACCTCTCTTGATTTTAAATCCTGAATACTTGCAAACAAAATCCAGATAAATCCAATCACCCATAAAAACATTATTTCATACATAAAAGAAAAATGTAAAAAGTGTTTATAAAATTTGCTTGCATTCTAAATTATAACACCCTGCAAGTTCTTCTAAAATTACTCTCACAAATGCTCTTAATATACAATCTATTAATAAAAAACTCTTAATAAGCTATTAACTATATCTTTCTCCTGCAAACCCCTTTAAGCTAATTCAATTTACTTTTTCTTTTGAGAAATCCCACTTATCCTGTATTTCCCACCTTTTTTATAAGGATGTTTTTTCTTTTCCTTTTTTTTATTCTTTCTTTTATTTCTTTGTTCAGAATCTGCCATAGCCATGTTTAAATTAAAGAATTAATGTTTAAAATAGTTTTGGAATTATTCTGCAGAGCAAGTATGAGTTATTAGTGTGTTTTTTGTATCTAAATACTGAACAAGTTTTCCAGCAATAACTCTATTATTTTCTTTAGGACAAGCCGTTTTTGCATTATCTAAATTAATTTCATCTGATAAAATTATATCGCAATCAATGGAACATTTTTCTATGCCATACTGAGATTTTTCCTCCGACAAATAATAACAAGTAACATTTTTCAAAGTTTCTGTCTTTTCTTCAGTGTTTAATTCTCTCTTAACCCTGCAATAATCATAAACATTATTTGTAGAACATGCAATACTACAAGCATCAACAATTGTTTTAACATTATTTGAAGGTTTTATCCAAGGGGCAATATTATCCCAGCCAGCTATAAAACCAAATACAAGCATCACCAAAACTATTACTCCTAAAATAATTAAAATAATAGCATTAGTGCTTAAACCCTGACCTCTCTGGTTTTTTGGAAAAAAACTTGAATGAGGGGAAATCCTTTTTACCTCTTTTTTATTATACATAATTAATTCACGGTTGTTTTATTTATAAATATTTCCTTTAATTTTTTTAATCAATAGAAAATTCAACTGAAAACAAAACCCTTTTTTCCCACCATTTTAAGGGATTTAATCCAAAAGAAAAACTTGTTTTTTCTTGTTCTGAATAACGAGAAGTAAGTGAATTTGTTTCTATCTGAGAATTCATTTTTTCAATTAATCCAGTCCCAATTAAAGAATATTGTTTTATTGATATGCTTGAAGAATAAAAACTAAGCAAAGCTATACTGCAAACTGTGAAAACTCCTATCACAAAAATAATTACCGGAATATCAGCTCTCTTATTTTTCATTTTCTTTTTTTATCCATTCATCAATTGTTGCTTTATTATCTTCTTTAATAAGATAAGCCAAGGATGTTTTTGACTTAATCCAATCAACTTGTTTTTTTGACTCTTCATAATTTATCTTTGTTGTTTTTGCTAAAAGAGATGAGGTATATATAAAAATCATTAACATAACAATCACCACAATTGTAGCAATTATCCAGGTCATTGTATTGCTTATTTGAGCTTTTTTATTTAACATTTTTTTCTGTTTTTCTTACAACTGACAAAATTTTAATTAAATACTGATTTTGATTTTTATCCAAAGTGTAAAATCTTCTTTCAATGCATTTTGCTAATTTTTCATATTCATTATCTTCTTGGATTTCACAACTAGAAATTAAACCTGTATTTCCTGCAAACACTTCTTCTGAAATAAGCTGTTGCTGCACATTATAAAAACTAATTTGAATATAATACTGTTCCTTCTCTTTCCAATTATATTCATCCTCTACATTAAAATTTAAATTGCACAATTTCAAAAAATTATCTTTATTTAATAAAATTTTTCCTTCATCATTAATTATTTTTTCCCTTAAAGAGCCCTTATAACTTAAGCAATTTGCAATATTATTTGCTAAAATATTTGCTTCTAATTCTCTTGAATCATAGGGATTGCTATAAAACGCATAAACCATTGCAAAAATACCGCCTGCTACAATAATTAAAATAGCAAACCAATACACTGAAATTATTTTATCTGTTGCCTTTTTATTCATTTTGATTATAATTATTTATTGAAAAAATATAGTAAACTTCTTCACTAACATAAGGAGGTGAAACATCAACATTATTAAAAAAAGAATAAGTATAACCACTATTTTTACTTAGCTTAATCTGTATAATATTATTTTTTATTTGAACAACATCTTCAAAAGGAATTCCATTTTTTTCTGCCAGTTTTTTTGCTTTTTCCATATTTAATTTAAGCAACATAGAAGGTTGAGAAGAATCAATTAACAAAGCAATTTGTTTTGCATAAGATTGCTCTAAAATAATTGCTCCTGCTCCTTGTTTAAAAACAAACAAAATAAGAATTGTGAAAAAAACCAAATTCAAGATAATAAAAATTATATTTTCTGTAAGAATATTTCCTCTTTTTTTCATAACTATAAAAGAAAAATCTAATTAATAAAATTATTGATTATTGAAAAGTGAGTATTTCTTCGCATTTGAGTGATTTGAATACATCTGAATTAACTTCAATTATTGTTGGACGTAAATATTCATCTCCAGATAAGCCTTTTAAAGTAATTCCAACCAGTGTACTTGTGGCCCCTCCTGTAGTAATAAGACCTGCCCCCACTATAAAAGGAACAGAAGGAGCAAGAGGGGTAAAAGTTAATGCAAAAACTGCCAAACCCAATCCAGCCCCACTTACTGCCCAAGATAAAGTGCTAATTTTACTAGAAATTCCAATTATAATATAAAATTGGTTATTTACATCAAAATTATTAAATTCTTTCTCTATTTCATTTAAATATTTTTCAAATTCTTCTAAATCATTAAAACCATATAAATATTCTAAATAACTTATTTCATTTTTAGAAATTTTCTTATCAGCCAAATATTCATAAAAATCCTTTTGATTAATTTTTGCATTTTCAATCCCATATCTTTCTTCATCTTTTTTCAAACTATCATCAAAAGCAATTTGAGAACAAATAGAACAATAAAGTTTTTTTGTCATATCTGATTGAACATAATCTACTTTCCCTTCCCCAAACATCCACCAGCAATCAGCCATTTCATCTGCTAGAACCTTGTAAAGCTCTTCTTTATCTTTGACTTTTGCAATTTCAGGTTTTGTCATTTGCTCACAACTACCATCAGCAGTAATACACAAATATTTAGTATGGCAATTCAAGGAAACAGCTTCTTGAGCAAGAGCAGAATTTCCTTTTAAAATAACAGAATTATGACATACTTCTTTACTAGTTGTTTCTCCTAAATTTAATCTAAATAAAAGAAATAAGATAACAGCAAAACTAGTAATTAAAATAATTAAAAGCACTATTTGCTGTGTTGTTAATTCTGCTTTTTTCTTTTTCATTACATTACCCCCATTCTTTTAAGCATAAAATACAATGCAGTTAAAACTACTCCAAAAAATACAATCCAGATTAAATACTTTATCAAACTATCAAGATTCATTTTTCTTTAATTATAATTTCATTGTTTAATTTATTAATTAACAAAAACTGCTTGTTAATTTCAATTTCTAATTTTTCCTCTTTCAAATCAGGCACTATTAGACAAACTCCATTCACGCTACATTCTTTTAATTGCCTATTTAAAAATTCACCAATATCCCAAACATCATCACAAATACATAAACAATTTTTTCCTGCACAAGAATTAGGTTTTTCATCGATAAAACTAATTAAATTCCAACCCAAAGGATTTTGTAATGCGAATAAAACCTCTTGTTTTTTAGCAGATCTAACTTCTTCAATAGCTGTTTCAAGGCTTCCTGTACTATTTTTTAAAGTAGCTGTAGCATATTTTAATTTCTCTTCTCCAACTTTTGCAAAATATAATGCAGTTAAAAAATAAATTAAAAAAATAATGCAAATCACTGCAATAATTATTTTTAAAGTTTCTTCTGCCAATAAAAATCCTTGCTTATTCATTTTAATAAAAATAAAACAAAACTTGTAATATTCCCCCCTAAAGTATTATTAAAAAAATCAATTACATAATTTTTAAAAAAGAAATATAAACTAATTACTACAATTACAACTACAAAAACTCCTACAATTATTTTTATTAATTGTTCAATTGTTAATTCCATTATATCCTAAATAAATTTTTAATTTGATCTATTAAAGTAAATCCTTTTTCTTTAAGTAAAAAAATAGAAATTACAATGATGGTAAGAACAGCAATTGCTATTAATATCCATGGAAGATATTCTGAAATAACCCCTTTTTTTCTCATAAAATCAAAAAACAAAACTAATTAATAAATCTTCCTAAACTAAACCACCCAATACCACTGAAGACAAAATAAACAATGCAAGAGTTGCAATCAATGCAGTGATAAAATAAAGCAAAATTCCTCTTCTAAGATTTATTCCTGTTTTATTTGTTTTTTCAAGCTTGTCTTCTCCAGAATCAATAGTCACAAGAGTTGAAGTTAAAATAAAAATTATCTGCACAAGATAAATTCCAATAGAAATCTGAAGATAATAAGGAGGTATCATTTTTGTCAAGTCAAAAATCTGCAAAATAGTTCCAAGATTTCCAATCCCTCCTGCTCCTGCTTCGCCTAAAGCAGGCATATTAAGCTTGTTTAAAATAGAAGTAATCATTGAAGCCAGGCCCACAACAATTCCAGAAAGAAGAGGTGCCAGAAAAACCATATTACTTTTCATATCAGAAACAATCTCAGCAAGCATGTCCTGAAGCCTGCTTGTAATTTTATGAATATTCTTGACATATTCTGAAATACTCATTAAACTTATTGCTGCAATATTTAATCCCTTTTTTGCAGACTCAATCAATACCCTCATGCTTGTTGCAATTAAATCAGAAGGATAATAGCTTATTGCCCCTCTTGTTGGATTAAAAATAGCTTTTTCAACACTCATCCCCATTCTTTGAATATTATAATTAACTCTTCTAAAAAAATCCTCTGTTTTCAACCCTCTTGAAGACTCGGCAACTCTTCCAAAAACAAGCTCAGCAGGCATGCCATTGCCCATCCTGTTTCCTAACTGAAACAAAGAATTATTAAATTCTTTTTCAAGCTGCCTTGTATTTTCTCTTTCCACAATTAAATCTTTTGTTCTTGCCTTAAATGAAATTGAAAAAAACAAGGCAAGTCCAAGAGGAACAAACATGCTCAAAAACAAAGCACCCACCCCAAAAGGCCCTGCAGATCCATTTCCAGTATCAACAAAATCAAAAATCTTTTCCTCTCCAATTATTTCCAAACCAAGCTGGGAAAAAGCGTAATCTTTTTGCAGTCCAAACGCCTCAGGCAGAGGAGTATACTGAAAAATTAATGGCAAAAAACCAATTATAAAAAAAGGCAGACAAATCAAAAACGTAGTAAAATAAGAAGATTTATCTTTATACTTATAATAAAGAGGGTTTCTTTCAAGCAAGCTGGTTTCCCCATATCCCCCTGGCCTTAGCATCATTATTTTATCAGTTAAATAAAAAACAAAAAAAGGAATAATCAAATTAAATAAAATAAAAACATGATGCCATTTTAAAATATCTCCAATCATTGCTGAAGCAAGAGGCAGCAAAGCCAATCCAAGTGTAGGTAAAACAACCCCCAGCATATAAACATTAGTTAAAGGGCTTTTTACTGTATGAGTAAATTTAAGCATTTTATCATAAACCCCGTCAAGAACAACCTGCAATGCCTTTTCCAGTGTTGTAATTCTTCGTTCATTGCTAGGTTCAAACAAACTGCTTTCAATTAAATGAAATGATTCAATAAATTCTGTAGAGTAATCTTTCCATGTTTCAAGATAATTATCCAGACTTTCTTTTATTGTTGAAAATTTTCCAATAGAAACATTATAAAAAACTTTTTTAAAATCAAATGCAAGAGGGGGCTGCATATGTTCTGAAGCAAAAGCAATTGCTTTTTCCAGATTAGGAGTATGCCTCATATAAATTACAATATACAAAATAGCAGGAACCATTTGCGAAGAAGCTTTAAGCCTCCACTTATTAGCAAGCCGGGAAGGATAACCATTTACAAAATAAAATAAAAATAAAGCTAAAACCACCATTAAAAAGAAAAACAAAAATGGAAAATTCCCAAGATTTCCCTTTATCAAAGCTACTGAAACAGAAATTATCAGCCCCAGCAAAAACACACTTAAAAAAACCATCACACTTAATGCCATTGGTTTCCAGGGTTCAACATCTATATGTGCAATATCAAGATTTCTCTTAATTTTTTCCTGATCTTTTTCAGCAACTCTCAATTTCAGGATATTTCCCAGACTATTGCACCATCTTTCATAATGAGTCAGCTCACTAAACATCTCTCCCTTAAACCTAATATATTCCTGACTATAATCAGCATTCTTAATTTCAGAAGTTTTTATTTGCTTCTCAATGCGAGCCCCGTGTTTTCTCAAAATATCTTCTACATCAACCATCTTTTATCAATAATAAGTAATGAAAATTAATTAATAAATGTTTAGAAAATTAAATTATTTTTTGAACTCAATAATATTTTATTAAAAATCATATCTAATTCCAATAATCCCGCCTAAAGCATTAACACCTGAGTTCTTTTTTGCTATACCAGCATTTGAAGTATGCCCTAATTTACCCTCTACAAAAGATGACCATTTTTTTTCTTTATCAATATACTTACGAACACCTGCACCGGCTTGAAAGGTAAATTGCAATGATTGCCCAATAGGATTATTTTCTGTAGGTTTGTTTGCATCTGTATAAACAACACCTGCACCAACCTGAATATATGGTTCTAAATCCCAACCATCTGGAGTTATATTATAGCGAATTAAACCATTAAGACTAGTCATAAAATTACCAAATCCTTTGTAAATAAGTGAATTAGAAAACTCGCCCAATAATTCAAAATTACCTTTAGGCAAAATCAAATATTCTTTTGTATCACTTTTCAAAAATGACCCACGTATATTTATCTGAGCATAATGAAAATCAGGGATATCTGGACCAATACCTGAAGGTGCAAATAAGGCCCCACCCCCTACTTCAACAGCTTTTAAAATCTTGTCCTCTAATTCATTAGACAATTTCTCAATAGAATTATTCTTCTCTTTTTTACTAAATTCAACACCATTAGATCTATTTTTTAAATCAAATGCTAATTCAAAATTATAAGGTAAATAATCATTCAAAAGCAACTCTGAATTACGAGGATTCTTAAATTCATTTGAAGATTTAAACTTCCAATCTGAAGCCATTGCAACATTATTTTTTAAAAAAAATAATAAAGAAGTGGCTATAAATAATTTCTTAATAGTTTTTTTCATAATTTACTCAAAAATATTTTAATTTATAAGTTTTTATATCCCAAAATATAGATAATTAAAGAATTAAAAATCAACCATCTTTTATCAATAATAAGTAATGAAAATTAATTAATAAATGTTTAGAAAATGTTAAATCAATTTATAACTCTGTATTATTTCTTAAAATTACACTCGCACATACTCGAAACATATGAGATTATTAATGAAAAGATTATGTTTATCTCAATGCTTATATTAACTATTTTCTACTAATTGAACAAAAAAAGTAATTTTAAATCAATATAAGTTTATTATAAAATGCTGCATTAAATAATTTATCTTTTGGAGAATTTACTTTTTCTTCAACCTCTCTTTTTCCTCTTCAATCTCTGCTTCAAAAGCCCTTATTTCTTTTTCCCAATACTCTTGCAATGCATAATTTTTCCCTTGATAAGTTTTTATTTTTTCTATATGTTCTTCTTTCTTTTTTTCTAAACTATTTATTTTCTTTAATTTTTTCTTTCTGCTACCCATTTTACTTGTTCTTCTATTTTTTTTATAATATAACCATAAATCTTGGTTGCATCTTCAAAAGAAGTAACTCTTTCAACCCTCTCATCATTTTTTAATCTGATATATGCCCCATAAGAACTAATGGAATTTGTAATCTTTTTAACTAATTTAAGAAATTCCGTGGTACTTGATTTTTTATTATGCATCAAACAATCCACAATATATAATTCGCGCAATCTTAAAATTAAAGAATAAATAATATTATCTGAAATCATTTTTCCTCCAATCTCCAGCACAGCCTTATTCATTTTCATAGCAGATTTTGTTGTTTCAAAATGCCATCTTAAATTTTTTTTAGTTAAAAGAGTTTTTTTATAACCTAAAATTAAACTTTCATTTAACAAAACTTTTGCTTCCCTTAACATTGGAAGAATAGGAAGAATATTATTTTTCAAAGAATTTTCCATTTCTTTTTTAGAAATCAAAAGGAGGTTATATTTTCCTTGTTTAAGTTGCTTATTAGTTTTATTTGTTATCACCAAGATATCAATATCACTTTTTTCTGTCTGCTCTTTCCGAGCATAGCTTCCGACTAAATAAATTCCCTGAATATCATACAAATATTGCTGAAGAATCTCCAGTGTTTCTTTTTGTATATTAAAGGGTTTTTCAACAAGCTCTATTCTTGCTTTTCCACCATACCATTCTTTTGGCAAAACAACTCCTGCACTATTTCCTAATCTAATAACAGGCTTGATTAATTCTTGTTTCATTTGTTATAACAATGTTATAACTCTTTATAAAATTTATGGTAATGAAATATTTTGAAAAGTTTAACCTCCTCCAAACAATCTCTTAAAACAAATCAACTAGGTAAGTCTATAAGAAAATTTCCTTTCGTCCGCTAAAATATCGAACGAAACCAATTAAGAATCTTTTTAATCAATCCTTCACTAATACACTCTCCAGAAACACAAACATTGCTTTTACACTCAAAGTTATTTTCGCAAGACATTTCTTTATCTAACTGCTCTAAAAATTCATAATTATCAGAACAATAATTCTCACTTTTCCTATAACCAAATGGATAACACTTATTGTCTAATTCACAACCTGAACAAATGTAATCCATTTTACCATCATTTCCTAAAATTTCAGTGTAGATATTCTCTTCACCACCAGTAACTATTTCGATATCAAGACAAACTCCTTTTTCACATCCATTTAAACATTTAATAGGAATTCCCATAATACCATAATCATCTTTACAAACCCACTCAATTAAAGTATCTTTTTCACAAGAATCTTCTCCTTGAATTAGTTGCCAAGTGCCATCAGGTTCAGGGTATTTTTCAATATCTATACCAGTAGTTATCCCTTTTATTGAATAATTTAAACCACTATCAGAATCAATACAAGAAGGTTCTGGTAAACAAACCCCAAATGCACACCCTCTTGGACAGACATAATTTTCTTCATTTGCATAATCTAAAGTATCACAATAATGTTCATGGAGGGTATTTTTATCAAAACAATAGTCTGATAATTCTCTAAAGACCCCTGTATGATCTATCCCAGAAACAATCCCATTTCCATAATAATTTTTTCCACCATCTGAATCTAAACATCTTGGAGATTTTGGAGCAACATATTTTGTAACATATTGCCTTTCAACAGGAAGATAATTTTCTCCATCAAAAATAGCACAAGTACAATTAGTATTATTTGTAGCAGTGCAATCCCCATTGCAAACATCATAACTTCCAGAATATTGATGTATAGAAAATTTACAATCACAAACATCGCAATTCAAAAGAGAGCCGGTTATTTCATCATAAGAAACGCAACTAAGAGGTTGCATTATTTCTCCTATACAAGCACCATCTTGACAGCCTGAAAGGCATTCTATTCTCTGTACCCGTATCAACCCATCATCTCCACAGTAATACTCATCAATAAATAAATTATTCTGACAAACATCAACCTCGCTGTGAAAATTTTCATTCCAAAGAGAAATACCTTCTATAATACCCCTTTTATAAATATTAATTCCTCCGTCACTATCTTCACAAGTCTCGGCACTCACAAAACTAATCCCCAATAAAAAAATTAAACCAATTAACAAAGTAAATTTTTTCATAATTATAACATGAATAAAGTTATTTTTAAATGTTTTGGGAATTTAATTTTTTCTCAAATTCTCTTCTTCCTAATCTCCTGATTCAACCATTTACGCCTCGCTTAATTTCTTCTCAATTAAATAGGGGGGGTGATGCTGGCTCAAATCTTCCTCTTCTTAACTTCAGTATTCAACCATTTCTGCCATTCTGGAAAAACTCTTTTAGACAAAGGTAATCCAATTTCTTTAATTATTTTTTCAGAAATTTTATGAAACTCATAATTTGCTAATGAATTAAAACCAGCCTCTAAAAGATTATTATCCCCAGTTAAATTAGACACATTAACAAGCTCTTTTTTTATCATTGCTCTTAAAAGAATATTATCATAAACCGCATCCCAGTTTCCTGCCCACCCCTTTACATTAGAAGCAATATCTTTTATTATCTCGCTATCTCCATTAATTAAATCATCACTTGGTTCTAATTCATCTTTTTCCACATTATATCTCATTAAATCCACAAAACCTTTTTCTTCAAGAGGATCTTTTTTCCAGTGCTTTCTTACCTCAGCTAATTGCAGCATTCTTCTCCATGAATGAAGCCCGTCAGGAGATTTTATTGGATTGCAAACAGTAATTATATCTGTTGCCTTAAAACTAGTAGCAGGCACTTCTAAATCATTTACAACCCTGTCAAAAACACCATAAGGTGAAGCTCCGTGAATTGTTCCTGCAACAACATTAGCCAGTGCTCCAACCCTCATTGCCTCATACAAAGCCTTGGCTTCAACACTTCTTACTTCCCCTAAAATTAAACAACTATCTCCTAATCTTAAACTTGTTCTTATTCCATCATCTGCTGAAACTTCTGAAGTAGTTTTTAACAAGGCAGAACGAACCTTCATCCTTAAAATATCATAATTAAGTTTTCTTAAGGCATTAACAGGAAGTTCCAAAGTATCCTCTATAACAATAATTCTAAATTTAGGAATAATTTCCAACATTAAGCTTCCAAGAAGAGATGTTTTACCAGAACTTCTTGTTCCAGAAACAAGCAAGGTTCTTGAGCCACTTATTAAAAAACTCAATAAACCAGCAGCAAAAGGATTAATCATTTTATTTTTTATAAACAAAGGTAGGGTCCATGGCTCTTCTCTGTGTCTTCTAATAGCATAAGCCAACCCATCAGGAGAAAGAGGTCTTTGAATTATTGCAATTCTTGCTCTTATATTTCCTATTGATAATTGGGTATCTAAAATAGGATTTGCTTCATCAAGAGGTCTTCCAGAAATCATTCTAAACTTTGCTGCCCAGGAATCTACATCTTCCTGGCTTGGAATAATATTTGTCAGACATTCATCATAATCCTGATGTCTTGCAAAAACCTGAGTCAATGGAATAGGGGCATTTAAAGCAATATCCTGAAGTTTTTTATCTTGAAGAAGAACTTCAATAAGTCCAAAACCAATTGTATTTCTCACAAGAATAGTCGCAAGTTTATTTAAATCAGAATAATTTATCTTAATTGCTTTTGTTTGAGCTAAATCCTGTATCAAATCCTTGGACACATTAAAAAAAACCTGCCTTGTTCTTTCAGTATCTATAAATTCTTCTGCTTTTGGTTGGTGTTCAATTAAAACATTTCTTGCCAGATTTAAAAGCATGCTATGATCCTCACTCAAAGAATTTTCTGGAGGATTTAAATGATAAATAAATTTTGATTCATTTTGCTTTTTCAAGATAGTCACCCAAGATTCATCAGAATCCATTCCTGAAATTTTATACTGGTCAATAATTTCTGCATCTTCTGGCAAATCCAAAACAAGCCTAGTAAAAGTAAAATTAGGAATTACATCTGGTTTGAAAATACGATTATAAATCTCCCTGTCTCTTTTTTCATAATCTCTCATAAAAGATAAAGAAGTTTGAATCAGTTTTGTATTCTCAATTAACTTAAAAATCCTCTCTAAAAAATTTATATAGTTTTTTTGATCTGTTTTAAACTGAGTATCTATTTTTTCTAAAAAAATTTTTTCTTCAATAACAAGTTTTTTCATATCAGAATAAGCAGAAATAGGATCTCTTTTTAATAAAAAAAGAAAAGAAAAAATATCATTGTATCTTTTAGAAAAAAATTGCTCAACATTAGTAATTAATTTTTCCTGGGACAAAATCTTTTCCTGCCTGATTAAAAAAACATAAAGCTGAGCAATTTCCAAAAGCAAAAAGGTTTCATTAGAATCATAATTATAATTTTTTTGCTGAACAAGAACAATTCTTGAAACATTTGGATTTTCAACTAAGGCATCAATTGTCCTTTCCATAATTTCGGGATAATCAGAAATACTTGGCACATAAGGAGCCCCAAGATAATTAATATAAAGAATATCTTCTTCCCCCTCTCTTTGCACCTCGTAAGAATACAAGGGTTTTTCTTTTTTAAATTGCATTACCTAACAAAACAAAATGTGTTTTTATATTTATCACAAAACAAGCACCACTTTTCAGTTTTAAATTAAAATCAAATATTTTATGAAACTTTTAAGTTTGCAAAACAGATAATTTGAAAATGTAAAAAAAATATTTGCTCTCTAAAATTATTTAAATAGAAAAAATTATTCCTCAATATATTCTATTTGCTGTTTTAAGATTGCTTCTTGGATATTTCCCGGCTTATCAATAACCCAATACTTCCAATATGGTTTATTCCACCAAGAATGAAATTTAAGGTTAACTCTTCCCTTAAAGAATATCTCCATTAAATGATTGTCTAAAACAGTTCTTAAATATGATCTGCTTGGTTCTGGAAGATTCTCATTATAAGGCTCATCAGCTATTCCGCCAGGAATATGCATTCTTCCATCTTCAAAAAATCTTTCATATGCTAGACTAAATCCTTTTTGATAATCTTTTAAAGGAAAATGAAAAACTTCATTAGAATCAATGAATAAATGCAATCCAGAAGAAACCTTCTTGAAATCAAGTGTTCTATTTTCAAGATTTTCATTAACCTTCACTGTGCCTCCCATTGAACCCACAAGCCTTATGTAAAGAAAATCTGTTTCATAGTTATCTAAACACACGCTAAGATTTTCAAAATCCAATTCTTTAGGCATCCAATATTGTTCCATAAATTATGAATAATCTACAAACTATATAAATTTTTTTAAAAACTTTCCTCTCGTTTCACTACTTAATTAAATTATACTAAAAATTAGCCCTGTATAAAAAGCAAAATAATAAATAATACATTCAATCAAATTTATCTCAACACAACAAATCAATCACAACAAATTTAAACCCTTTTAACTTTAAATTTTTATGGAAGAGGGAACAGATTATTCTAATCAAATATTGGAAAATACAAATATAAAACTAAGAGATTTGGAAGAAAAACAAAGAATATTAAAAGACAGGCTTCTTTTAATAGGACAAAATCTTATAGAAATAAAAGAAAAAAATAATGAAGAAATACTGGAAATAAAAAAAAATATGGAAATGCTGAAGAGAAATACAGAAAGATTATTATCTTTTTTAGAAACCGCCTCAACTGAATTTTCAAAATTTGCAAAAAAAGAAGATTTAGAAATATTATCAAAACAAGCTAAAATGTTTCAGCCTTTGGACTTTGTAAGAAAATCTGAATTAAATAAATAAAATGGCCCTAATAGAAGAAATAATGCAAATGAAAAATAATGGAATGCAAAACAGAGAAATTGCCATGTCACTCCAAGAAAAAGGAATTTCTCCTAGAGAAATAAACGATGCTCTTAGCCAGGCACAAATAAAAAGTGCTGTTTCAGACCAAAATGGAGAAGATGCATATAATATTGAAACTCCTATGCCTAATTCTCAAGAAATATATTCCCCTCAAACAATGGAAATACCTGAAGAAACATATGCACCCCAACAAGAATATGCTCCCCAAGATTCCTATAATGAATATTCTGCTCAACCAGCAAATGACACAGAATTAATAGTAGATATTGCTGAACAAGTTTTTTCTGAAAAAATGAAAAAAATAGAAGAACAAGTCAATCAAGTAAACCAATTTAAAACAATTGCCCAACTACAAATACAAAATAATTTAGAAAGAATAAAAAGAATTGAAGCAATAATTGATAAACTGCAAATTTCAATACTTGAAAAAATAAGCTCATATGGTACAAACATTGAAGGAATTAAAAAAGAGATGTCTATGATGCAGGATTCTTTTGGAAAAGTTATAAATCCTTTATTATCAAGCAAACATACTATTCATAAAAAAATTTCTAAAAAATAAATCTATTAAAATTTAATCCTTTCCTCTCAGAGCTCGTGCTTAATATGAAGATTTACTCTGTTGAGGATAAGGCTCCTCTAAGAGCTTGGGCAAAAGTAGATTTATTTCCCTCGGTTTTTTTTGTATTTGCACTTCCAACAATAATTCCGATTACAAGTAAGATTGTCACAGCAACTGCAACAGTTCTCCAGTTGTCATACCACCAATAACCAGCACTCCAACCTAAACTGCCTGCAGTATTAATTAAAACTATTATAGCAATAATAACCCCAATACCCATTAAAGTATACATTGTTGCATTACTATCTGGATCAGCAAACATTCCTGCAAAAATCAATAACAAAAGAAGCACAACCAACCCAACACCCATTCTTGGAAAAATTTCAGAAAAAAAGATTGGAACAAAATCAAACTGCAAAGCCATTAAACCCACAACAAGTGCTATAATTCCATTAATAGATTTGTTTTCTTTAAAAAGTCTTATTTGATTTAAAATTCCAAACACAAGTGCAAATATCAATAAAAAAGGTAAAACATAACTAAAAAAACCAGCATTATTCATTTCATTAAGAAAATCTCCTATACCCCCTCCTTCAAAATAAGAATACGAAGCAAGCATTAAACTCTTTAACATATAATAACTTAAGATATATTATTTAAATATGTTTCTAAAAAGTTGAGTGCATTTTATTTCCTACTATTTCTTAAAAACTAAATTCTGCAAGGTAAAAAATTTTATCTCTAACTAAACTTTAAAACTTGCTTATTTAATAACCCTTTATATTAATAATAACTCCCATCAAATTTCTAATTTAAAAATTAATTTATTTGATAATTAAATTCTAATTAATCAGAATTTTTTAAAACAACTGCCAAAGCAACTGCAATTACAACCACAAATAAAAGATTTGTCCACAAAGCACTACTCCAGGTTTGATTGAATAACAAATCTAAAATACCCCCATGAATTCCTGTTGCCCACAAAAGAGCCATAATAACAGCAATAACAAGAACTATTCCTACTGTCCATTTAACACCTTTATTCTTTAAAAAATTTTCTTTTAAACTTTCTCCAGATACAAATCCCCATAACATCAAACCTACAAACATCACAATTAAAGCCACAGTTAAGAATAAAATGAGATTGCCAACAACTTCTGTAGGATATAATACACTCACAAAAATCAATCCAATCACAAAAGAAATTAAAGCATTCAATTGTTTTTTGCCCTCTCCAAAAAGTTCTGTTTTTTCAAGAAGTGCAAATACTATAAAAAAGATTAATAAAAACGGAAAGGCAAACCTAGTAAGAATAGGATGTTGTAAAATTGTTTCTTGTACAGCCATATTAAAATAAATAAAGATTAACTAGTTTTTAAATATTTCCGAAGTTTCAGTCCTATACAAATAAAAAATATTTCTGCTCGACAGAGAATTGTAATTAATAAAAGAGGCAGAAGACAATTAATAATTAAATTAATATTACTAATCTGAATGATTTCACAGGGGTTTTGCCTTAATTACAATTTCTAATTGATAAAGGTATTTTTAATTTAACTTTAAAGATATTGGAATTAGAGCTTCTAAAATCATTTAATTACTGATATTGGTGATTTATATTAATAATTTATGCACCTTATTTTATGTATAACAAAAGAGCTGTCATTTAATTGAAAGTGTACTTAATGATTAAAGATAAATGAACGAGTTTTTAGTTTCCCATCATTTGTACTAATTATGTAAAAATCATTCCAAAAAATATGAACTATTTATTTTAATTCTTGCAGCAAACAATAACATTCATATAAGGTGGCCAAGAAGATGTGCTGCTTGTTGCTCCTGTGCCTGATGCGCTTGTTGCTCCATGACTATGAGCAGTTCCACTACCAGCGGAACCTGTGTTGACTGATAATGGCTTTGCACCAGTGCCTGAGTCTGGAATAAGCCAGTACGAATAGCCAGGGGTACCGCTCCCAGCTAAAGTAGTATATGAATGTGTATGTGCCGCCAAATTCGCTGCAGTCAAAGCATAACTTCCACCTGTATGTGTATGACTCACGCCCGTATGAGTATGACTCTCACTTCCATCTATTCCTCCAGGAGTTGCTGCACCTCTTATTGTTCTGCTATCAAATCCAGAATCTCTTGTCCACCCAGCAGGACAACCTGTCTGAGTTCTTGAAAAAACACAAAAACCAGAAGAAATACCTTCAGCAGGCCAGCTTGTTCTTGGAACTCCGCCTAAATTAATTGAACCAGCTTCAAGGGTATCTGCTTTTAAACTAGGTATTGATTTACTCCAGTCCATTTCTCCAATACTATGCCCGAAAACAGAAGGTTCATTTGTATTAAAAGCATTAACAACAAAAGTTCCAATTCCAATTAATATAAAAATTCCCAATAAAATAAGAGTATAAATCAATCTGTTTGTTGAATCACTTCTTTTTTCCATTTTATACACTTGCTAAATTTTTGGGGTTTTTATAATTTTGTATTTAAATAAATTCTCAAAAAATTATCTTCTCTATTAAAATTGCGCTCCCCCATGCTCATGATATAAAAAACTATTAATAACAAAATTCCTTTCCAGAAATACACATATCCTCTTTTAAATAACTCCCTCAAACAAGATAAAAAACACTTTTAAAAATCTAAATCAAATCCTCTGGAATTTCTTCAATCTCAGAATCCTGGCTTGGCAAAGCAGCCTTATTGATTATAAAAATATCACTAATAGCCCTCACAAACTGGTGAGGAATTATCACTCCTTTTGCTCCTCCAATTAAAGATAAAACACTCCCGCTAACCCTAATTCTCCAAGCCTCTACTTTATTCTCATATAAATTAGCCTCTTCAATTTCTCCAAAATAATCTCCAGAGTCTGTATAAACTTTGGTTCCAATAACATCACTAATTTTCTTAATACGCATATTAAAAATTAAGATATATTCTTTAAATAGTTTTCCATTATCCATCAGGTATTTTGCAACAACACAAAATATGAGAACATTTATAAAAATTAATTAACAATTAAAGATATGATAGATAAAAAGGAATTTGCTTCAATAATTGTGATTTCTATTATTCTTGCATTTACACTTAGCTTAGTTCAAACATGGAAAATCTTCCTCTATACTCTTCTGTCAATTTTTCTCATTATTTTAATCAACATTCTTGCAAAAAAAATAACCAGTTATTATCTGGATTCTGAAATAAAAATAAAAATTTGGGAAATTAAAAGATTTGGATTCAAAGCACACTACCATCTTAAAAGAGCTTTTCCAGCAGGAGCTTTTTTCCCAGTTATTTTTACTGCTTTTTCATCTGGATATTTTAACTGGATGGCTTGTCTGATTTTTGATGTAAAAACAAGAATTTACAAAGCAGCAAAAAGACACGGACTTTATTCTTTTTCAGAAATTCCTGAGTATCATATTGGATTAATTGCAGCTTCAGGAATCGGGATAAATTTATTTTGTGCAATTATAGCTTATTTAATTGGTTTTCAGGAATTTGCAAAATTAAGTATATATTATGCATTTTTTAACATACTTCCATTATCAGATTTAGATGGAAATAAAATCTTTTTCGGAAGCCTTGTAATGTGGAGTTTCTTAGCATCATTAACTCTTATTGGAGTTATCTTTGCATTATTTGTTATATAATTAATAAATTAACATAAAACTATTTATATCTCTTATAATTTCATGAAATATGCCAGAAAAATTTCTACAAAATATAATCCCAAGGGAATATCAAAACAAAATATTCAAAACATGTTCAGAAAAAAATTGTTTGGTTGTATTGCCCACTGGATTAGGAAAAACCCTAATTGCATTAATGCTTACAATAAGAAGAATGAGGGAGTTTCCTGGAGAAAAAATATTATTTCTTGCCCCTACAAAACCACTTATTCAACAGCACTTAATTTCTTTTAAAAAATATCTTCCAGAATTATTTGGAGACATGCAATTATTTACTGGTATGGTAAAAGCAGAACAAAGAAAAAAAATATGGCAGACAGCGGATATAATTTTTTCAACCCCCCAATGTGTAGACGGAAGCTCAATAATATTTACAAAAGATGGTCCTATTAAAATAAAAGAATTTCTCAATAAATTTAAATTTAAAAAACAGATATATGGAAAGAAAAAAGCCTTTGTTGCAGATATAAAAGAAAAAGTGTTGGGCTTTGATGGGGAAAAAATTAGATTTGTGCATGCGAAAAAAGCATGGAAATTGCCTGCAGAAAAATTAATCTCTTTTAAAACTGAATTGGGGAACCATTTAACATGCACTCCAGAACACCCCCTCCTTACAATTAATGGTAATGGGGACTTAAACTGGATAAACGCAGAAGATTTAAAACAAGGGGATTATATAGCTTCGATAAATAAAATTTCAATAAATAAAAATGAAAATCATCTTTATCTTTTATTAAAGAATTCGAAATTAAAGATAGCAGATAAAAATCTAACATTACAATTATTGAAGAAGATAAAACAAAATAAGAAATTCTATAAAAATATAAGAAAATTTTCAAAATTTAGATATAACTTTATGCCTTTAAAACAATTCTTAAATCTATCCAAAAAATTAAATTTTGAACTTCCAAATGAGATAACTGTAACCGATTGGACTGGAAAAAGCACTCCAATAAAAATACCTAAATTCGTAAACAGAAAAATAAGTTATATCTTGGGGGCAATGTTAGGGGATGGCCACTTGGGAAATAGAAAAGGACATGGCGGTGAAGTAGTATTCTCAGATTTAGGATCAGAAAAAAGAATGGAATATTTTAGGAAAGAAATCTCTAAAGTTTTTGGGATAAAAATGAAAAAAGATCAAAGAAAAGGATTAATTAGTTATAACAATGCATTATCTGAAGTTCTTTCAAATTTGGGAGTTCCAAAAGGTAATAAAGCAAAAAAAATAAGAATCCCAAAATTTATTTTTTTCAGCTCCAACAAATGTATAACTAGTTTTATTAAAGGAATTTTTGATACAGATGGAAGTGCGAGTAAACATTCTATAAGCATATTTAGTGCAAGTAAAAAATTTATAAATGATATGAAGTGGCTTTTTCTAAAAATAGGTATAAAAGGCAATATTGAAGAAAGAAAAAATTTCGGGAATATAAGGGGGAGAAAAATTAAAGAAAGCGTCATATACACTTTTAGATTTTCAGGGAGAAAACAAATTGAAGAATTTTTAAAAACATGTGATCCTGAACAAAGCAAATGTGAAAAATTGATAAATATGCTTAATAATACAAAAAAACCTTACACAAGATCTAAAAAAATCATCCCCGTACCAGAATTATTAAAAAAAATATACAAATTAAATAAAAATAAATTCCCTTATTATTTAACTTCATGTTTTTCTGTTGATAATCTAAAAAAAATAACTACTTTATGTAAATGTGAAAAAACAAATAAACTCAAAGAAATATTAAACCTTCCAATAAGATGGACAAAAATTAAAAAAATAGAAACTAAAAAAGAAAAAACCTTAACTTATGATTTAACTGTTGAAAAAGAACATAATTTCATCACAAATTTCATAATAAGTCACAATACTATAGCTAATGATTTAAGAGCAGGAAGATATAATTTAAAAGATGTGAGCCTTTTAATTGAAGATGAAGCGCACAGATGCATTAAAAATTATGATTACAATTATGTTGCTCAGCAATATAAAAAACAGGCAAACAACCAGAGAATTCTTGGTTTAACAGCATCTCCTGGAAATGACTTATCCAAAATAAAAGATATTTGTAAAAACCTCTCAATACAAGAAGTTGAACTAAGAACAAGAGATAGTGGAGATGTTAAAAAATACCTGCAAAAACTAGAATTTGAAAAAATAATCCTGGATTTCCCTCCTGAACTTGAAGAAATAAGACATATATTGTTAAAATTATATAACCAATATGTGGATGAATTAAAATCCAGAAGAGTCTTATTCAAGCCGGCATCAAAAATAAACCTGATAAATCTTCAAAAAGAATTAATGGCTAGTTTGGCTAGAGGAAATAAAAATTATAATTATTTATTGGGTGTAAGTGCCTGTGCGCAGGCAGTAAAAATCCAGCATGCATTAGAACTTTTAGAAACCCAAACTCTTGAAAGTTTTAATAAATATTTAAAAAAATTATTTAGCCAGGCAGCAAAAAAACAAAGCAAAGGTGTTGTAAAACTAGTAGCAAGGCAGGAATTTAATTTTATTTATATGCAATCAAATGAGTTATTAGCAAAAAATTTTGAACATCCAAAACTGGAAAAAATAATTGAAATAATAAAAAAAGAACAAAGCAAAAATGAAAAATTGAGAATTATTGTATTTACTCAATTCAGAGACACTGCAACTATAATTTCTAAGAAATTAAACAAACTCAAGGGCATAAAAGCAAAAGTTTTTATTGGACAAGCAAAAAAAGAAGGAATTGGCTTGAATCAAAAACAGCAAAAAAAAATAATACAGGAATTCTCTGATGGAGAAATAAATATTTTATGTGCAACATGCATCGCGGAAGAAGGTTTGGATATATGTGAAACAAGCCATGTTATATTTTATGAAAGTATTCCGTCAGCTATCAGAGTCATCCAACGGCGTGGACGTACTGCAAGGATGAATAAAGGAAAATTAATAATGTTAATAACAAAAGGAACACGGGATGAAGCATTTTATTATATTTCCAAATCTAGAGAAAAGAAAATGCACACTTCAATAGAACAAATAAATCAAGAATTTAAAAACAATAAAATAGAATTTCAAAAGAAGTTAGAATGATTGTAAAAGAAATAGAAAATATATTTGTAAAAAAAGTTTCCAAAAACAAAAAACAATTTCCAAAACCAAAAATAACCATAGATTACAGGGAAAAAAATTCATTAGTGATATCTAAACTAATTAAGCTTGGTTTTGAGACAGAAATCAAAGAACTCAAAATTGGAGATTATATTGTAAAAAATACAATAATAGAGAGAAAAACTGTTTCAGATTTTATTTCTTCAATGATAAACCAAAGATTGCATCAACAAATTAAAGACTTGCAACAATGTGAAAACAAACTTTTAATTATTGAAGGAATTGAAGAACAAGAATTATATAATGATTATGATGAATCTTTTCACAACTATGCGATTTCACAAGAGGCAATTAGAAATCGCCCTGCAGAGTTTCGAGGAAAGTTGAAGAAAACCAAGGGGTTGTCTTCAAATGCAATAAGGGGTTTTTTACTCTCTATAACTCTCAAACATAAAATACCAATAATTTTTACAAAAAATCCAGAAGATACTGCTAAATTTATTTCAGTATTATCAAACAAGAAATCAACAGAAATATCCCTGAATTTTAACAAAAAACCAAAAACCAAAAAAGAACAACTGCAGTTTATTCTAGAAGGTTTTCCTGGAATAGGCCCAAAAACATCAAAAAAACTTTTAAGTGAATTTAAATCAGTTAAAAATATAATTAATGCATCTGAAAAAGAGCTTAAAAAAATACTTGGAAAAAAAGCAGAAATTGTAAAAAAAATTATAGAAGAAAAATATGATTAAATTAAAACTGTATCAAAATTAATATAAACTGCTCGGGGGTTGTTCCCCATGTCATAAGCCCCTATTTTTTCATTACTATCTAAAACAAATGCATTCACTTCAAGAGGCAAATTCTTATTTATTTTATCAATAAAAACTTCTCGATGAAATGGATTTCCACCATACACTAAAATGTATTCTTTTCCTAAAGGATTTCTAAAAGTTCTATAATTTTCAGAAAATTCTTTTGCAATACTTTTTGCATGTTCTTCTAAAAGATTATTTATCTTTGGATTTAATTTTTTATACAAATTTACCATAAAATAAAATCTCAAAAAATACTTTTAAAAACATCGGCAATTCAAAATATTTGTTGCAATACAAAAGTTATATAAAACAATCAAAACTTTTTAATTTATATTTTTAATTTAAAGAATAATTTTCAAGAGCTTCATAAAAAGGCTTATCAGAAGTCAGGATAGATTTTTTTAATTTAAAACACCCAATATCAAAACTCATTTTTTTAATTTTTATTTTCTTTAATTCGTCTAAAAATCTTTTCTTATCTTCAATCTTCTTAACCCTTGCAATTGTAATATGACTCATGAATCTTTTTTCAGGTTGAAAAAAATCCTTTAATTTATTATCAATTTCTTTTTGTAATTCTTCACAATTAGTTAAATGCAACCAAATAATACGAATAAAATTTTTTGAAAAAACCCCAATCTCATCAATTTCTGCCCGGAATTTTTTAAACTTAATTTCTCTTAATTTATCCTTAATCAATCCAGTTTTTTTCTCATCTATTTCTCCTAAAAATTTCAAAGTCAGGTGTAAATTTTCCAATTCAGTTTTTTTACCTATAAAAAAAGGTAATTTATTCTGAATTTTTTCAATCTCTATTAAAATCTCTTTTGGAAAATCTATTGAAATAAATGTTCTCATATAATTAAAAAACAACTAAGATTTTTAATAATTTTGTTTGTTAAATTGTGGCTATTCGCCCATTTAGCATAAGCTTGCCAACCTTGAAAAATCTCTAAAAATTTACAAGAATCTATTTTACATTCATTAAACAATTTTATTTTTCTTTCCATATTTCGAACATTTCTCTTTCTTAATAATTTATAATAGTAAAAATTTCTAAAACCGACAAAATCAATGCCCATTGAAAGATTAATCACTCTAGACTTCTCAGGATGAAGCACAAGTTTCAATTCCTTTATTAAAAAATCCTGAATTTGCCCTCTCCAAATCTTGAGTTGCTCTTTAGATTTAGAAAGAATAACAAAATCATCAACATAACGTATATAATATTTAATTTTCAGTTTATGCTTCACAAATTGATCAAGTTTGTTAAGATATACATTAGCAAAAAATTGGCTTGTTAAATTTCCAAGAGGCATACCCTTTCCATTACTAAATTGTGATTCTCTTTCAATTATACATTTAATCAACCAAATAACTTTTTTATCTTTAATCTTTCTTTGAATAATATTTAATAAAATATCATGATTAATTTCTTGAAAATAATGTTTTATATCTGCTTTGAAACAATAAGCTTCTGAGGTTAGGTTGTTAGTTATTTTTTTCTGAAACTTTGCAAATCTTTTAATTGCAAACAAACTTCCTTTATTTTTTCTGTTTGCACAATTATCTTCTATAAAAGTTTTATCAAATATAAATTCAAGAATATTGATGATAGCATGATGAATAACTCTGTCTCTAAAATCAGCTTTTGAAATTTTGCGAGTCTTTGGGTCTCTTAAAATAAATGTCTTTAAGACACCTGGATTATAAGTTTGATTCTTTAATTCTTTATGAAGCTGAAATAAATTCTCCATAAGATTTTGTTCAAATTCAAGAACATAATTTTTTTTAGTTTTTCCTTTTCTTGCTTTTCTCCATGCTAAAGTAAGATTTTCTAAAGAAATTATATTAGGATAAATATTTTTATAACTTTTCATTTTGCGTTTGGAAAATAAAGTCCTGGATGAAAACTATTCCGAGACTAGAATTCCTGTTAGAAGAATTCCTGTTGCAATTGAGGTTAGCCCTGTCAGAGTCAGCATTAAACCTCGCGACCAGTATAGCCAATTTACCAATTACCACCACAATTTCAATTTTCACAAAAGCTACTAATTGTTATTATTGAATTTTATGACTTAAAATAAACCTTAATAATGTGCTAATAAACTGACGTGTAGTCCTCTTTTGCTTTTCTTGCTCAAGAAAAAACAAAATCTCCAGGACAGAACATAGAATAAAATTTTGTTTAAAAAGTTTCAGTTTATTTCATTTCTCCAGCGAGCAAAACCTTGCTCGTGCCTACGGCACGTACCCCGAGAC
>Ga0180732_1000322_pt1 | contig 44246 bp, 44 predicted proteins | sample KR11_01MetaG_FD_148674 | JGI IMG/M metagenome (GOLD analysis project Ga0180732, IMG submission 148674) | Groundwater microbial communities from the Olkiluoto Island deep subsurface site, Finland - KR11_0.1 MetaG | ecosystem: Environmental > Aquatic > Deep subsurface > Groundwater | place...
CTGGAGTTGAAAAAAGAAAATATGTCCGCTTAGACAGAAGCGTAATGATCAGCTATAAAAAAGCTGGGTCTTCTGAGGGATACGATATGACAAACACTAAAGATATCAGCAAAGGCGGGACGTTTTTCTTTTCTAATGTAAGTTATCCGGTCGGAACAGAGCTGGAGCTGCTTGTTAATTTTCCCTTTAGAATTGGGAAGGAACGCGCCAAGATAATTTGTAAGGTTGTGAATGTAATAAAAAAAGATAAGTTTTATGGTATTGGCGTGGAATTTATTAAGATGGATAAAACTGTTTTATCTGAACTTCATTTATTTATTGATAATCTTAAGAAAAAACTTGGGTTAGAATAGTCAAATTACCACCACCAGAGGTAATGGTTTAAACCTATTAATGAAGTCCCTTTTCCGGTTTATCCGGGGCAAGAATTTCGTACTTGACAATACCGTTATGAATTCCACATAACCAACCGCTAATACCGGATTTGGCTTTTATAAGATACCATGAATTAAGCGGGGTATTATCGGAAGCTTCCCTGATTATTTGAAATTCCGAACCTTCAGCAAGATTGCCAATAATTTCACTGTTTATAGAATTGCTTTTTCGGACATTCATTTTTGAGACCAGAATGTACCATTTATCTTTTTTTCCCGGAAGCGATAATGTTTTGATATCGGATGTTTTCCCGTCAGGATAAAGTTTTGTTAAAAAAATGCCCGCAATTTCATTAGAGCATGAAATCATGTCTTCATAGGCTAATAAAGCTGCCTCTCTATTTTTGTTGTTTAAATAAATAATGCCTGCCTGATAGTACTGATCAGCAGCCAAAATATGTTTTTCTGTTTCTTTATACGCTTGTCCAAGGTTGCAGTGAATAATCGGATAGCCTGGTTCGATTTCCAAAGCCTTTTTAAGCATCGGAATTGCTTGATCAAACATCTTTTTTTCTATGTAAACAATTCCTAACATATGATATGAGGGCGCGAATTTAGAATTCAAAGCAATAGATTTTTTAAATTCTTCAATTGCATTATCATGCATCCCGTTTTTATATAAAGCAAATCCAAGATCATGATGCATATGAATATCGCCGGGATCTATAGCAAGACCTTTTTTATAGGCGTTGATTGCTTCATCCCACATCTCTTTAATACTATAGATATAACCTAAATTACTATAACTTGGCACGTTCTCAGGATAAAGATCGATAGTTTTATTAAAACAGTGGATGGCATCTTCATATTTTTTTTCTTCAACACTTTTAATGCCCTTTTTGAACCATTCCTCTGCGCCTTCCTCAGCCCATACCAAATTGGTTAGAAAGAACAGTGCAATCAAAATAATTAGAGTATGTGTTCTCAATTTTTCCCCTTACTATTTCTGACTTAGTTTTTTCTTTTGATCTTCATACCAGCGAGCAAACAGCCTGTCAAAATACTTTTCATCCTCTACCATTTCTCTTACTCTGCCTCTCTTGTTCCCAGGCTGTAAAATCAACAGGGGGATCAATGATTTCTGATGCAGGCTTTTTATTGAGAGTCGCAATTTTTTCAGGACAGCCTGTAACACAAAGACCACAGCCTATACACTTTTCTCTGTCCACTACTGCGATGCCGGCATGCTCAGATATCGCATTTACCTGACATCGTTCCATACATAATCCACACCCTGTACATACATCAGAATCAATAACAGCATAATAGTTTGCATGTGCAACCGAGTTTTCAATGCCCCACTCGGTTATCCCCCGCAGAATACCGCAGCAGCAACCACAGCAGTTACAGATATAGCCGATGCCTTTTATTATGTTGCTTACTGTATGTACCAGACCTATTTCCTCTGCCCGGTCAAGAGCTGCCAGCGCCTCTTCTTTTGAAATATCGTATTCGCCGGGAGATCCCCTGAACGAGGAAAAGCTCAAGCACATTTTGAGCGGAAACGTACATTGTCGGCCAATCTGGTCACGCTGAACTCTACATATACAATTTCGCAAACGAAATATCCTTGCATTATTAAGTATTGCCTTTACATCGTCGTAAGGTAGTATCCATTCTGTTTTAACCGCTTGCCTGGCAGGAACAACACGGTGCAAAGCAGGCTGAGGCTTCATTATATCCGCAGCTCCCCCGTCCGCCATATACTGTTCAAACAGATGGGCAAACTCATGATCCATGATATCAAGCTGGGCTTCATAGATTCCGACAATAAAGGGCGCCAGCCTGAAGCCGGGCTTCCTTCCCTTTTTTTCAAACCAGACAAGACCTCGCTTTACCATCTTCATCAACTGGGATCTCATTTCGCCTTCAGGTAGCCTAAAACGTTCAGCTATAGTATCAACGGATTCCATCCTGCCGCTCAACCGACTCGCAATCGAGGCTTCCTCAAGCGAAAATATCTTCTTCAAAAGTTGTATTTCCGTGTTTGATTGAGTTCTTGTAAAGCCATTGGGAAGACTGCCCAATGCGTCTGCAAGCTGCTCATAGATATCGTTGCTTTTATCTTTCAACGAGGCCTTTCCCCAAGTAGCTCATCATAAAATTTCTTTCTAAACGAAAGTATTTTCGTAACTACTCAGGTTCAAGGTTCACGGTTCAAGGTTCAAGGTTAAAAGCCGAGTAACCGTAAAGCTGACAACCTGAGTAGTTACGTATTTTCTTTTATTGACACCAGATTGCCGGGTTAATATCTCCTTTTCAAAGCATTTTCACTGTGATATTAAATCACTGCCCTTTGAGAAACCCTTTGTATTTTTTAATAACATATATAACGATTTTTAACAAGACAGCGTTAAAGAAGCCAGGCATGTTAATAGCACCTAATCTGAGTCTCGCTTTTCTTAGGCCGCAGCACAAGAAATACAGCAACGAAAAGCTGCAAAGTTTTATTGATGTGGAATCCAAAGAAAAAGAAGCCGGCAGTGAAGACTTCATACTCTGCCGTCAATGTCTTCAAATTGTTACAAACAAAGCTGAGCGAATTGAGGTTGAAGGCTCGCATTGCCATACCTTTGCCAATCCTCATGGAATTATATATGATATAGGTTGTTTCAGGTCTGCTGCAGGCTGCGGTCATGTTGGATCATACTCCTATGAATTTGCATGGTTTAAAGGCTTTAGCTGGAGAATTGCTGTTTGCAAACTTTGTCTTACACATCTTGGATGGCTTTTTGATTCGCAAAGCAATAAAAGCTTCTATGGCCTTATTCTTAATCGCATTATTGACTCAGCTTAGGATTTGATTATGCGTGCAGTAATACAAAGAGTAAAAGAAAGTTCGGTAAAGGTTGATAGCAAAATAACAGGAAAAATCGGCAAAGGTCTTCTGGTGCTTCTGGGAGTAGCTGAAAGCGACAGGCCAGGTGACGCCGATTACCTGGCAGAGAAAATTATTAACTTAAGGATATTTGAAGATGAAAACGGCAAGATGAACCGCTCTTTGATAGAAACCGGCGGTGAGATGCTTGTTGTATCTCAGTTTACCCTGCTTGGTGATTGCAAAAAAGGCAGGCGTCCTTCATTTATAAATGCTGCAAACCCTGAAAAAGCTAATGAACTTTATGAATATTTTGTCAAAAAGGTTAGAGACAAAGGCATCTTTGTCGAAACTGGTCAGTTTCGCGCCATGATGGATGTGTCATTGATTAATGACGGGCCTGTTACTCTTATAGTGGAAAGCAGATAATCAAATTACCACCCCCAGAGGAGATGACTTGTTATGCAGTCTCATGCTGGAGCATGGGAACGAGAAAGCGTTTTTTGAACGTCGAACATCGAACGTTGAACATCGAATGATGAAATCGCTCCTGCCCGCCATCGCGAGCCGCGCTCAATGCTCTTCGTCCTTTTGTTGTCTCGCTCAGGCGAGGCGGGCGGGTCGCTCTGTTTCTTTTTATAAATTGGCAGAATACCTTATTCAAAATTCGACGTTGGATGTTCGATGTTCGATGTTTTCTAAAACCCCTGAACTGTGAGCCGTGAACCGTGAACCGTGAACTGTTACCAATATATTTTGTTCTGCTATTTTGGTTTTTGCTGCCCTGGCAAATTCAAAATCTCCATGCTGAAAACATAAGTAGCGTGGCAAATCTTATTGGAGATCAAGATGCTGTTATTATCGCCGATCACCAGGGCAGAATTCTGTTTACCAAAAACGCAGACAAGAAACTCATCCCTGCTTCTACTCTGAAAATACTTACCTCTTTAGTGGCAATACATTATCTGGGGCCGGATTACAGATTTACCACTGAATTCTACCTGGATAACGATTCAAATCTTAAAATAAAAGGATATGGCGATCCGCTGCTGACATCTGAAATTCTGGAAGAAATATCCAAAGCACTTGGCTCAAGGCTTGATGCAGAGCACAAAAAGATTAAAAATATTGTTTTAGATGATTCATATTTCAAGCAACCTATTATAATACCTGGAATTACCTCATCATCACAGCCCTATGATGCACCAAATGGGGCACTTTGCGCCAATTTCAATACTGTTTACTTCAGGCGCCTTGAAAACGGCAAATATGTCAGTGCGGAAGAGCAGACGCCTCTGCTGCCGTTTGCATTAAGAAAAGTAAAAAAATCGAACCTCAATAGAGGAAGAATAGTGTTCTCCCATATAAAAAATGAGAACACACTTTATCTGGGACATCTTTTAAAATACTTCCTTGAAAAAGAAGGTGTTGAATCTAATGGCGATATAAGTCTTGGAAGAGTTAATAAAAAAAATGACGAACTATTATTCAGCTATACATCAAGTTATTTAATAAAAGATATCATATCAAAACTGTTAGAGCACTCAAACAATTTTACAGCAAATCAATTACTTATCGCTGCCGGTGCAAAATTATACGGCCCGCCCGGCACCCTTGATAAAGGCGTGCTTGCTGCAAAAAATTATGCTGAAAAAATACTTAATTTAAAAGATTTAAGTATCGTGGAGGGATCTGGAATATCAAGAAAAAACAGAATTTCTGCAAAAAGCCTGCACAAGACTATCGAAGCATTCATTCCCTATCATAATTTAATGCAAAAAAAAGAGAGAGAGTTTTACAAAACCGGAACTCTTAAAGATATAAATACAAGGGTGGGCTATATTAGAGGTAATAAGGAAGAACTTTATAGTTTTGTGGTAATGATAAATACACCCGGCAAATCAGCGGAACCTATAATGAATAGGCTCTTGAAGGTATTAAAATAGCTGTGAAAAACTTCTTTTGTAAAATCTTAATAAATATTGACTCATGGATTCCCGCCTTCGCGGGAATGACGGGAAATCTGTGAAATCTGCGTAATCTGTGGATTAAAAGGTCTCAACCGCTTGCGATGTGAGCGTATGCGCTGTGGTTGTGGATGGATTCAAAATTTTCGGCACTTACGGAAAACCAGGTTACATTATCGTCTTCTTTAAGTTTTATGGCTATATCTCTTACAATATCTTCAACAAACTTAGGATTATTGAACCCTTGCTCTGTTACATACTTCTCGTCAACCCTCTTAAGAACAGAATATACTTCGCTTGATCCAGACTTTTCAACAAGTTCGATCATATCTTCTATCCATATAAATTTCTTGAACCTGATACTGAGCCTGACTTCCCCGCGCTGATTATGAGCTCCAACCTCACTTATTTCCTTCGAGCAGGGACACACAGAAGAAATAGGAACAATCACTTCTGACACAAGATCAATTTTACCATCAGGCCCACTCGATCCTTTAAGCTTGCATGTATAGTCCATAATACCAGGTGAACTGCTGATCGGAGCCTTTTTTTCGATAAAATAAGGGAAACTTACTTCGATGTGAGAAGAAGCGGCATTTAAATGTTTTTTCATCTGATCGAGAGCATCTGATATTTTTTTTAAAGAAACTTCCGGACGCAAAAGGTTGAGGATTTCCACAAAACGGCTCATATGTGTGCCCTTGTATTCATGGGGCAGATCAACATACATATTTATCAAAGCAACTGTATGCTGGCAACCATTTCTCCGATCAAGAACAGTTATGGGATATCGGAGATTCTTTATTCCCACCTTATCTATAGTTATGTTGCGGTAATCTCTCTGATTCTGGATATCTTTCATGCTTTAAGCATATACTCTGTTTTTATATTGCTCATGGCACGGAAAATATTACCCTTAATTTTTTTATTACTGCTGTAAAGCTGCTCCAGAAGGGCTTTTATTTCCTGCCGTTTGGACGTCTTGGCGCTGGGACATGAATTTACAAAAACCGGGAATTTCTTTTCAAATGTAAAGCGTTTAATTATATTTTCATCTACAAAAGCCATAGGCCTGATTATTTTAAATTTTCCATGGAAAAAAGGCTGGCAAGGTACCATTGTGCTTATTTCTCCAGCATAACACATATTCAAAAAAAGAGTCTCAATAATATCATCTTTGTTGTGTCCCAGTGCAAGTTTATTGCATCCCAGTTCCTCCGCAACCTCAAAAAGCCGTTTTCTGCGAAGTCTTGAACATAAAAAACATGGATTTTCAGTATTTTCTGAGCTATGCGCTAAAATTCCATAGTCAGTATATTCGATCCTAAGATTGTAACCCATTTTATGACAGTATTCTTCAAGCAGCTCACTGAAACCCCCTTTAAAGCCCAGATCAATGTAAACAGCAAACAGTTCGTAGTTTACAGGTATGCGGCGCTGACGTTCATCTAAAATCCACATCATTGTGAGGCTGTCTTTCCCGCCGGATAAACCTACCGCTATTCGATCTCCTTCTGATATCATATTATAACGGTGTATGGCTTTGCCGACAGCCCTGTTCAGCGCCTTGTATGTGTAGCTGTGTCTGGGCAAAACAAGAGGCTTTCCTAATTATCTTCTTTTTCTTTTTCTTTTTCTTTTTCCTTTAAAATTATCTTGCCTGCGGCGATTTCTCTCAGAGAAACAACAATATCCTCATTTTTCGGTGAACTTATCAAGTATTCAGATCCATCACGGACCTGTCTTACGCGCCTAGCTGTCATGTTGCAAAGCAGAAAACGGTTTGATACGCGCTTCATGCAGTCTTCAATTGTAATACGTGCCAAAGTAACACCTCCGTTAACTAATTGGTCGAGTGGTCGAATGGTTGATTAGTCGAGTGGTTCAAGGGACTTTACAACTCGACGACTCGACTATTTAACTACTCGACTATAATATATCCAGTAATTCATAATATCTTTTTCCACCCGGAGCTTGCAATATTATCTCTTCACCCGGCTTCTTCCCCACGATTGCTTTTCCAAGCGGCGAAGTAATAGATATTTTGCCTTTTTCTATATCAGATTCAACTGGCCCCACAAGCTGATACTTAAATGTTTCAGTGGTATCAATATTTTCAAGGACAACGGTGCTGGCAAATACCGCTCGGTCCTTTGGAAGTTTATCGGGATCAATTATATCAGCAGTGCCCAACTTGTACTCAAGTTCAATTAATCGGCCTTCAATAAATGACTGCCTCTCCTTGGCGGCCGTAAATTCTGCATTTTCTGAAAGATCTCCATGTGCACGAGCTTCTTCAATTGCCTTGATGTTCATTGGCCGATCGATTTTTTTAATACGTTCTACTTCTTTTTTCAGGGCTTCATAGCCCTCTCTTGTTATTGGTGTTGTCTCCAACTCTAAACTCCTTAACTTACGTAACGGTTCACGGTTCACAGTTCACGGTTGGTTGCCTTGATCGCTTCATTGCTCTCTAACCTTGAACCGTGAACCGTGAACCTGAGTAGTTACAAACTTACAAATATTTCTCTGCAAGAATCTCTGCTATCTGAACCGTATTAGTTGCAGCGCCTTTTCTGATATTATCGGCAACGATCCACATGTTAATGCCGTTCGGAATTGACTCATCATTTCTTATGCGTCCAACCAGCGTTAAATCCTGGCCCGCCGCATCAATAGCAAGAGGATAGATATTATTTGCAGGATCATCCACAACTTTAATGCCCGGCGCATTTGCAAGAAGAGATTTTGCTTCATCCGCTGAAATATGTTCTTTTGTCTCAATATTGACTGACTCGGAATGGCCATAAAATACAGGAACTCGAACAGTTGTAGCTGTGACCCCTATTGAATCATCCTCGAAAATTTTCCTTGTCTCGTTAACCATCTTCATTTCTTCTTTTGTATAACCATTCTCCAAAAATACATCTATCTGCGGCAGACAATTAAAAGCAATTCTGTGCGGATAAACATTAATTTCATAATCTAAAAAATTAATCATAGAACGGGTCTGATTAAAAAGTTCATCTATTGCCCTTTTCCCCGTCCCAGATACAGCCTGATATGTAGAAACCACAATTCTTTTTATTCCGCACTTTCTATAAATAGGATTAATAGCGACAACCATCTGAATTGTAGAACAGTTTGGATTCGCTATTATCCCTTTATTTGTATAATCAGCTATCGCATGAGGATTTACTTCAGGAACAACAAGCGGCACATCCGGATCCATACGCCATGCGCTTGAATTGTCAATAACCACGCAGCCGTCCTTTGCAGCAATAGGAGCAAATTTTTTACTCGTGCCCCCACCTGCTGAAAAGAGCGCAATATCAATGCCTTTAAAAGAATTTTCCGTCAATTCCTCAACCTCAATAAAATCTCCCTTAAAACGAAGCTTGCGACCTGTAGAACGATGAGAGGCTAAAAACCTGACCGAGTTTAAAGGAATTTTGCTCTCTTCAAGGCAAGTTATCATCTGATTGCCAACAGCGCCTGTTGCGCCTGCTACGGCAATATTAAATTTCTTACCGGACATAATTAATCTCCATTTCGTTTATAGGGCTTGGTTCTAACTTCAGCCGTTAACAACTGTGCATGTCGTAGTTAAAATTGAATATTGAATATTTGTGGAATCGCTCCTGCCCGCCATCGGCTTCGCCTTCAGGCGAGGCGGGCGGGTCGCTCTGTTTTTTTATTATAAAATTAGTAGAATACCTTCAATTTTCAATCTTCAATCTTCAATTTAGTTAATATAATTTACAACCAGGTCTCCGACCTCTTTTGTAGTATATCCCATCCTGCCGGCAGCTACGTCTTTTAAATCATCACGTAAAACCTTTATAACGCTCTCTTCGATCATAGAGGCCGCCTTATGCTCGCCGATTGTGTAAAGCATAATATTAGCCGCCATTATGGCTGCTATTGGGTTTATTACCTGCTTCCCGGTGTACTTGGGGGCAGATCCTCCAATAGGTTCGAACATTGAAACCCCATCAGGATTTATATTCCCTCCGGCAGCTATACCCATTCCTCCCTGTATAATTGCCGCCAGATCGGTAATTATGTCTCCGAACATGTTGTCAGTTACAATAACATCAAACCATTCAGGATTTTTAACCATCCACATGCATACTGCATCAACATGTGCATAATCCTTTTCTATATCAGGATACTCTTCTCCAATCTCGTTAAAAGCTCTTTCCCAAAGATCAAAGGCAAAAGTAAGTACGTTAGTTTTTCCGCAAAGAGTTACTCTTTTGGCTTTGTTGCGTTTTCTGCAATATTCAAACGCATATCTGATACATCTTTCGACACCTTTGCGTGTATTTATTGATTCCTGCACCGCAACTTCATCCGCAGTTCCTCGTTTTAAGCAGCCGCCGGCACCGACATAAAGTCCCTCAGTATTTTCACGAACCACCACGAAGTCAATATCTGCAGGTCCTTTGTCCCTCAAAGGAGTTTTTACTCCTTCGTATAACTTAACGGGCCTTAAGTTAATATACTGGTCAAAATGAAATCTGAGTTTTAAAAGAATGCCTTTTTCAAGGATGCCGGGTTTAACATCCGGATGGCCGATGGCACCCAAATATATTGCATCAAATTCCGACAGCGACTCAAGCACGCTATCCGGCAGAATTTCTCCGGTTGCCTTGTAATGATCGCCGCCTAAATTATAATTGGTAAATTTCAATCTAAAACCGCATTTACCTGCCACAGTCTCCAGAACCTTAATTCCTTCTGCTATAACTTCGGGTCCTGTACCATCTCCTGGGATTACAGCTATTTTATATTCTTTTGACATTACAACTCCTGCACAAATAAAAATCCACCCCCAAAGGACGTGGCTTTTCACCCCGGAGGGGTGTATAGTTTACCTCAATTGGAATGGTGGAATGATGGAATAGTGGAATCAAAAGCGAAACATTTCTTGATTCATAATACCTGACAATCTCCCAATTCTAAAAATTAATCTGATTCCGCCAAACTCATTATTCCAATGTTCCATTATTCCAGTCCCCCTGGCCCTATTTACAGGCAAAACCTAATATCTCTGACCTGGCCACCAGTTGGAATAAAATGATTATAGAGGATTCGAAATCTGTTCGTCAGTTTCGTGGATTTCGGCTTTTTCCTGCTTTGAATGTCTCATAAGCCTTATAGTCTTGAAGGGACCTGAAATGAGATAGGCAACTCCTAAAAGAAACAGGGCAATGGATGGCTGCGCTGCTACAAAAATCAAAATTAGTATAACTGTAACAAGAACATTGAAATTCATCTTTCTAAACAGCTCAGGTTTTTTAAAACAATCATATTTTACAGTGCTAACCATTAAAAAAGAAAGAATATAAAGCATTATAAGGGGTAATATACAATTAGAAGTACCCGCCATGTCGAATTTATTATAGAATAAAACAGTAGCTGCAGCCATGCCTGCACCGGCTGGTATCGGAAGACCTGTAAAGTAATCACCAGCTACTGTATCAACCTGCGCATTAAAACGTGCCAGGCGAAGAGCCCCGCAAACCATAAATAGAAATGCAGCAAGCCAGCCAATTCTTCCTAGAGGTTTAAGAGCCCATAAATACATCATCACCCCTGGAGCAACACCAAAGGATACAAGATCTGCAAGAGAATCATATTCAACACCAAATTTGCTGGTGGTATTAGTAGCCCTTGCAATTTTGCCATCAAGAATATCAAATACCACGGCGATAATAATAGCTATGGCCGATGTAACATATTTGCCATCTATTGAAGCAATAATGGCATAGAAGCCGCAGAAAATGTTTAAAGATGTAAATATGTTAGGCAGAATATATATTCCGCGCCTCGGTTTGTCTTTATTAATTCTTTTATTTCTTTTCATGTCTTAAATATCCCAAAATAGATGTGCCGGCTTTAACCTTATCACCGACTGTAACATTAAGATCCGCATCATCGGGCAGATAAATATCAAGTCTTGATCCAAAACATATCATACCCAGACGTTCACCACGGGCTACCCGATCTCCCTTCTGCAACTTGCATATAATACGCCTCGCTATAAGCCCTGCAATCTGAACAACACATATTTTCCTGCCGTCTCCTGTCTTAAGAAAAATTGCATTATGTTCATTATCCCTTGACGCTTTATCCAAGTTTGCGGAAAAAAATTTTCCAGGATAATAACTTACCCTTTCAACCTCCCCTTCATGCGGGACACGATTTACATGTACATTAAACACCGACATGAAGATACTTAACTTCCGGCACTTGCCTTCAAAAAAAGGGCTGCTGTCTTCTTGCCTGGCTATAATTACTTTTCCATCGGCCGGTGATACAACAGCTCCGTAATTATTAGGTATAACCCGGTCAGGATCCCTGAAAAAATAGCAGATAAAAAAAGTAACCGCAAGACCTGTTAGTGCAAAAACGGTCAGACCCAAAAGGGCAAAAATCCCAGTAGTAAAGGCCGAAGCAAATATCAAAGGATATCCAGCTTTTGCTACAGGAAATGCGACTTGCCTTGGAGGATCAGACCAGGAAAATTTATCCACTCAACATATGCCTTTGAGACCTTTGAAAAATGTCCCTTGTTTGAATTTGTTTAAGTTTAAAAAATTTATATCAATATCAATTAATAATGTCAATGATTACAAGTCAAGGCTAAGTTCAGCCCAGGATTTTCGTACGTATATAGTGGGGTGCAAATAAGCTGTTATCATCTGTATCATTTATCTCGAATTTGGCCATACTTAAATGACCTACAGTAGAAGCTCTGATTGTGTTTTGATAAGGTGGTGCAAAATGCGCCAGATCGCCTATCTCATCTTTAATTTTATTTTGATAATTTTTGACAGCGTCACCAACAAACAGGCATGGTTCATTTATATCGCAAACAGCCTCGACAGGAGTTATAGCCTGTTCCCTAACTTCCTTTTTAAAATGTCCGTTTTTAAATCTGTACCGTGAAAAATACACCTCCCCTTTACGAGCATCTAATAGCGGACTAACGAGATATGAAGAAAAGCAGCACTGCATGGCAAGCGAATCAAGGCTTGAAACACCCACAATAGGCTTGCCGGATGCCATGGCAAAACCCTTTATCGAACTAATACCTATTCGCAAGCCGGTAAAGCTCCCTGGCCCTCTCGTTACTGCAAATCCATCCAGCTCGGATACAGTTAACCCTGACATGTTTAATACTGTATCTATCATTTCCATTAAATGTCTTGAATGTGTTTGTTTGATAGACAGGGTAATTTCGGCTATAATTAATTCTTTCTCAACAATGGCAACGCTACAACTTTTTGTAGCTGTGTCTACGGCGAGTATTCTCATAGTTTATCGCATAAAGCACGGTTAAATTCTATATCTTTTACTGCAACATTATAGCTCTAAAAATCAGCTAAACATGAGCTTCAGGTATGATACATTCAAAATCCCCTTTTTAGCGGGATTTGAGCGCATATCGTAAACCGTGAACTGTGAACCGTGAACCATTTTACTTAACTTTCCTTTTTCCTATCTTTGCTCCGCTGCTCTTAAGCTTCAATCCCTCAATTGCGATTTGCAGTACTTCATCCATATGTTTTACAGGAATGAATTTGATTTTCCGCTTTAGATTTGAAGGAAACTCCACAAGATCCTTTTTATTCTTTTCAGGAATTACTACAGTATAAATTCCAGCTCTCAATGCCCCCAAAGCCTTTTCTTTCAAGCCTCCTATCGGAAGGACTCTTCCTCTAAGGGTAATTTCCCCAGTCATAGCAATGTCTTTGCTGACCGGCTTATTAGTCAGAGCAGAAATGAGAGCAGTAGCCATAACAATTCCCGCAGAAGGACCATCTTTTGGTATCGCACCGGCCGGGACATGTATGTGCACATCAAATTTTTCCAAAAAATTCTCTTTTATTCCAAAAGAAGAAAGGTTTGCTCTGGCATAACTTACAGCCGCGCGGGCAGATTCCTGCATTACCTCTCCGAGCTGTCCAGTAATAATTAAGTCACCCTTGCCTTGTATTAAAGATGCTTCCACATACAGAACCTCACCACCAACTTGAGTCCAGGCAAGCCCGATCGACAGTCCGACCTGACTTTCCTGCCGATCCATCTCAGGATAATATTTTGGTACACCCAGATATTTCTGCAGATTGGCCATTGTAATATTAAAAGGACCTTTTTCTTTTTCAGCTATCTTACGCGCCACCTTGCGACATATCGCCCCAATCTCACGTTCAAGGTTTCTTAAACCTGCCTCGGAGGTGTATTCGTTTATAATCTGAAGCAATGCATTTGAGCTGATGGAAATATTCTTCGGCTTTAAGCCGTTTTCCTTAACCTGACGCTGGAAAAGATGCGTCTCAGCAATAACCTTCTTTTCCTCCTCAGTGTATCCTGAAAGATTAATAACCTCCATTCTGTCAAGAAGTGCTGAAGGAATTGTATCTGTCGAATTGGCAGTAAGTATGAACATGACCTTAGAAAGATCAAAAGGTAAGTTCAGGTAGTGATCACTAAAAGCAAAATTCTGTTCCGGATCAAGAGCCTCTAATAGGGCAGAAGAAGGATCGCCTCGAAAATCAGAGCCTACTTTGTCAATCTCATCCATAATAAAAACAGGGTTGTTTGTTCCGCACTGCTTTAAACTTTGTAATATACGTCCTGGCATGGATCCTATATATGTACGACGATGCCCCCTGATCTCAGCTTCATCTCGAATTCCACCTAAAGAAATACGGACAAATTTACGCTTCATCGCATTGGCAATAGCTCTCCCCAGCGAAGTCTTCCCAACGCCAGGAGGCCCGACAAAGCATAGGATAGGACCTTTCATCTTTGAATTCAGCCTGCGAACGCTCAAATATTCAAGTATCCGATCTTTTACCTTGTTCAGGGCATAGTGATCCCTATCCAATATTGTTTTAGCATCCAATATATCGATCACATCTTTGGTTTTTTTGTCCCAGGGCAGATCAACCAGCCAGTCTAGATAAGTCCGTACAACTGAAGCTTCAGCAGAATCAGGATGCATCTGTTCCAGGCGCTTTAACTGCTTTGCAGCCTCTTTTCCAGCCTCCTTGGACATTCTGGCGCTCTTGATCCTTTTCTTGTAATCATCTATCTCTTCAGCTTTTTCATCATGCTCACCCAGTTCCTTGTGGATAGCCCTAACCTGCTCTCTTAAAAAATAATCGCGCTGGCTCTTAGAAATTTCATCCTTGACATCAGATTGAATCTTTGCCTGTATCACCGAAAGTTCAACTTCACGTGAAAGCAGTTCGTTAACTTGTTTAAGACGTTCTACAGGATCTACAAGTTCAAGCAAAACCTGTGACTCCTCAATTTTCAGTCTAAGATTCGATGATACAAGATCTGCCAGCTTTCCTGGATCATCTATGCTTCTCAGAATAGTGCCGACATCGCCGCTTAATTCTCCTCGAAGAGCCAGAATCTTCTCTGAATGCTCTCGTACATTCCTCATCAGAGCTTCAATCTCCAGATTGACCGCTTCAGTCGTTTGTTCTTTAATAATTTCAATCTTTACGCGATAATAAGACTTGTTCCTGAGATATGTCACAATTTTTGCCTTGGCGACACCTTGCACAAGAGCCTTAGCACTGCCGTCAGGCAGTTTCAACATCCGCAGAATCCGACCAACTGTTCCAATCGTGTAAATTTCATCCTTTTTAGGGTTCTCAACGCTCGAATCCTTTTGCGTAACCAACAATAAATAGCTGTCTTTTATTACGGCCGCTTCCACCGCTCGCACTGATTTCTCCCGACCAACGAAAAGAGGAAGAAGCATTCCTGTAAAAATCACAACGTCCCGTATAGGCATTAAAGGAAGAGTTCTGGGTATTTTTATATCCCTTTCATCTTCTTCAATAATACTTATCAAATCATCCTTGTCTGTTTCACCCATTGTTTCACCTGTTTGAACTTAGTTTGCTTCGATCACAACTGGTCGAGTGGTTCAAGGACCCTTAAAACTCGACGAGTCAATTATTTTTCCACTCAACTATTTAACGATGAGACCTTTGCATAACTGCCATTTTTCCGTGATGCAGCGTCAGGCTTCAGATTTTGGCACGCAGTGAAGCTTTAGCGCTATCCTCAAAATACTCAATGTATTCCTGCGGTTAAAATCTTTGCCTTCCTTGCCTGACAAAAAAATGTCGCATTCTGCAAAGGTCTCACGATATCTGTAAATTGAGTTTAAAATAGCTTAATTTAGTAACATATAACATTATTTTCCTTTGACAATGTCAATCTTAATTTTTTATAAAACAAACCTAACAAATTTTGCAGAACGGAAAGTTGGCTTTCAGGGTAATATCTAAAAATGAGACCTTTGAAAAATGCTCAATTTTGTTCAAGTTCAAAGAAGGCAAAAATATAGCGCTAAAGCTTCACTTCGTGCAAATGTAGTAATACATTGAGTATTTCGAGGCTTAAAATTTGAGTCTGACGCCGGCACGAAGTGACACGAAGTGAAGCATCAGCGCTAACCTTTATGGCGCTAATTGGGCCAAAGGGGGCGTTTTGCAAAGGTCTCAAAACGAATAAACAGGGCTAAACATGTTAACCCACCTGACCGAAATAACGATTTTTATATTTGGACTTTGTGTAGGAAGTTTTATGAATGTATGCATATACAGGTTGCCTACATCAAAATCAATTATAAATCCAGCCCGTTCTATATGCCCGGACTGCGGAAATATTATAAAATTTTATGACAATATTCCTGTTTTAAGTTATCTGTGGCTTAAAGGAAAATGCCGCTATTGTAATTCTCCTATAGCTTTTCGTTACCTTCTGGTTGAATTAATAGGAGGTTTTTTTGCACTTTGCATTTATTTCAAGTTTGGAATTACAATTGAAGCATTTGTGTACTATGTCCTAATTACATCACTGCTTGTGATTACCTTCATTGATATTGATCATCAGATAATACCGGACGTCATCACGCTACCAGGTATACCTATATTCTTTTTTGCCTCCTTTGCCCTTACAGCAATCACCTACAAAGACTCCCTGCTGGGCATAGTGGCCGGCGGCGGCAGCCTTTTATTAATTGCGGTAATATACAACCTTATTACTAAAAAAGAAGGCGTGGGGGGTGGAGATATCAAGCTTCTTGCCATGCTTGGAGCTGCCTTAGGATGGAAAGGCGTGCTTTTTACAATTTTTGTCGCTTCCGCTATTGGTACTATAGTGGGAATAATTTTGATGTTGCGCACACAAAAGGGTTTAAAGCTCGCTGTTCCCTTTGGACCGTTTCTGTCAATGGGCGCTATTATTTATATCTTTTTTGGTGCCGGTATTATAAACTGGTATCTCAATTAAATCTGTCAAAAGTTTCTCTCTCTTCCTTCCCTGAAATGACTATTTTTTAATATATAATGTGATCTTTTCCCCTGAGATTGACAACTGTATAATCGGGCTTGTGGATGCCGTAAACAAATTCACCAGAAGTTGATACGCAGGTTCTTACAGACAATTCATTCATGCATTTTCCTCATTGTTTACAATTTTCAGTGAAACTCCGTGCCCTTCCGTGGTGAACTTTTACAAATCGGGAAGTTTTCGCCTCAACGACTGCTGATATAATCATAAGTCTCAAAAAGGAATGTTTGATCAAAGATGGATTCATTAGGACGATCTTTTGCCACGTCCTGGAAGGTATAAGTAGCGTTTTCATATTTGTCGGATAAAAATATGGTTATGTAGCGATTAGTAAGAAAGTCGCCTCTTTTTTCAACTTTAATTATTTCAGAAAGAGGTATAACAAGGCTTCCTTTATTTTTCAAGGCTGACATATCAAGTTGTTTTGCTATAGCATATGCATTGACTTTCCAGCAGGACTTTTCTGATGAAAGAAATGTCAGAGTAAAATCAGATAACATGAATTTGCCAACAAATCCTCCCTTGCCCGAGACTCTTGCATTCTCGCCTTTCCAGCAGGCAATCCCATCAAAGACTAATCTGTTTTCTTCCATAATTTTTATTTATATACTCCTTCTCAAAGAAATTTGTTTGAATGTAAAAAACATATCTGAGTTTTAATTGTCAAGCATCATTGCTGGCCTACACGCTTCTAAATATAAAAAGCGAACCTAAAATGACGCGTTTTGTGGCAGATGAACTTGCAAAATCCCACTGGTTTGATATAAGTGCCGCCCAAAATGATTTGGGATATATTCCAAAGGTTTCCACAGAAGAAGCTCTAAAGAAGCTTGAATCATGGCTAAAGAACGATTACGTTATAAGGAGTTAAAATGAGTTTTACCGACATACTGCCTTTAGACAAATGGATTGAATTTGAAAATGAAATCCACAAAAAATCCGGTCTTGATGCTAATGTTTACGACATCAACGGAATCAGAATAACAGACAATAAAAACTGGGCGAACAGACTTTGCCCTGCTATTAAGGCAACTGACAAGGGAATAAGCTTTATCTGCGCTGTTGCGAATATGAACCTGGCTTCTCAGGTAAAACTTTCCGGTGAGCCCATTATAGAAGAATGTGACGCAGGCCTGATTAAAATTGCCGTTCCCATATTTGTAGGTGATGAATTTTTAGGAACAGTTGGAGCCTGCGGACTTTTAATTGAAGGAGGGGAAGCTGACTCTTTCCTTATAAACAGAACAACCGGAATTGATGAAGAAAAGATAGAAAGCCTTTCAGACGACATTAAGCCCATCTCAAACGAAAAGGCTCAAGCCATAACAGATTATATCTGGGGAAAGATTAATCAGTTTGTCAAAGACTATGTAAACAAACAACATGCAATATCATTAACCGGATAGAGATAGTGTCTTCGAATTCGTAACAAGAGGTCATTCAATCAATAATAAGAATATCGGCAACAACCTCCCATAGATATTTTACAAGTATATCAGACATACCATTATCCTCCAAAGCTGCCTTGATCTGCCCGTGACAACTGTGGCATGGAACTACTACCATCTCTGCTTTGGTTCTTTTTATCTGTTCTATTTTTCTGCGGCCGTAGTAAAGTCGTTCATCGCGGTACGGTGTAAGCAAAGTACCGCCTCCGCCGCCACAGCAGTACTGGTTACCCTTTAATGGATAAAGATCTACCCAGTCAGAAACACATTGATCAAGAATCCAGCGTGGTTCTTCATAAAATCCATGGCCAAAAAGTTCTTCAGACTTGCGGCCATAGTTACACGGGTCATGATATGCAACACGTTGTGTAATCTTCGATTTATCGAGCTTTATCCTGCCTGACTTAATATACTCCATTAAAAGATCAAATACTGTTAATGCTCCAAACCGATCAAAAAAGTCCGGAAACCATTTTTGCAGCCCGTACCGGGTTGCCATGTATGCGTGCCCTCATTCAGGGTACATGAGATTGGCAATTTCAAGCTTCTCCATATTTTCTACAATACGGCCGACAAAGCACTTCATTGCTTCATCATCACCTGAAAAAAGGCCCCAGTTAACGCCTTCCCAATTCTGGCTTGGGATTGTCCAGTCTTCTTTGGCAATATGGAAAATCTTCCACCAGTGTTTTAGGTCTTCATTCTGAGTGTTCACTAGTTTGTTGTGCAATGTGTGCAGAAGATTTGCCCCATTTTTGTCAAAGGGAATTTTAAAATCAGAAAATCCCGACTCTCCCGCCAGTTCTTCTCCAACATCTTCAATGATAAAAATAAAATCTTCTTTTGGAAGGCCGATATTATTCCCGGTCTTAAGGCATAGTTCAACACCCTTGTGTATCATTCCCGGCACATTTTCTCTTTTAACCATGCCGCGTGCCGTACGGATAATGCTTACGATGTTTATTCCCATGGGACAGGCATATTCGCACTTGCCACACATTGTGCAGAGCCAGGGAAGTTTGGATTCTATAAGCTCTTTATCCATACCCATAAGTACCATGCGAACTATCTTTCTGGGATCAAAGCCTTCAATGCCGGTAAGCGGACATCCTGCAGAACATGTCCCGCAGGCCATACACATGTCCGTAAGACTTTCAATCGGGCGCAGGGGAGCTTTTTGCTTTATTTCAGAACTTTTTATTGATGTTATCGTATCCATATTATTATCTTCTATTCTCTATAGAGCGGCTTCAATGACATTCATTATTCCATCATCTTCAAAGTCAACTATCAACGTTGCACTGTTCGGACATATTGCAGCACATGTTCCGCATCCCTGGCATGAAGCAATATCCACCATGATCTTTCCTTCCGCAGTATCTATATAACGCGCATTGAAGGGGCAAACCTCTATGCATAAACTGCACATTGAGCATATAGAATGACGAACTCGTGCCAAAAGCCGCTGGGGTATAATTTCATTTTTGGATAATATTCGTAATGCCCGCTGCGCTGCCGCCTCACCTTCTTTCATGGCTTCATCAGCCCTTGCAGGCGCCCTTGCAAGGCCGCACACAAAAATTCCCTCTTGACCTGTATCCACAGGCCTCCACTTGCTGTCAGCCTCTTTGATGAAACCGTCCTGCGTTGTTTCAATACCAAAAATCTTTACTAGATCTTTGATAAAATTTGGAACAACTCCAACTGCAAGGGATAGCCAGTCCGGTTTAAGCTCTACAGGTACTCCAAGAACAGGATCGATGCCTTTAACCAAAAGCCCGCCGGATTCAACAAGAACTTCAGGCTTTGTATCTATATCAAATGGAATGAAAACAATCCCCTTTTTTCGAGCTTCAGTGTATATGCGTTCAGAATCTCCATAGGTCATTATATCTCTGTAGAAAATGTAGACCTCGGCATCAGGGTGAATCTGCTTTATTTTAAGGGCATTATTCAGGGACTTAATACAGCAGACTCGGCTGCAGTAGTTACGAGGCTCTTCTCTTGTCCCTGCGCATTGTATCATTACTATTGACTTAACCGCCTGACCTGAAAAAGAAGCATCATTTACAAGTTTTTCCATCTCAAAAAGACTCACAATACGCTCATGATCATCCATACTGTAAGAATCTGTTTCAGCGGCAGTTCCTCCTGTTGCCAGTATTGTCACCCCGTGTAATATTGTCTTCTGTTCACCTGTTTTCATCTGAATTTTTGAAGTAAAATTACCGGAAATGCCGGAACTGGTTATCAGCTCAGCCTCCTTATGTATTTTTATCCTGGGATTACCCTCAACTTTATTTAAAATCTCCTCAATAGATTGTCTTAACTCTTTATCAATTATATATTTGAGGTTCCCGCCAAGTGTTTCGGATTTTTCCACCAGAAATACATCAATCTTGTGATCCGCCAGAGCTAAAGCTGCAGATAAACCGGCAGGCCCACCTCCAATCACCAGAGCGCTGCCTGTCACAGGCTGAGAGTGTTCAAAAAGAGCTCTTCTCGATCTGAGTCTACTGACTGCCATGTCCAGATCTTTGATCAATGAATCAATGCTTCTTTCATCGCCGCTATAAATATCTGCCGACTCCACAATAGAATCAAAGATTTCTGTATCTTCCTCAAGTTCTTTGATCTTCGGCCCTAAAACATTTTTATTACATGCAGCAAAAACCAGCCTGTTTGCAGAACCATCTCTAATTATCTGCTTTACTTTGTCCCATCCCTCTTTTCTGCAAAGCGATTTTACCCTTACAATATCCAGCCTGCCGGGAAATTTCTCCAGTTCAGACTCTATACCGTCCAGAAGAGAACCAGCATCTGAAATCACGCCACATTCACACAAAACCACCTGGACCCGGGGTCTTTCTTCAAATGCTTTTGACTGCCCGGCCGACTTCTGATCTTTGTCTTTATCCGCAGGCATGATCCCAAGATTCTTTAACATGCGGGATGCTCTTCCTGCAGCAACTTCCGCGCCGATAACCGACCCTGAAATATCTTTAAGGCCTTTTGCTGAATCTGCAACAAAAACCCCTTCATGGCTCGCATAGTCAGGCAACTTCCGGCCGGGTTCCTTGCCTGTGGAAAGAACTATCATATCAAAATCTTCTTCTACTGTCTTCCGGCTGGAATCCACATATTTCAACCTGAGATCATCTGGATTTTCTCCAGGCTCTATACTGTGGACACGGCACCTGACAAATCGTACTCCTGACTCCTTTTCAGCTCTGTCACGATATCTCTGAAAATCACGCCCAAAAGTCCGCATGTCCATATAAAAAATTACTGTTTCAGCATCTTTTGACATTTTCTCGCGTGCAAGGAGAGCTTCTTTGATTGCAAACATACAACAGGCACTTGAGCAATAATCAGCGCCTATCATTAAATTTCTCGATCCAACACATTGAAGCCATGCAACCTTTTTAACCTCCCTCCCGTCTGAAGGCCTTACAAGACTACCCTTAAATGGGCCACTGCTGCTGATTATTCTCTCAAAGGCAGTAGAAGTAACCACATTCGGAAACTCTCCGCAGCCATAAAGATCGACTGAATCAGGATTAAACAGTTTTGTTCCTGTAGCGATAATTACCGCTGCCACATCTTCCATATCAAATGTTTCATGCTCGTTATCCAGTTTTACAGCACCTGTCGGGCATGCTTTTTCACATTCACCGCACTTTGTACATGAAGCCCAGTCTATTGAGTAAGGTCCTGAAGTCTGATGAGGTACTGGAAGACAAATAGCTTTTCGTTCTCCCAAACCCTCATTAAAAGTATCTGGAACTGATACAGGGCAGACTTCCTCACATTTTCCGCAGAAATTGCACAACTCAGAGTCAACTCCTCTCGGCTGCCTGGAAAGAACTACTTTTAACTGGCCGGGATTGCCTTCTATCGAGACCACCTCGGTAGAAGTATGAACAGAAATGCTGTCGTGAAAAAGCCCTCTCCTTAAACAGAATTGGGAGCATACATCACGGTCGATCATGGGAAGCATACGACACATGCCGCAATGGTTATTAGGGAACTGGCGATCAAGCTGTAAAAGAATTCCCCCGACAGCCGGCGACTTTTCGACAACACAGACCTGATAGCCGATATCGGCAAAATCAAGTGCTGCGCGAATCCCGCTTATCCCTGCGCCTACAACCAGTATTTTAGCTATTTTATTTCCCATTGGAAGATTCTTCTTCAAAAACCAGATACGGTATTGATTCTGAAATATCACGGCCCGGCACGTAGTTATATAATTCCTGAACCTTTGCAGACACGGTCCTAAAAATATCAGCAACCGGGATACTGCTCGGACAAACGCTGCTGCATTGACCACACCCGACACACGCATGGCTCATATGCGCAAGCCGGGTCATATGAAACATTGTAGTATCTGCAGGCAACTTTACTGCGCCTCTCTTTGCAGCACGCCTTTGCAATACTTCCGGTTCATGAGCAAATACATCAGTCAAAAATACGCACTCCTTACAATAGCAAACAGGGCAGGCATTTCTACAGTTATAGCAATTTAGACAATTTGCTATTGTCTTCTGAAATTTCTCAATATCTTTGATCTTTTCAGATGTTTCACTAAAAAGTTTATCCCTTGCTTCAGTCCTTTTTTGAAGAAGACTATTTGCCGCCACTTCCCGTCCTTCGGGCTGTTCCACGGTTGAAAGTCCAAGACTTTTAATAATGTTTTCACCTGCCTCGGTTCCCGCCATCAATCCAATCTTCTCCATTACCGGCATACCAAGAAGACAGATAGTCAGATCTGCTCCATACGGCTGAAAATATTCGCATGCCTTACAAATTCCTGTAATTCTGTCCTGCATACTTGAATCCGCATAAAACGACGTGGTAATATCTTCTTCCTGTGCAGCCATCTCCAGATAACTATCGTTTTCAATACGTCCCATGCAGTCAAATCCAATAAGTATCGCTTCGTCAAGCACGCATTGTTTCAACTTTGCCAGTTCAATCAATGCCCTTATTTCACAAGGCCTTAGAACGACCGCTACTTTTTTCCCTGTTGGATATCTTAAAACGGAAGCTGCCTGTCGTGCTGCATTGAAAGGAGCTGCAGGCGCCAGAGGTTGCGCTTGAAGCATCTTTTCCGGATCAGCGATTAATGTCGGCATGGGCAAAGATGAATACTCTGTTTTAAAAGGCACCAGCACAACATCAACAAGTTTTTCAGATAACATATTTTTCAGAACACTTCTAATGGTCTCAGAAGGATTATTATTTGTTTCCAAAATGGCATACATTGTCATGTTTACCTCTTGATTAAAGGATCATACGGTCTCTCACAGGTGTGGAGCCCAGAGCCTTTATGGATTCAAAAAATTCATTCATATTCCGTTGAAACTCCGGCCCTTCGCTGGCTCCTATCCATCGAAGCCTGAGACGCTCAGGATCGAACCCGAACTGTTCAACGATTTTACTGATCCCGGAAATTCTTTTTTTGGCCTTGAGATTTCCATTGATATAATGGCAGTCGCCGGGATGGCAACCGCCTATAAAGACCCCGTCTGCTCCATCAAGTAAAGCTTTTAATATATATTTCGGATCTATCATGCCTGTACACATAAGCCTGATAATGCGTACATTCGCCGAATATGCAAGCCTTGAAGTACCGGCAAGATCTGCAGCCGTATAGGTACACCAGTTGCACACCAAAGCAATTATTTTAGGTTCAAACTCATCTGACATATTTACACTCCTAAATAAGACCCAAGTTGAGCATTTCAAATTTTACCTGAAGGGTATTGTTAAAATAATTCTAAATGAATTTCCTCTTTATCGCCATGAGCAGGTATCAGATAATTTTTTTAAAAAGCCAAATATAATTACTCAATCAGTTTCGAGGACGGCACCATACCCACTCAGATAGTAAGATGCTAAACTGCCGATGCCTTTATCCTATGATCCATATCTCCTATGTGCCTGGCTTGATCAGATCCCAAGGCTTAGTGGTTTAGAATTGATGCTTAATTATTTGGCTTTTTAAAAAAATTATCTGATACCTGCTCTAAGTGCTGTAATCGAGGCCTCAAAGCCTCCTATCTTCAACAATCTCAACAATCGCTCAATTTAGTTAAGAATAGCTTCCATTTCTTCCATGACCTGTTTATCAGTAAAATGCTTGACACCGGCAGCACCGCTGGGACAAACTGCAGAACAACTGCCGCATCCATGGCACAATGCTTCATTGACTACTGAAACACCTCGTCCGGCATCAAATTTTATTGCAGAATATGCACAGACATTCAAACATGTCTGGCAGCCTGCACATAAATCAGGATCAATATAAGATATTTCCGTCTTTGTACTGACCGTTCCCTTGGAAAGCAGGGAAGTAGCCTCTCCTGCTGCCGCCATAGCCTGTGCCACAGTATCCGGGATATCTTTAGGCCCCTGGCAACAACCGGCAAGAAAAATACCGCCTGTTGGTGTGGATACCGGAGCCAGTTTTGCGTGGAGTTCAGTCAGCCAGCCGTCTCCATCCGTTGATATACCGACAAGCCTGGCAACATCTCCTGAACCTTCCGCAGGTTCAAGTCCTACGCTCAGGATCACCATATCAACAGGTACTCTTTTGGGCCGTCGTGTAAGGGTATTTTCCGCAACAACTGTCAGACGACCAAAACCTTCCTGATTGTCAGGGATATCTGTCACCTCAGCCACCCTGCCCCGGACAAAGTGAACTCCTTCTTCCTGAACACGACTGTAAAATTCTTCATAAAGTTTGCCTGGAGACCTTATATCTATATAAAATTCCCATACCTCGGCACCTGTCTTTTCTCTTACGAGATGGGCGAATTTCATCGAATACATGCAGCAGACTCGCGAACAATATTTACGGTATCTTACATCACGCGAACCAACGCAGTGAATTATGGCTACTTTTTCCGGAGGCTTGCCGCTCTTCATTAGAATTTTACCGGAAGTCGGACCGGTAGCATTGTTAAGTCGCTCAAATTCAAGGCTGGTATATACTTCCGGATAACGACCGTACCCGTAATTTACAAGAGGTGTAGGATCAATTACTTTAAATCCTGTTGAAACAATAACCGCACCCACCTCAACATCCAGATACTGAGGCTTCTGTTCAAAGTCTATGGCACCGGCATCACAGAATTTCTCACAGGCTCCGCAACGTTTGTTCTTTGCAAGAACACGACAATGCTCAGGGTCAATAACCGGTGTCTTTGGGACAGCCTGGGGAAAGGGAGAATAAATAGCCGTTCTATTGCAAAGGCGTTCATTAAATTCGCTAGGAATTTTCTTAGTTGGACATTTTTCCATACACACGCCGCAGCCCGTACACTTATCTTCATCCACATAGCGTGGTTTTTTAAGTATCTTTGCCTTAAAATTTCCAACAAAACCTTCAAGAGAAACAACTTCGCTGTATGTAAGCAGCTCGATGTTTTCATGCTGGCCGACAGTAACCATTTTAGGAGTCATTATGCATGCAGCGCAGTCAAGAGTGGGGAATGTTTTGTCAAACTTGGCCATATGACCGCCTATTGATGGTTCCCGTTCAACCAGATAAACCTTGTAACCAGAGTCGGCCGCTGAAATCGCTGACTGCATTCCGGCAATACCTCCGCCTATTACCAGAATAGACTTCTTTACAGCTATTTCACGGCTATGCAAAGGACGATGATAGGCGACCCTTGCAACAGCAGCAGCCACCAGATCCTTGGCCTTGGCAGTGGCCTTCTCCGAGTCCCTGGTTACCCATGACGAATGCTCGCGAATATTAGCCATCTGAAAATAATGTGGATTTATACCCGCTTTTTCACAAGCTTTTCTGAAGGTGGGCTCATGCATACGGGGAGAACATGATGCCACCACTACACGGTTTAGTCCGAGTTCTTTGATGTCGTTTTTGATAAGTTCCTGCCCGGGATTGGAGCACATAAATTTATATTCACGGGCAATGGAAACATGATCCAGCTCTTTGGCAAACTCAACTGCTGCTTCAACATCGACCTTAGGCGCAATGTTCATTCCACAATGGCAGATATATACTCCGATTTTTGGTTTATCGTACTTCATAATTTCCGGCTCAAAATCCTGTTTATTGGAACCAGCAGCTTATCCAGTCCCAGCTCAGAAGCATTAATACCAAGGGCAAGACCGGCAAGCTGAGTAAAAAAAGGAACAGGTATAGGATTACTTATGCCCTTCTGTCCCGAATCAAGATTAAACTGGCACAGAGGACATATGGTCGTTATCACACGACCGCCTTTAGCTCGAACTTCCCGAATAATGCGGGAAATCAGCAAACGGCATTCCTTTGCATAGGAAATCGCATGGGAAGCACCACAGCAAATCGTCCTGGCTGAATGATCGACCGGCAAAAAACCAAGCCTCTCAATAAAACGATCAAGAATCGTCGGCTGCTCCATATGATCAATGTCGCCCCAGGGCCTGGTAAATTGGCAACCGTAATAGCATGCCACTTCGTAATCCTTGAGTCTTTCAGTCAGATTTTCCGACCATGTTTCTTCAGGCACATCATTATAAAGAACATCGAGATAATGGCGGACTGAAAACTCTCCTTCCAATGAAAGGCCTTCTTTTGAAAGATCTTCGTTTATTTTTGATACAATTTCCGGGTTGTTGCTTAGAATCTGGTTTGCCTTGCGAAGAGTGGTATAACAAGCATTGCAGACAGTTACTATTTCTCTAAAACCGCTTGCCTGTGACAAGGCAAAAAGCCTTCCGGTAAGCGCCAGAGCCTTGAATTCGTTAAGACTGAAAAGAGCTGTAGCACCGCAACAGTTCCAATCTGGAATTTCCACCAGTTGGATTCCAAACAAACGATTTATCGCATCTATTGACTCTCTGTATCCTGCGGCTGAGCTATAGGAACATCCTGGGAAAAAACCGTATTTCACTTTATATACTTCCTTACCTTCTCTCTGTCAGAAAGCTGTGCAACCCACCTGCGTCCGATTATCTGTTGGGGAAGAATTTCGAGCCGCTTCCTTTTTAGAAGTTCAAGGGCAACGGAGATATTTTTTAAAGCATCCAAAGGATGCAGCATCCCATAATGAGCCATCACCATAGCCTCGGAAATCCTTCCATGATGACCCACCACCTGTGAAAAGGCGCGGTAAAGGTCAGGAATTTTGTGCGAATCCGGAACCAGATCATACTCGATTGACATTCGCTTCAGGCAGTACATGAGGTCAATTACGGGAATTTCCTGAGGACACCGGGCAATACACTGATAGCAAGAAACACAATACCATGGAGTTTCGGATCGCAACGCCGGCTCCATATCTCCATCACGAATTAAAGCAAAAATTTCCCTGGGGCCATGTTCCATCAGCCCTGTCAAAGGACACGAGGCGCTGCACGTTCCGCATTGAATACATTTCAGAATCTTTCTGCCATACGGTGTATCATAAAATCTATTCTGAAGGTTCTTTTCATCCATGACATTTGAGCCTCTTGCAGAAATAAAAAACTTTTGAATTATTTTGACAAGCTGAAAAGTAATTACTGCAAAGAAGCTATCTCTATGATATAAAAGAACTAATTGATTTTACGAAATAATTAGTTGAAACAAGGAGACAGCTTTATACAAAAATTATCACAGTTTTGGTTTAATATTCAAGGAATTCTTTTCCCTTTTATAGAAATTGGACAACAGTGACCTGTAAAAAATTCGGTTCAGGTTCTTAATTGAAAATTTTCTTGACAAAATCCTTAATTTAAGGATAGTACTTTATTTAATCTTTTTCTCCACTTTTTCTCCACCTATTTTATTATAACATTATATAGGATATAGGATAGGTTTTTTGAAATAAAGTCATTTAGCTTTGCTTAATCTGACTGGTTGTTAATAAATTGTTATTACCATTAACAGACTACAATAGAAATAGGCGTGGTAAATGGCTAAATAAATAATAGTGCAACAGGGGAATTTTAGCCGCCAAAAGGCAAAAATCTGTACTTAAAGTTTATTTAGGGGGAGCTATGGGAGCTATTTACGAATTTGTTAGTGGGCCGTTGGCCTTAATTTCATTTGCTGTTTTTTTTATTGGATGTATTTACAAAGTAATATGGTATGTAAAAGGTCTTGACTGGAGGCTTGACAGGGTAGCTTATTCAACTCAAAGAAGCCTTGGTATTAAAGGCGCTATAAGATCACTTTATCACTGGCTTTTACCGCTGAATCAAACGACTGCAAATCATCCGATCTTTATGGGTGCTACCTATCTTTTCCATCTATGCCTCATTGTTGCGCCAATCTTTCTGGTAGCCCATGTAGTATTAATAGAAGAGTCCTGGAATATTAGCTGGGTAACCATCCCAGACCCAATACCAGACTACATGGCCATGGTCGTTATAGCTGCTGGAGTATTCTTTCTATTGCGCCGTCTAACTAATCCCGACGTCAAAATCATAACCGATGGTTCGGATTACCTTGTTCTGGCTATTGCATTAGCTCCTTTTATAACTGGCATCCTTGCATATAATCAGATATTTGATAACCAACTCATGACCATACTTCACATTCTTGCCGGAGAAATAATGCTGGTAGCTATTCCTTTTACCAAACTTAGTCATTTTGTCCTTTTCTTCTGTTCCAGAATTCAGCTTGGTATGGATTACGGAATAAAGAGAGGAGGCGTTCATGGAAGAGGCATTGCTTGGTAATTACTTTTTAGAAATGAATTAATTTTTTTAAATAATAATTTCATTAATGGAGAGATAAAAATGGCTGAAGAAGCAAAAACCCAGGAAAAAACACCTCAGGCCTTGCCACCTCTGGTTTCAAGAGTGCCTGTTAAAACCAAAGAAATGCTTGATCTTTTACTGGCAGACAGGGGCGTAACGTACTACGAGGAAATGAAAAAATTTCCAGTTGATACAGCGGCGTTTAAGAAAACTCTGGCTGCTTCATGCAAATCCCGAATTCGAACCTGGCTAAAAATATGTGCACATTGCGGAATGTGTGCTGACACCTGTTTCTTTTATCTTGCAAATGACCGGGATCCCAAACAGGTCCCTTCCTATAAAATTCAATCCACACTTGGTGAAATCGTAAAAAGAAACGGGGATGTAGATACTGAATTCATGATGAATTGTATGGATACAGCATGGGGTAAATGCACCTGCTGCAACCGATGCGGGCAGTTTTGTCCTCATGGAATAGATATGGGCGTTATGTTCGGGTATACGAGAGGGCTCTGCTTTTCTCAGGGTTTTGTTCCTCATGAAATGAAAATCGGTTCTGGAATGCACTGGTTATACAATGCCCAGATGGATATAACAGTAGACGATTTTACTGAGACCTGTGCATGGATGGCAGAGGAAAATGAAGATGACTGGCCCGGCTTGAACATTCCTGTTGACAAGCCCAATGCCGACATAATGTACACAATTAACGCGCGCGAAGTAAAACATTATCCGGAAGATATTGCCGAAGCTGCGATTCTTTTCCACCTGACCGGAGAAAACTGGACTGTTCCCAGCAAAGGATGGGAATCGACGAGTTTGGCCATGTTTGCCGGTGACTGGGCATGCTGCAAGCAGCAGGTTGAATGGGTCTACGAAGCAATGGAAAGGCTGAAACCAAACAGAATGGTTTGTACAGAGTGTGGCCATATGCACCGGGCCACGATTACCGAAGGGCCGTACTGGGCTGGCCTTCCATCAGGCAATACACCTGTACCATCTTTGCATTATGTTGAATGGGTTCTGGAAGTTCTTGAGAATGGAAAGCTTAAGCTGGATCCAGCAAAAAAGATTAAAGAACCAGTTACATTGCAGGACCCATGCAATTACGTAAGGAATGCTGGTCTATCTGATGTTACCAGAAAGATTATGGGTTATATTGCAGAGGATTTCCGGGAAATGCAACCGAACCGTGAACTCAACTTCTGTTGTGGCGGTGGTGGTGGTATGAACGGTATCGGACGTTACAGAAAGGAAAGAAACATAGGTCTCAAGGTTAAACGCGATCAGATTCTTGCTACAGGCGCAAAGTTTGTTGTTTCTGCGTGTCATAACTGCTGGGATGCAATAAGAGATCTGGAAGAAGTTTATAAAATTGGTATTAAATGGAGTTTCTTGAAACCAATTCTTATCAAACAGGCAATTGTGCCGGATCATCTAAAACCAAAAGAAGAAGGTACTGATGAATAATAATAAGATAATACTATATTTAGTAATAGTTGCCTGTGTTGCACCTTTCATCCTTTTTAGTGCAGCATTTGCCCAGGATGATATTAAACAACTGCAACATGATATCTTTGTAAATCGTGAAAGGCCTGCTGCTGTTTTTCCTCATACACTTCATTCTGATGCCTTGGGGATTGACTGTCTGGAATGCCACCACATTTACAAAAATGGTGAGAATGTATGGGATGAATCTGAGTTGAGTGACTGTACCGGATGTCACAGCCTTAAAGCGGATGGCAAGAAGATGTCAGCCATGAGAGCATTCCATACAAATTGCAAAAATTGTCACTTAAAGGAAAACAAAGGCCCTGTTACCTGTGGTGAATGCCATCCAAAGAAAAAGTAACAATATTTATAATATATAAACTCACATACGCTCAGTTTTTCTCTCCTTTGTGCGTTAATAGTGGTTTTCCTATATGGCCTAAAGAGATTGAAAGCGGGGAATAGCAATATGATTCCCCGCTTTCTGTGTTTATACCCCTCCAAATATCCTCGTAAATTTGAAAACCTCAGCTACATATGCGCAGGCTACGAGCAGTCCATATGTTCAAGGTTATTTGTAATAGAAATCGTTTTATTGACTTATTATATAGTCTATTGTTAATAATGATGAACTCGTAAAAAGTCGTCACTCCGGTGAAAACCGGAGTCCAGACCCGCCCGCCTCGCCTGAGCGGACGTCTTGACCGGCGGCAACAGTCTCCTTTGGGCAAGAGCGATGGCGGGCAGGTGGTCTGCAACTGCTTGAAAGGACTGGATAGCGCTAAAGCTTCACTACGTGCCCGGCTGGAGTTTATCCCGCACTTGATGCGGGGCCGGAATGACGGGAAACGGTATTTTTAGACTTTTTACGACTTTGTCAATAATGATTATTTATATTGTCTTATGAAGTTACATATTGGCTCTGATAGCCCTTTCCCCCAAAAATGACACAAACCTTCACAGTTGTTTTTAAAAATGCAAAACAACTTGGGCCTGGAGCTATCAGAGGCAGATTGAACCTAAGTTGAGGTAAGAATATGCAAGACGATTTTCTCTCCGCTATGACTCAGGAAGTCAAAGAGGAGGTTATTAATAATTATTTATATGAAAGACGCCTGATTGAAGAACAGATCAACTATGTAAAGGAGCTTGGCGAACATACCATTCAGATTCAGGGAATGCTTTACAGACGCTTTGCACGGATGTATGACTTGCTTATGAAGTCTGAATTTATCAATGAGTTTGTAATTCTGCTTGGATTGAAAGAATTACTCTTAAATGGCTGGCTTTCTGATGATCCTGAATACCGTAAAAATGTCCGTTTTATCAAGGTTCGTGGTCTAACTGATCGTTCAAAATTTAAAAAATTATTTCTTGAGTCATACAGGAGGCTGTATAACTGGAATAATCAGTATGTTGAAGCGTACGGGGATCTTCTGAAGGAATGTGACGCGGTAAATAAAAACCTGAAAAAGTTTGAGGATAACTACGACATTCTTACCATCCTGAACTTTCTGAAAAATATGGATGTTGAAGAAATCACGAAAAAACATTTTATGGGCGATAATTTCGCACCTGAAGAAATAGCTTCTATTGAAAAAACCATGCGTTTCAAACCTGTTAGTATAAAAGAATTCAACCTGATCCACCCATCAGATCTTCCCGATCCAGATGATGTTTATGACCGGCTGAGTTCTCTGGCTAATTCCGTTTACGGCCGGTACAGCGAAAATATGAAAACACTTATCAAATAAGTAGGACTGCTTTGCAAGATAAATTGGACAACATACCAAAAATATACCAAATTTCTTGAAAAAATGATTTACTTGCCTGATAAAACAAATCAACATAATTTCTTAAAAACATGCTGTTCAATAAAGGATAAGCTGGGGTTTGATATAACCATCAGGGCATATCAGGTTGAAGATTACCCGCGTCTTATAGATATGTATGACAGATTTGAACCCAAAAGAATTGCAATGGGACTTCCCCATTCTGACAAAAAACTAAGGGATAACTGGATAGACTCTATAGTAAAGTCATTTTTCAATACAGTGGCTATTTACCAAAATAATATTATAGGACATGCTGCAATTGATATACTTCGCAATAAATCTTCTCCTGAGTATATGATTTTTCTTGATCAGGATTTCAGAAATCGGGGAATCGGCACCAGTCAAACAATGATTATTAAAAAAATTTGTGAAGAGTTAGGATGCAAACAAATCTGGGTTGCTATAACATGTCACAGTATATTGGGCATCAAGGTGTTTAAAAAATCAGGATTCAAATTTACTGGACCAATTGGACCGGAACGGGAAATGGTCCTTAAACTAAAGCCTAAATCAAAAATATAAAATGAAATCAGCCTTCATACACAGCGATGAATTTTCAAAATTTAAGGTAAGTAAAGAATATCCATGGCTTACAGAAAGATCAGATGTTACATACAATAAATGCAAGGAGCTCAGGCTTCTTGACCATGACTGGATAGAGGTTGTTCAGTCAAAACCAGCTTCAATAAAAGATCTGTATTTATATCATACAAAGGAATATATTGATCTTCTGAAGAAAGCCGACAAGGGATTTTTTGATGAATCAATGCTCAGATACGGTCTTGGTACCCTTGAATGCCCGGTAGCAAAGGGCGTTTTTAAATATCACAATCTGGCTGCTGGCGCCACCATTGCCGGAGCAAACCTTCTTGTTCGGGGTGGGAAAGACATTGTATTCAGTCCAACAGGTGGTTTTCACCACGCAGGACCTGATTTTGCTTCTGGATTCTGCTATATAAATGATATTAACATAGCCATTAATAAACTCTTAAAAATGGGCAAACGCATACTCTATATTGATATCGACGCTCACCATTCGGACATGGTACAAGAAGCATTTTACAGCAACCCTGATGTTATGAAAATATCTTTTCACGAAAGCGGCAAAACTCTTTTTCCGTGGAAAACCGGGTTTGAAAACGAAATTGGAAAGGGAAAAGGAAAAGGATATAATATTAATTTCCCCTTACCTGAAAATACTGGTGATGAAGAATTCCTCTGGGCTTTTGAAAGGGTATTTCCACCTGTTGCGCGTGCATTTAAAGCAGATATTACATTTGCTGTTATAGGCGTTGATATTATTTCTTCAGATCCTCTGGCTCATCTTCAGGTAACTAACAATGCCTTTATTAAAGCTGTGAAAATAATTAAACAGGCATCTGCAAAATTGCTTGCGCTTGGTTGCGGCGGATATTTGCTCGACAATATAGAGCGCTCATGGACCTTAGCCTGGGCTGCTATGAATGATTTAGAACCAAAAGAAGAAGATGCCGCAACTTTTGGAGGAATGTTCTGGGGAGACGGGCTCTCTTCTCTACTGGACCGGCCCTTATTTTTACCGGATAACATAAAAAAAATGACAAAAAAAGAGATCAAGAGAGTATATCAATATATTGCATCAAACATATTTCCCATACTTGGAATTAAGTAGAACTTAGGGGCTTCGCCCAAATTGGAATAGTGGAATGTTGGAATAATGGAATATTGGGTTTAAAAGGTGTTTTGTGCTTATTCCTACATTTCACATCATTCCATCGTTCCATTATTCCATTATTCCTTGATCGAGGTTGCAATAGAGCCAATAAATAGCTACAATTTCAATGGGTTGTAGAAATTCCGAGACTTATAATGATTTGGAGGTGAATATGAAGGGCGGCAAAAAGTACTTTCCATCCAGGGAGTTCCAGAAAAAGGCAGCAATAAAAAGCTTTAAGCAATATAAAGAAATTTACAAACACTCAATTAACGATCCACAGAATTTCTGGGCGGAAAGAGCCATGGAGCTACACTGGTTCAAAAAATGGAAGAACGTGCTTGAGTATGATTTTACAGAAGCATCCGTGAAGTGGTTCGAAGGTGGTAAAATCAATGTATCCTATAACTGCCTTGATCGACATCTCTTTTCATGGAGAAAAAACAAGGCTGCCCTGATCTGGATAGGTGAAAATTCGGATGAAAGCAAGATTTACACCTATCAGATGCTTCATACAGAGGTTTCCAGATTTGCAAATGTATTAAGAAAAAATGGGATTAAAAAGGGAGACAGAGTTACCATGTATCTCCCAATGATTCCTGAACTTGCAATTGCAATGCTCGCCTGTGCCCGTATAGGAGCTATTCACAGTATTGTTTTCGGGGGGTTTAGTGCTGAATCTTTGATGAACAGAATAAAAGATTGCGGTGCCTCTTTGCTAATAACAGCAGACGGCGGATTCCGCGGTGGAAGAATTATACCTCTAAAACAAAATGCCGACGAAGCTCTTAAAAATTGTCCTGAAGTTAAAAAGTGTATTATAGTACGCCGGACCAATACAGAAATAACTTTTAAAAAGAACCGTGATTCATGGTGGCACGATGAAATAACCGCACCAGATATAAAAAACTCCTGTGAACCGGCTGTTATGGATGCCATTGATCCACTTTTTATTCTTTATACCAGCGGCTCAACAGGCAAACCAAAGGGAGTACTGCACTCGACTGGAGGATATCTTCTCTACGCCAACCAGACTTTTAAATGGGTATTTGATGCGAAAGATGAAGATACTTTCTGGTGCACAGCCGATATAGGATGGATTACCGGACACAGCTATATTGTTTACGGCCCTCTTTCAGCCGGTGCCACATCAATAATGTTCGAGGGAGTTCCCACCTATCCCGATCCAGGCAAGTACTGGGAAATTATAGAAAAATTTAAGGTCTCTATTTTTTACACTGCCCCAACAGTTATCCGTTTGTTAACCAAATATGGTGAAGAATGGCCCAAACGTTATGATCTCAGCAGCTTAAGACTGCTTGGAAGTGTTGGCGAGGTAATTAACCCTGAAGCCTGGTACTGGTATCATAAAAACATAGGTCAAGGCAAATGCCCTATAGTTGATACATGGTGGCAAACTGAGACCGGCGGAGTACTAATAGCCCCTATCCCTGGAGCAATACCCACCAAACCTGCATCAGCCGGAGTTCCTTTTCCTGGTGTAGTCCCACTTATCATTAAAGATAACGGTAAAAAAGCTCGCCTTAACGAGGGCGGTTATCTTGTCATGACTAAGCCCTGGCCTGGCATGATGCAGGGTGTCTATGGTGAACCACAGCGATTCAAAAATACATATTTCAGTCAATTCCCAGGCATGTACTTTACCGGCGATGGAGCAAAAAAAGACAAGGACGGTTATTACTGGTTAATGGGACGCGTGGATGACGTCATTAATGTCTCCGGTCATCGTCTGGGGACAGCAGAAATTGAAAGTGCAATTGTCGCGAACTCCGACGTAGCAGAAGCAGCTATTGTCGGCTATCCCCATGATATAAAAGGAGATGGGATATATGCCTTTGTTTCTTTAAAAAGCGGGGTTAAAGAATCGGAAGAGTTGAAAAAGAAACTGATTGATCAGGTTCGAAAAGATATTGGTCCAATAGCGACACCAGACAAGATTCAGTTCACGGATACACTTCCCAAAACGAGAAGCGGCAAAATTATGCGGCGAATACTTCGCAAAATTGCAGCAGGCGATATCACCGACTTGGGAGACCTCTCGACCCTTGCTGACCGAGCATGCGTTGATGTCATAATAAAAGAAAGACTATAATATTTAAGGAGAGATAATGAATATATCCGGTTTGTGGAATAACTTATATGAATATCTTGATAAATCCAATGAACCTGTAGTAATTCTTACAGATGAAGAAATCCAATTTGATATTGTTAAAAGTGAAGATAAGATAAGGCCATATCCTCTTGACTTTGATGATTCCTCACACACCATCAGAAAAATGGCCCAAGATGCAGGATATGTTGTCTCTGCTCATCCTTTAAACAAAAGAATAAAAATATTCACAAAAATTCCATAACAAGGAAACCACTTTCTAAGGAGGTACGGGTTATGTCCAGCAATGAGATGTTAAGCATTCTTCGTGAAACCAGGGTATTTCAGGGCCTTTCTGAAGAACATTTAAATTTGATATCCTCCTGTGGAAATTTAGTAACATTCGTAAAGGGAGAGACTATAATCAGAGAAGGGCAGCAAGGGCATCCTCTTTTCGTTGTTGTTAAAGGACAGGTTGAAGTTGTTCTGCCAAGGCAGGTAACTGGTCAATCAATCGACAGGGGCACAAGAATAAAAATAAGCGATGTTAGACCTGGATACTGCATAGGAGAATTTTCACTGATCGACAAAAAACCAGCCTCTGCATCGGTTATTGCAAGCGAACCATGTGAACTTATTGAAATATCCAGGCCGGATTGGGAAAAAATTATAAATTCCAGTGATGAGCTTGCAAAAAATATTTATAAAAATATGCTTCTTATTGTTATAAAAAGAGCCCGGCAAAAAATTAAAGAGCTTGATATATGTTTTTATTAATTCCTATCAATGCCAAGGATAGAAGCTGTTGAGGTTTATACCGCATGGAATCAATGAATGGCTTTTTTCATTTTTGCGCCTGGTAATATATTTTTCAATTGCACTTTGTTTTATAATTTACATGGTAAATATGCCCAATACTACTTATTCCGGACCGTTCAAGCCTTTATCTGAAAGCGAACTATTATTAAAGGATTATTTGAAAAAGCATGTTTATATGCTGGCAGAAAAAATTGGGGAAAGAAATATCCGGCACTACAATGAGCTTAATGCCTCAGCCGATTATATTGAAACAACTCTCGCCGGTCTGGGATACAATGTTTCAAAACAAGAGTATAAAATTGAAAATAAAACTTTAAAAAATATTGAAGCCGAACTGATCGGAACTTCCAAACCTGGAGAAATAATTATAGTGGGTGCCCACTACGACTCAGTTACAGGCAGTCCAGGTGCAAATGACAATGCTTCCGGCGTTGCCGCAGTTCTTGAAATCGCACGTCTTCTTTCCAAAGAAAAATTCCCAAGAACATTAAGAATGGTTGCATTTGTAAATGAAGAACCACCTTTTTTCCAGACCAAAGAAATGGGAAGCCGCGTGTATGCCTCCCGGTCGTATAAGCGCAAAGAACAAATTGTCGCGATGTTCTCCCTCGAAACCATCGGATATTATTCTGACGAGCCGGGAAGTCAGCACTATCCATTTCCCTTTGGCTCTTTTTATCCAGATACCGGCAATTTTATCGGATTCGTCGGGAATATCTCGTCACGTAAGTTGGTACATAATTCCCTTGCTTCATTTCGCAGGCATACCCCATTCCCTTCTGAAGGGCTGGCTGCTCCAGGATGGTTTATAGGAATAGGCTGGTCAGATCACTGGTCATTCTGGAAAGAAGGATATCCCGCAGTCATGATAACAGATACAGCCCTGTTTCGTTATAAACAATATCATACAATTAATGATACTCCGGATAAGATCGAATACAAAAAGATGGCCAGAGTTGTTTCAGGTATAACCAGTGTATTAAAAGAAATTGCCATAGACGGAATTTAAAAGGAATCTTAATTGTTCAACCGCTTTCTGAATCGCTTCAATCGTCTCTTCGTTGTCTGGGTTATTCTGGGCGGGATAGCAGCTTACCTTTATCCAGGATTTTTTCTTCCCCTTAAAAAATACATGGAACTCTTTTTCGGCCTTACCATGTTTGGGGTCGGCATGGTATTAAAGCCCAGGGACTTTACAAATATATTTAAAAAGTTCAAAGTAGTAATTATTGGCGTCTGTGCTCAATTTACAATTATGCCGATATCGAGTTATTTAATCGCCAGAATATTTTCTCTTTCAAAAGAATTTTCTTTAGGTCTAATTCTAACGGGATCAGCACCTGGCGCAATGGCAAGCAATGTGCTGTGTTATCTTGCAGGTGCCGATGTTGCATATTCTGTATCTTTAACAACAGTATCCACCTTGCTCGCACCAGTTTTAACACCTCTTTTAACTCTTTTGCTGGCTCAAACTTTTTTTGAAATTCCCTTCTGGAATATGTTCATGAGTGTATGCAAGATGGTTCTAATTCCCTTATTTTTCGGGATCTTAATAAAGCAAATTTTCTCAAAAAAAGTAGAACCCATTCAAAGAGTTTTTCCGGCAATATCTACTACATTTATTGTTTTTATATGCGCGCTGGTAATTGCCCTAAACAAGGAATATCTGCTTAAAATCAATTCATGGATATTTATTGCAACTATTATATTGAATTTATCAGGGCTGTTTTTAGGTTATATGGTAGGAAAAGTATCAAATTTTGATCTGCTGAAAAAACGAGCATTATCAATTGAAATAGGTATGCAGAATGCAGGATTGGGCAGCGTATTGGCTTTAAAGCATTTTAATGAACAAGTTGCTCTGCCTGCTGTTATTTTTGTTTTTATCTGTATTTTTAGCGCATCCATACTTGTCCAGATCTGGTCCAAAGATGGTTATTATAGAAGTTAAGCGTTCACGCCCATATTGTCATTTCGACCCCTTCGCTTCTGTCATTCCGAGCGAAGCGAGGAATCTTAGTATTTACGCTCAGGGCAGGCTCCGGGAGAAATCTTAAGATTCCTCTCATTCTTTCGGAATGACAGAAACGCAAGTTATAACTGTACCAAGTATAATAATAAAATATTTTACATTTTGACGATATCTTGTATAAGGGAAAAATTGCATAAAATTATTATTTCAGTTGAAGACTTATCGGTTCAAGCCGAATTAAACGACACAAATACTGCTGAAAAAATATTTAAAGCTCTGCCTATTGAAGGAACTGTCAATCTCTGGGGAGATGAAATATATTTTGATATACCACTGGAACTTGACCTGGAGAATGATGCCAGAGCCGATGTTGAGGTTGGAGAACTCGGCTACTGGCCTTCCGGCCCGGCTTTCTGTATTTTCTTCGGCCCAACACCGGTAAGCAGGGATGAAAAACCTCGGGCTTACAGCCCGGTCAATATTTTTGGTCGCATAATTGGCGACACAACCCGGTTAAAAACTGTTTCAAATGGTTCAAAAATTCGAATAACTAAACCGGAGTAATAATTTTATAATTATTCACCAGCCGCAAAGAGCGCGATGAAACCCTTTGCGAACTCTGCGTCTTGAGCGAAGCGGGCGGTAATATAATAATTTTAGTATCCAGAACAGGAGAAACACATATGAATTGCTGGGAGTTTAAGAAATGCGGACGTGAGAAAGGCGGAGTAAAGGCTACTAAATTAGGTGTATGTCCGGCCTACCCGGATTATGGCAAGTGTTGTGCGAGGGTCGTTGGTACACTTTGCGAAGGTGGCTTGCAGGGAACCTTCGCAAGCAAATACAAGGATTGCAAGGGATGCCCTTTTTACAAAAGCCTGCACTATGACAGAACCGATGACGGGGTAAATATAGTGATAATTAAATGAATAAATCAGAATTTAGCACTAAAGGAACCTCTTTAAGAAATAGTTGCCAATATTGATCCTGCTATGAAATGGTGGACACTCGGTTAAGCCATTGATAATAACAATGGCAGGAGGAAATTATGAGTGTTCAACAACGCAGAAAATATGATCCGGACTTTAAACGCAATGCGGTCCAGTTGACAGAGGAACCAGGTCGAACAGTAGCCAGCGTAGCAGAGAATCTTGGCATAGCGAAAGATCTTCTTTATGGGTGGCGGCGAGCGCAACGTGTCAACAAAGAACTTGCCTTTCCTGGCAACGGTCGTGAGGCATTGACCTCTCAGCAACAGAAAATTCGGGAGCTTGAGAAAAGGCTCAAGAATGCCGAAATGGAGCGCGACATCTTAAAAAAAGCCATGGCCATCTTCAGCAGGGCATCGAAATGAAATTTAAATTCATTGAAAAAAACCACTCGTCATTTCCGGTGAAGAAGATGTGCCATATGTTAAAAGTTTCACAGAGCGGATATTACCGTTGGCGAAAGGCCCCGTTATCATCTCTAAAAATAGAGAATGAACGATTGAAGGCACGAATAAAAGAATTGTTTGCAGAGCATAAAGGCATGGTTGGTAGCCCAATGATAACTGCAGATCTCCATGAAGATCCCGAGTTTTCAAAAGTAAGCAGGAATCGAGTAGCCCGGCATATGAAAGAAATGGGATTAAAATGCCTTACTGTTAAAAAGTTTGTAGTAACTACCGACTCAAAGCACAAAGAACCTGTTTTTTCCAAATTTACTTGATCGCCAGTTTACGGTACCTACTCCGGACACGGTCTGGGTAAGCGATATCACCTATTTAAGGGTTGGAAAGAAGTGGCATTATCTCACGGTTTTTATCGATTTGTTTTCTCGGATTGTTGTAGGCTGGGACCTCAGTGAATCTCTTGAAAGATATTCAGCAATGCGTGCCCTTAACAAGGCAATTCTAAGGCGCAGACCAAGCCAAGGGTTAATGATACACAGTGATAGAGGAATTCAGTATGCCAGTGGCGATTTCAGAGCAATATTAAAAAAACATCGTTTTATTCAAAGCATGAGCAGGAAAGGCAACTGCTGGGATAACGCGGTGGCAGAATCTTTTTTCCATTCGATAAAAACACAAATGATTCATCATTGTAAATTTCAGAGTGTGGCCGAGACGGAGCAGGCTCTTTTTAATTACATTGAAGTCTACTACAATCGCCGGAGAAAGCATTCTACGAATGGTTATAAATCACCCGCGAATTATGAGTTGGAATGTTGGAATAATAAAAAAGCGGCTTAACCCCGACTCCACTATTTTGTTGCAAGATCAGCCTATTTCTTCTTCTCCAGAATCTCCCTTATTTTTGCTGAAAGCACATTTATATTGAATGGTTTCCGAATAAAACCGTCACAGCCGCGGTTCAATATAGCAGCCGCCTCTCCTTCCATGCTGTAGCTGCTTGAAAGAAGTACCTTTATATCCGCATTAAGCTCCTTCATACGGTCATAGACCTCGCCACCAGACATATTAGGCATAATCATATCTAAAACCACTATATCTATCTCATCTTGATTTTTTCTGTAAAGTTCTATGGCTTCTTCTCCGCTTTTAGCCGTAAAGACTCTGTAGCCTATGGTCTCCAACGATCCCCTACATAATACTTGAACAACTTCTTCATCATCTACTACGAGAACGGTTCTGGTTTTCTTAATGACTCTATCAGAAGTTTTAGTTGCTTTCAGGATCTTGCTTTTAGATGCAGGAAGATAGACTCTGAAAGTAGTACCCTGTTTCTCCCTGGATTCAACATCAATATATCCGCCATGAGCCTTTATAATACCGTAAACAGAAGATAGACCAAGGCCAGTGCCTCTTCCCATCTCTTTTGTTGTAAAGAAGGGGTCAAATATACGTTCTATCGTGCTTTTATCCATGCCGATACCTGTGTCTTTAACCATTAGCATTATATAGTTACCAGCCTTTGGCTCATAAAACTTGTACTTTATATCCTTGTGTGTAACATTCATAGTCTCTAAAATAAGATCTCCTCCACCAGGCATGGCATCTGCTGCATTTACAAAGAGATTTAACAGAACTTGCTCGACTTGCCTTTGATCGGCCTCTATTACAAATAAGTCTTCGGCAAGTTTTTGATGAATCACAATTTCCTTTCTTGTCTGACCAAAAGTGTTGGAGAGCTCATTAACTATCTGGTTAAGGTTAATCGGTTTAACCTCATATTTACCTTTGCTGGCATAACCAAGAAGCTGGCTGCTTAGTTTAACACCGCTTTGAATCTGTTCTTCAATGGTTTTCAACCTTTTATAGTATGGATGTAAAGAATCAATGTCTATAAGCATCAAAGATATGTTGCCCTGGATACCCATGAGCAGGTTGTTAAAGTTATGTGCAATACCTCCGGATAGAGTACCAATGGCTTCCATTTTTTGAGCCATTTGGAGTTTAGCGCCAAGTTTCTGGGTTTCTTTTTCAGCTTGCTTTTGCTCAGATATTTCTGCCTCCAATTCTTCATTTACCTTTGTAAGTTCTGCCGTGCGCTCTTTCACCATTTCCTCAAGGTGGTTGCGGTGTTTTTCCAGTTCTTCGTCCAATCGTTTTCTTTCAGTGATATCCAGGTCTATACCCACAAAACCCATAGACTGGCCGTTGGCATCGCTCATCGGATTCGTCACCCCAAAGGCCCATGTAATCTTACCTTCTGGAGTTTGGAAGCGGTGCTCAAAACCCCATTTCCTGTTCAATTTGTCAAAAATTGATTCGCTATCATCCGGGTGCAGTCCTCTGATCCATCCATCGCCCAGCGCTTCTTCATATGACATTCCAGCCATTTCGCACCAACGCTTATTTACATACTGACACCGCCTGTCATCGTCTATCACGTATATGCCAAGCGGAGCCATTGCTGCCAGTGAGCGGAAACGCTCTTTGCTATTCCACATCGCCTGCTCTGTCCGCTTGCGCTCGTTGATTTCCTGTTTAAGATGTTCATTAGCGTCTCTTAGCTCGGCTGCATGTTTTTCTACCAGCTCCTCAAGATGGTTATGGTATCTTTTCAAGTCTTCGGCCATTTTATTGAAAGAATCAGCCAATTGTCCAATTTCATTCTTGGACTTAATATCTGTTCTGGTGTCTAAGTTACCCTTTCCTATTTCACCAGCCGCATCTCTCAGTTTGATAATTGGCTTGGAAATAGAACGAGAAATAAAAGCACCAATTAAAATTGCCGCAATAGCACTTATTAAAGCACCTAAAATAATTATAATAGTACTGGCTTCTAAGGAAGACTCCAACTGCTTCTTTTTATTGATAAAGTCTTTCTGTTCCTTTAATATTATAAAATCTACGGCATCTGAAAAAGCCTTTTCATCTTTCTCAAACGCTTCTTTCTTTTCAATAAATCCTGATTCAAGCTTACCCTGGCGTTTTAGATTAATTAGTTCTTTGCTTGTCTCTTGAATTCTTAGGCCAAGATTCCTGATACGCTGTAAGTGTTCATAGTGTGCTGGAGAAAATCTATTCACTAAATCTTCATATTGTTTTAAAGCTTCATTATAAAGTGCAATTTCTTGATTAATTAATCGTTCTATATCTTTATCTGCTTGCTCTATATCTTTATCTGCTTGCTCTATATCTTTATCTGATACTTGCTTTTCTGTTCTTAAAAAGCTGAATTCGATAGTCGATGAGACTATTCTTAAACCCGAAAATTTTAAATTTGAAAGAACATTAATCGCAGGTATTGTATGGTGTGCAGCCTCATTATATCCTTCTTTTGCTAAACCAGTAGTAAGAATTCCTAAATAACCAACAATACCTACCATTAAAGTAACAATTAAATACCCGATAATTAATTTTTGATAGATTTTCATTTTAGTTCACTCAAAAAACTTCTTCAATATAAGGGCTTGCTTTATATCTCAAGGATTCCTACAACCGCGCCGGTCATACATGTAGCAAGAGTGCCTGCAATTATTGAACGAAACCCCAGAGATACTATTTCATTCCGCCTCTGTGGAACCATAGTGCCCATCCCTCCTATCATAATTCCAAGACTTCCGAGATTTGCAAAACCGCACATTGCATATGTCATAATCAACAGGCTTTTAGGGCTTAAAGCGCCTTCTGCCAGACGGCTCATGTCAATATAAGCAATAAATTCATTTAGAATGGTTTTGGTGCCCATAAGCGATCCTGCAGTAAAAGCTTCATTCCATGGTATTCCCATAAGCCATACTACCGGAGACATAGCGTAACCTAAAATCAGTTGAAGGGTAATTTTTTTGTCTGAAATCTGCGGCAAAAAACCAAGCAGCAAATTCACAAGATGTACCAGAGCCACAAGAACTATTAACATTGCTATTATATTGATAAGAAGCTGTATCCCCTGAATAGTTCCTTTGGTAATTGCATCCATAGCGCTTACTGACTCTTCTGGAGAGGTCAAGTCACCTGAAGTCAGTTTGCCTGTTTCCGGTATCATTATTTTAGACACGGTAACTGCAGCCGGCACACTTATTATTGACGCGGTTAGGATGTGGCCCATGACATCGGGAATAAGGCTGCCAAGTATGCTGGCGTAAAGCACCATAACCGTACCTGCTATTGT
>Ga0180732_1000323_pt1 | contig 44214 bp, 35 predicted proteins | sample KR11_01MetaG_FD_148674 | JGI IMG/M metagenome (GOLD analysis project Ga0180732, IMG submission 148674) | Groundwater microbial communities from the Olkiluoto Island deep subsurface site, Finland - KR11_0.1 MetaG | ecosystem: Environmental > Aquatic > Deep subsurface > Groundwater | place...
GTTTCTTGCTTGAATAGTAGAGATAGTCGGAGCATAAGTGGATGGTCTGCCAATACCATATTCCTCTAGCACCTTTATCAAGCTCGGTTCATTATATCTCGCAGGCGGTTGTGTAAAGTGTTGTTCAGGAATAAGTTTTTTAAGTTCTAGTTTTTCATTCTCTTCTACACTCGGAAGTTCGGCCTCCTGGAATTTCATTGGATAGATTTTAAGAAATCCATCAAATTTTAATATTTGACCATTAGCTTGGAAAATATAATCCTTTGCTTTGATTTTTATATTTGTGGCATCAAATAGAGCGGTCGCCATTTGGCTAGCTAAAAATCTGTTAAAGATAAGGTGATATAGTTTTTCCTCTGATGCGTTTTTGAAATGTGGATTAATTTCAAGTTGTGTTGGCCTTATTGCTTCGTGCGCTTCCTGTGCTCCTTTTGATTTAGTTTTAAATGTTCTGAAAAAGTAATAATTTTTGCCGTATTTTTTATTAATATGGCTTTTTGCCGAAGATATTGCTTGAGCAGAAAGATTTAAAGAATCAGTTCTGTGATATGTGATAAGTCCTCTTTCGTAAAGTGATTGAGCCAACATCATAGTTCTTTTAGAGGTAAATCCAAGCCATCTGCCTGCTGTTTGCTGGAGAGTGCTTGTAGTAAAGGGAGGCAGAGGATGTTTTTTAGTTTCTTTTTTATCAATGCTCGCAACCTGATATTCTGTGCCTTCTAAGTCCTTAACAATCGCATCTACCTCTTTTTTATTTTCTATTCCTAATTTAGGAATTTTTTTGCTATCTTTTTCTATCAAAATTGCCTCAAATTCATTTTTTACCCCATCTTTTTTATTTAATAAGGCAGTAATGCTCCAATATTCCTGTTTAATAAATTTTTCAATTTCCCTTTCTCTCTCAACAATTAAACGAACAGCAACTGACTGGACTCTGCCCGCAGAAAGTCCGCGAGCTACTTTTTTCCAAAGAAAAGGGGAGAGTTTATATCCCACAATCCTGTCTAAAACCCTTCTCGCTGTTTGGGCGTTGACTAATCCCATATCTATTTTTCTTGGATTTTTCAATGCCTCCTTAATAGCAGATTCAGTTATTTCGTGAAAAACAATTCTTTCATAATCTTTAAGTTTTAAAATTTCCTTTAAATGATAAGCAATAGCTTCGCCCTCTCTGTCTTCGTCAGTAGCTAAGATTATTTTATCTGCTTCTGCAGCGTCTTTTTTGAGCTGGTTTACGATTTTTCTTGATTTAGTAGGAATAACATATTGTGGTTCAAAGTTTTTTTCAACATCTACGCCAAGTTTTGATTTTGGCAAGTCCCTGATATGCCCAAAACTGGCAGAGATTTTATAATCTTTGCCTAAAAATTTGGCTAAAGTTTTTGATTTAACGGGACTCTCTACTATTAGAAGCTGCATATTTTTTATTCTTATCTAAAAATTATTTACTAATTGCGTAAACTTGACCACCCAAATTTTTAATTTTTTCCAGCATTTCCAAATTTGTTAAAACAGCGCTTACTTTTGCTGGATTTAAATTGCTTTTCTGGATTATTTCGTCAATATACATTGCTTTTGAATTTTTTAGAAGAGCAATAATGATTTTTTCTTCTTCTGTACCTGGGATAAATTCTTTTTCAGGAATTTTTAAATTTAGATTTAGTCCCTTGATTATATCATCTGCGCTCTCTATTAAACAAGCACCTTTTTTAATCAATAGATTACAGCCCTTAGAATTAGGGGAATATATTGAGCCAGGCAGAGCAAAAACTTTTTTCTTTTGTCTAAAAGCGTGATAAGCAGTATTCAGCGCCCCAGAACGATTTTTTGCCTCTATCACTAAGATTGCTGAACTTAACCCAGAGATAAGACGATTTCTTCTAAGAAAATTACTCTTAAATCCAGGCGTATCTGGCTTTAGTTCTGAAATTATTGCTCCGCCTTGTTCTACAATCTTTTCTGCAAGGCCTAAGTTTTCTTGAGGATAGATATTTTTTTTGTTAAGTCCGGTTCCTATAAAAGCGATTGTTTTGCCATTGTTTTCCAAGGCAGTTTTGTGCGCAATTGTATCAATGCCTCGAGCTAAGCCACTCACAATAATAAAGCCAGCTCTCGTAAGCCCAGAAGTGATTTCTATTGCTGCTTGTCTTCCATAATCTGAACAGCGCCTGGTGCCGACTATTCCTATAATAGGAGAGTTTCCCAAAGTTAAATCGCCTTTGTAATATAAAGCCCCTGGCGAGTTTGGAATTTGGGCAAGGGGCATTGGGAAATTTTGGTCTTTTATTCCGATTTCTTTTATATCTTTATCAGTTGTCATTAAATAAATTTTTAATAAGCTCATTTGCAGCTTTTTCTTTGGCTTGAGCCATTGCCTCTTGTTTTTCCTTTGGAAATTTTCGCAAAACAAACTTTTCGGTTTTTATATTCTCTGGTTTTAAACCAATGCCAATTTTTAGCTGAATAAAATCTTTTGTTCCTAATTTATCAATAATTGATATAACTCCTTTATGTCCGCCCGCGCCTGAATTATTTTTTATTCTTACATCTCCAAGACCTAAATCTAAATCATCATGAATTAGCCAAATATCTTTTGAAAGAATCTTATAGAAATTTTTTAATTGACTTACTGCTTCGCCTGATTGATTCATAAATGTCTGGGGCTTGGCTAAAATTATTTTTTCATCATTGAGTCGGCCTTGGCTGATTTTGGATTTTAATTTAGCTTTATTTTTCCAAAACGAAAAATTTCCCTGCTTTTTTATAACATCCAGAGTTTCAAAACCAAGGTTGTGAGGCGTATTTCTATATTTTGTGCCTGGATTTCCCAAGCCAATAATTAAAATCATTTTTGTATTATACATTTTATACATTTTTTTGGGAAATATAGAAATAGATCCCCACGGCTAAAGCCGTGGTGCTCTTTTTCGCTTTGTGACAACCCCGCGCCCAACAAGTTGAGTGCGGGGTTGAACATTATATCGCTTCAACCACGAGCAAGCCCGTGGTTCTCGCTTTCTTGAAATAAATTTGACTTTTGATTGTTTTTAGATACAATTTGATTAGTTCCATATTCTAAGAATAAGGGGGTTGATAATGCTGGTAAGCACATTTTGTATGTCTTGTTGGTGCATAGGTCAATAGAAAAGGAGCAAACATGAAAGTTGAATCCGAGCTTTCTGGTTTTAGTCCAGAGGAGGTTGCGAAAATTAACAGGATGGAGCGCTCACGAATATTCTCGGAATTTACAGCTAGTGACTTTCATATTGTCTGTGATCCCGAGATAAGTGCAGTTGAACTATCAGGAGAACTGCCTTCAAAGAGATTCTCTCTTCGCAATATCTCTCCTCCCGACATCCGTAGACCCTTTACTTATTAGCCCTCGCGCCTTCTAAGATTCCGCCTAGGGGCTGTGCCAACACACAGCCCCTGATTTTTTCTTGCAAAACATATAATCTTAGTTTAAAATAATTAGAACATGCGAAAATTTCTTCATTTTATTTGGGAAATTATAAAGATAACAATAATTGCCCTAATAATAGTTATACCTATTAGGGTTTTTATTTTCCAGCCATTTTTTGTGAGCGGTGCAAGTATGGAGCCGAACTTTCATAATTTGGATTATTTAATTGTTGATGAAATTTCTTATCGCTTAGGAGAGCCTGAAAGAGGCGATGTTGTAATTTTTTATAATCCGGGAGATATAAGCCAGAGATTTATTAAAAGGATAATCGCTTTGCCTGGGGAAACAATAAAAATAGAAGTAGGCAATACCTATATCCAACAGGAGACAGGAGGAGAGTTTTCCTTGCTTGATGAAACAGAATATTTATTAGAGAATATAAAAACCAAGGACAGCAAGCCAACAAAGCTGAACGAAAATGAATATTTTGTTATGGGAGACAATAGGAATTCTTCTTATGACTCAAGATTTTTTGGACCATTGGATAAAAAATATATAATCGGCAAAAATATTTTTAAGCTTTTTAATATACAAGTGTTTTATAAATAGTAAATTTAGCGTTGCTAAATAGTAAATTTAGCGTTGCTAAATAGTAAATTTATGGTTGTTACAAAAATAGCAAAAATTAAAAAAACAGGCAAATCTGAGAATAGCGCTAAACCAAAAGATCTGGAAAAAGACGAGAAATCTAAGCAGGAGAAAAAGCCAAAAACAATCTTGCAAACTCCCACTGGAATGTCTGATATTTTGCCTCAAGACCAGCCCTATTTTGATAAGATTCTAAAAATATCCGAAAGCTTTTCTAATTTTTACGGATTTGAAAAAATTTCCACGCCTATTTTAGAATTTGCCGAACTATTTGAGAAAGGAACTGGTATTGATACTGATATTGTGGAAAAAGAAATGTATACTCTGCGAACTAAAGGAGGCGATTTATTGGCTTTGCGACCAGAGTTTACCCCTCCTCTTGTCCGCGCCTATATTGAGCACGGAATGATGAGCTTGCCCCAGCCAGTAAAACTCTTTTCAGCTGGACCTGTGTTCAGATATGGACGGCCACAAGCAGGCAGATATCGTCAGTTTCATCAATTCAATATTGAGACCTTTGGTTCTAAAAGACCGGTTGTGGACATTGAAACAATATATCTCTGTTATAACATATTATATAGCTTGGGCATTAAGGATGCTTTGGTAAAAATCAACAGTATTGGATGTAGAGATTGCCGCCCTTGTTCAAAAAAACATTTAATAAATTATTTGAAAAAGAAACAAAATTTTCTTTGTCCAGATTGTAAAACACGACTTAAAAATAATCCTTTGCGAGTGCTTGATTGTAAAAAAGAAAGCTGTGAGCAGATAGCAAGGGGCGCTCCTCAGCTTCTTGATCATTTATGCAAGGCCTGCCATAGCCATTTTAAAAGAGTCCTTGAATTTTTAGATGAATTAAAGATTCCCTATCTTTTGGATTCCTGTTTAGTCCGTGGATTGGACTATTATACAAGAACAGTTTTTGAAATTGTAGCGGAAAACGAAAAATCCGTAAGCCAGAATGCCTTAATCGGAGGAGGCAGATATGATGATTTAATCAAGCTTTTTTCCAAAAAAGATATTCCTGGCTGCGGCGCAGCCGGAGGGATTGAAAGGATAATAAATCTGCTCAAAGAAAGAGAGGTAAAAGTGCTTCAGACAGGAAAGCCAGAGGTGTTTTTTGCCCAGTTAGGAGATTCAGCGAAAATTCGAGCATTAAAACTTTTAGAAGAGTTTAGAAAAAATAATTTTTTAGTGGCTCATTCTTTGAGCAGGGATTCTTTGAGTAAACAGCTTAATTTAGCGAATAGGTTGAAAGTTAAATATAGTTTAATTTTAGGAGAAGAAGAAGTAAAAAGAGATTCAATTATTTTAAGAGATATGAAAACAGGGAAGCAGAGCTTAATAAAAATATCTAATATTGTAAAAGAAATCAAGAATAAACTTAAATAATTTGACTTTTTTCGTTTTTAGTTTTAAAAGTATTATATTATGCCAGGATTAAAAGTTGAAAAAAAAGAAAAAGAAAATAGCCGACAACTTGCAGGTCGGTTTATCCGTGGTCTTAGGCGAAGTGGTTTGGTATATAGGGCCAAGAAGGCCAGATTCAACGAAAGACCAAAGAGCGATAAACTCAAGAAAAAAACCGCTCTAAGGAAAATAAGAATCAAAGAAGAACGCAAGGAGCTTGAAAAATTAGGCAAGGTTTAATGTCTTTAAGACAAGATATTCAAGATGATTTAAAAATATGCCTCAAGGAAAAAAAAGAGGAGCGACTTTCTGCTTTACGGCTCTTATGGGATGTTATTACTAAGAAAGAAAAGCAAAAAATAGTTGATTTGCAAGATGTGGCAGAAGATAAAAAAGAGCAAGAGAGCCAACTTGAAGATAAAGAGATTCAGGAATTGGTTGCTTCAAGTGTTAAAAAAAATAAAGAAGCTATTATCCAATTTAAGCAGGGTGGACGGAATGATTTGGCAGAGAAGAATGAGAGGGAGATAGAAGTGCTTATGAAATATTTACCCGAACAGATGGGAGAACAGGAAATAACTGCCTTGATTGAAAAGGCAATTGAGGAAACTCAAGCAAAAGGTCTAGCGGATTTTGGCAAGGTTATGGGTAAAGTTATGCTACAGGCAAAAGGCAAGACAGATGGAGAAATCGTGGGAAAGATTGTGAAGGAAAAACTTTCACAAGAAAAATAGAATTTGAAATATGATTAGCTTTACTAATCTTTCAACAACCTCTTTTGATAAGAGGTTTTTTAAAAGGGTTGCGGAATTTGTTTTGGAGAAAGAGAATCAAAAAGAAATAGAGCTCTCCATTATCATAGTTGATAAAAAGAAAATAAGAGAGTTAAATAAGGAATATAGAAAAGAAGATAAATCCACCAATGTTTTATCTTTTTCTTATGAAAAAGGAAAGCGATTTGTTTTTCCATTAAAAAATTTGGTAAAATTAGGTGAAGTGGTTATTTGCCCCGAATATATTAAACAAGATTCTAAGAAAAAAGGTATTGAGTTTAAAGAAGAGTTTGTCCGCATTTTTATACATGGTATTTTACATATTTTAGGGTATAATCATAAAACAGGAAAAGATTTTGAAAAGATGAATGATTTGCAGGAGCAATATCTTTGTTTTTTCTTTAATTAGCGATAATTTTTATTTATTTTATGGCTTGGAAATTTCCATTTATAGCAAAGAAAAAAAATATTATCACTGCTATTGATATTGGCTCAAGCTCAATAAAGGGGCTGGTTGCTCAACAAAGGCCTGATGGTCAGACATTGGGAGTATTGACTCATTTTAGCTTGCCCTCAAATGGAATGCGCAAAGGAGCAGTAGTTGATAGCGATAATGTTTCAGAACAAATAGAGAAAGTTGTTATTAAATTAAAGACAATAGCAAAACCACACAAGCTTACAGATGTCTATATTAATCTCAACGGCTCTCATATCAATTCTATGGAGGGATATGGGGCAGTAGCAATTTCTCGAGCTGATCAAAAAGTTTCTTATGAAGACATAGAAAGAGTGAATCAAGAGGCGAAGAATATAAATCTTCCTTTTAACCAGGAAATTTTAGAAATTTTTCCGACAGAATATATTATTGACGGACAGACAGGGCTTACAGAAGTTGAGGGAATGAAAGGAATAAAGTTAGAAGTGAGGGCGTTGGCAGTGAGCGCTTTTTCTTTGCATGTCAAAAAATTGATTGATGCGGTCTTAAGCGCTGATATAAATATTGTTGAGCCAATTATTTCTCCCATTGCCGCCAGCAGGGCAGTTTTAACTGCCCAGCAAAAAGAATTAGGAGCAGCTGTAGTTGATATTGGAGCGGAAACCACAGGAATTGCTGTTTTTGAAGAGAAAAAAATGATTCATTTAGCTATTTTACCAGTTGGTTCAGATAATATTACTCGAGACATTGCAATTGCCTTGCAAACAGATATAGAAATTGCAGAAGCGATTAAAAAGAAATTTGGCGGGCATTTGTTTAAAAATAAAAGAAAGCAGGAAAAAATAGATATTACTGATGGCGAAATTTTTGAATTTGATAGCAAAAAAATGGTTAAAGCCGGAAGAGCGCGAGTTTCTGAAATTTTAAATTTAGTGAGTAAAGAATTAAAGAAAATTAAACGAGAACAAGGGTTGCCAGCAGGAATAGTTTTAACAGGCGGGGGTTCTAACCTTTCTGGTTTAGTCGGTTTTACCAAAGATCAGCTAAAACTTCCAGTTAGAAAAGGAGTTTGTATTGATTTGGTAGGAATGGAACAGGACTCTGCGTTCAGCGTGGCCTCTGGATTGGCTTTGCTCGGAGCAGACAATAGAAAAAGTGATGACTCTGGTGGTTCTTCATCAGGAACAGTTTTTCGTAGAATATTTGAAACATTTAAGCCCTAATTTTTATGTCCAATTCTTCGGCTAAAATTAAAGTCATAGGTGTTGGCGGTTCTGGCGGAAATGCAGTGAGTCGGATGGTAAAATGTAAAATACAGGGAGTGGATTTAATTGCTGCTAACTGCGATTTTCAGGATTTAAAAAAAACTAATGCTTTTCATAAAATTCAAATAGGAAGAGATCTTACAAAAGGACTTGGCGCTGGAATGAATCCCAGTATTGGCAAGAAAGCAGCAGAAGAAAGCTCTGACGAAATAAAACAAGCACTATTAGGCGCTGATATTGTTTTTGTAGTTTGTGGTCTTGGCGGAGGCACTGGCAGTGGCGCATCTTCAGTTATTGCAGGCATTGCCAAGGAATTAGGAGCTCTAACCATCGGGGCAGTCACTCTGCCTTTTGCTTTTGAAGGAGCGCAAAGAAAAAGAATTGCAGCTATTGGCGAAAAGAAATTAAGAGAAAAAGTTGATACTCTTTTTGTTATCCCAAACGACAATCTTTTGTCCCAAATAAAAGAAGACACTACTTGTGAAAACGCTTTTTGGATTTGTGATGAAGTTCTGCGACAAGCAGTTCAAGGCATTTCTGACTTAATCGTGAGACCGGGAATTATTAATGTTGATTTTGCAGATGTTAAATCAATAATGGCTGACTCTGGTTCTGCTTTATTTGGAGTAGGAATGGGCAAAGGTGAGAATAAGATTGAAGATGCCGCAGCTGCCACGCTTAATTCTCCATTTTTGCAATTTCCAATTAAAGGAGCAAAAAGAATTCTTTTCAATATCACAGGTGGAAAGAATTTGTCTTTAATGGAAGTAGAACAGGCAGCTAAAATCATCACTCAAGACACTTCTGCCACCAAAGTTATCTTTGGAGCAATAGAAGACAAAAAACTCAAACCCGACCAAGTCAAAATCACCCTCATCGCCGCCGGAATTGAGTAGGGTTCAAGGTAAAATGACCCCATTTTTCAATAGAATGAAGTAAATATAATTATTTTTATTATTATGTTTTTACCGCTATTAATAATAATTTTATTCTTCTCATTTCTGCTAATATTTATCGGGCTTTTGTTACGGAAGAGAAATAATTATAAAAAAGTGGGAATCTCATTTTTAGTCCTAGGATTGTTGGTGGGCATATTGACAGGTATAATTATTTGGGTTTTAAGTATTATTCAATATAACAAATAGGGACCAGTCTCCAAAAGGGGCTAGCCAAAATGTAGATGTTTAACATCTACACAATATAAGTCCGTTACCCAGTCGGGGGGAAGTCCGACTTCCCCCCGTTAAAAATGGGGCTTGATTCTTTAAAGTTATAGACCGAATGGGGGAGGCAAGAGAAAATTGCCATAGGAAAAATTTATGATAGAGTAAGGGTATGCGGAAACAAACATCAATCAATTATAAAAAGCTTTATAATAGAGTTGGCCAGCGTATTGGTTGGGACTTTAGTAAATTGAAAGTGATTTCAGAAGGCGAAAAACATAATTTCTATCAGGAGGTCGTTAAGAGTTGCCAAAAGTCTGACCTATTGCTTGATATTGGCACTGGAGGAGGAGAGAAAGTGTTAAAAATTGCGCCTTTATTGTTTTTTTTAATTGGAATAGATAGTTCTGAAGCAATGATTAATACTGCTGATAAAAATCTAAGAAAATCTGGCCTTCTTAATGTTCGTTTTTTAAAAATGGATGCAAAGAAAATAATATTTCCTGATGAATTTTTTGATATTATTTCTTGTCGCCATTCAAATTTTTTTCCTAAAGAATTAATTCGGGCATTAACGGAACGCGGCATTTTTTTAACTCAGCAAGTTAGTGAAGCCGATAAAATTAATATTAAAAAAGCATTTGGCAGGGGACAGAATTTTAGAATTAAAGATGGAACGACTAAGGATCATCATATTAAAGAGCTCCGGAAAGCAGGATTCTCTGAAATTAAATCTTTTGATTATAATACCAAAGAATTTTACCAAACTCCTGAAGATTTGATTTTTCTCCTGCGCAATACGCCTATTATTCCAAACTTTGGTTGTAAATCCAATGATTTTAAAATTCTTACACAATTTATTAAAGACAACGCCACTGTTAAAGGAATTGCAACAAATTCAAAGCGTTATATGATAATCGCTAAAAAATAATAAGCATATGCGAGCGGGGGGAAGTCCGACTTCCCCGAGTTAAAAAACCCTTGTTTTACAGGGGTTTTTAGATAGGGGGATCGTGGATGTTATTTATTAATTTATCATCCCGATTTTTGAGTAAAGGGTTGTTTTTTTTATAAAAATATGATTGGATAGAAAGCAGTTTTTTTAATTCGGAGGGTGAGAAGATGATTACGATAACGCCAACTAAGATTAGCGACTACATCTTTTGCGCTTATAAGTACTGGCTAACTATCCAGAGACCGAAAATTAAAGTACCTCAGTCGCCAGAAGCTGTCGTAGGCGCTGGCCTCCATATGGCTATCAATCGTTCTTTATATCGAATCGTTGATATGCCCAAGGCAAGACAAAAGAGAATAGAAAAGGGTGAAGCAACAGAGTATTTTTATAAAACTCTGCGAGGATTCATTTCTTTTTCTGCGGGATTGCTCGCCGAGATACTGAAGGGGGAGAATGGTATCCATCGTCAGATCAGAGACAAAAGGCCAATTAAGTGGCCCAAGGATATTTCTCCAAAAGATCTTAAAGATCTTAAGGAAAAATATTTGCTTACAGCTCTTTGGATGGCCAAGGAATACTATATAAAGAATCAAGATAAGCCGGCTCCTTTTTTAAGAGAGAAAAAACTCAGATATCCTCTTGCAGAAGAAATAAGGTCGGGCGTAAGCTTGGTTGGTATTATTGACCAAGTACGTAAAAATAGTCAGGGTCAAATATATATTGCAGATCTCAAAACTGGCTTTGACCCTTTTGATTATGTTTTCAGAAAAACTGAAGGTGATGTAGTGGTTCCGCTAACAAGACTCTATATCAATTATCAGCTCAGTACCTATTGGTATCTTTTTAGCAAGTACTATGGTGAGCCTCATATGGCTGCGCTTTACTATCTAAAAACTGGCCAAATTTATCTTACTCATCGAACAGAAGAGCAAATTCAGCAACTCTTTGAGGTGATTAGTAGAATGCTTGAAGCATTAGAAAAAGAAGATTTCCGCCCTACTGGGCTCGAAGCTAATCATTGTCGATATTGTGACTATAGTGATGTTTGCAAGCCATATTCGCAAGTACCGGGAGTAAGGCCGCGAACCATCGATGAAATTGAGGAAGGATTTCCCGACACCGTCAGACTCAAGCAAGAGCTTGAACAAGTTCTTCAGGGTTCAATTAATTACCGGCCCAGATTGAAATTAAAAAAAAGATAAAAAACAGCAGGCTCCACCATGTCGAGCCTTTTTCTTTTTTGTAAAAAAACTGGATTAGAATATATGGCCTTAACCAAGTTAAAATAGAAAAGCGGTGCTGACTTATTGTCTCGCACCGCTCTTTTACTCTTTTATTTATTAAAGTGCCCTAGAGAACATCAGCTAAGCTGGGCTTGGACTTCTTTAGCTCGGCTTCCTGGGCGATGAGCAGAAATTCCTTTAGCGCACAATGGGCATTCTTCTGGCGAATAGTTAGAAAAGTCAAGTTGAATGAGTGACTGGACTGACATCCCTTCAACCACATGAGAAGAGGAGCGGTCCACAATAGCGACAAGGCCAACGGGCTGAGTTTCGTTATCAGCAAGCAGTGCCAAAATTTCTTCTGTTGTCTGGCCGGTTGTGACCACATCTTCCACAATCAGGACCCGTTCTTGAGGATTAAGAGTGAATCCGCGTCGCAGGCAAAACTCACCATTTGACCCTCTCTCAGGAAAAAGGAATGGCCGATCAAGCGCCCGGGCGACCTCATGACCAATCAGAATACCTCCCAGAATAGGCGAGATTACCCTGTCTACTTTTTCCTTTACACAAATAGCGAGCGCCTTACCAAGAATTTCAGCGCGCCTGGGGTCCTCCAGCACCCTTGCGCATTGAACATACATCTCGGCATGTCTTCCCGAAGAAAGAATAAAATGTCCCTTTGATATCGCCCCGCTTTCAGTCAACATTTGCAATACTTCTTGCTCCGTAATCACAACTAGATACCTCCTTTTAGCTCCCTATAATCTGAGCAGCAAACTTTTCAGCCGCTGCCTTTCTATCTTTCGCCTCGTAAATGGCCCGGCCAATAATGGCATGCCAGTTCTGGCCGGCTTGCTTTTCCGCTTTGGCAATATGTCCGTTTTGGGAAATAAAACCAGGAGTGTAGAGAGCAAAATCATCGCAACCAGTTGATGTCCTGATGAGACGACGATAAAGCCTGATAAGTTCGGGTCGATTTCCAGGCATAACAAAATCCCTTACTCCTAATTTGGCCGCTTGCTTGTAAATCAGTGAGGGGCCTGTGTTGGCAATAAATCCCCCTTCTTTTTCTAAAAACTCTGGTTGAGTCATACAACCACCAACCAGAACTGGAAACTCGTTATCCTGACAGGCATTAATCCATGCCTTTTCAGTAGCCATGCCTCCAAAGGGAAAAAGAATTAGAGCATCTGCCCCGGAAGAGATAACTGCCTTCACAAAAGCCGAACCTAAATCCGGGATATCAGTACCTGCTTTTTGGTGATCATAGATTACAGGCAGCTCAATTGGCAGGTCAATCTGCTTAATTTGCTTCTTAACTGCTGACACTACAGCCGCTAAGCCGTACTTAATGACTAATATTGCCCCAACTTTGTAGCCGCCTATTCCCTTGACTCCAGCAGTCTCTTTGACCAACTGGCTCAAATCTTCAATCGTTGATACATCACAAGCAATAATGATGCTTCTGGATAGTTTAATCAGTTTTTTCACTTCAATCATCTCTCCTTAAATTTGGTCTTGTCTTAGAAATGTTCCGTCAATACAGCTTCTATAACCTTTTGAAGTGGCACAGCTTCCGCAGAGACCAATTCCGCACTTGGTTAAAAGTTCTATTGAGGAATAGATTTTCTCTGGATCAAGATACTGTTTTTCTATTCGGATAGCTGCTTCCACCATAAGCATTGACCCACAATTAATGCAGTGGTTTGGCTGAACATCTTTGATAACTTCTGCCAGAAAATCTGTGACCATGCCTTTCTGGCCCATGCTACCGTCTTCAGTGGATAGATAAATTTTTTTGCAAAGTGGCTGAAGTTTGTCATAAACCAAGTGCTTCTTATCCTTGGCTCCCAAGAAAGCAATTGTTTCTTGATGTTCTCGGGCAAAAAGATAAAGTCCAGCAACTCCTGTTCCCCCGCCAACTAATAAGGTTCTTCCATTGATCTTGGGTGAATTCCCATAAGGACCGCGGATATAGAGAGTATTCCCTGGTTTCAGTTTTGATAACTCTTTTGTGAAGCAGCCCTTTTGCCGAATGAGCAAAGTCAAGGGATCGTCATCAAAAATAGAAAAGGGTTTTTCTCCTTTTGCGGGTAGCCAGGAGAAAACAAACTGACCTGGCTCTGTCTCTATCTTCTTGTCCAATAATAGAAAGAATAGGTCGTCTGCGAGCAGGATCTTTCTTTCTATCCTAAACTTTTGATATCCCATATTCAAGTTCTTTTTCAAGCATTGCCCTGCCTTATTGGTTCCTTTGGTTGCATCTACGGAGAGCTGATGAAAATACTCCTTTATCTCGGCCGTATCCATACCAGTCAATGCAGAGCCAATGCCGAAGAAGTTGGCCCCAGCTTCTCTATAATTTGCCACATCTTTAGCTGTTGAAATCCCGCCGCAACCAATGATTGGCAAATCACTAATTTCCCTTATTTCTCTAACACATTTCAGTCCAAGTTCCAAAATTGCTTTTCCTGAAACTCCGCCTACCTTGTTTGAAAGAACTGGATAGCTATCATGGAGATGCAATTCGGGTCCTTTAGTGTTAATGGCTGTAATGCCTGAAGCCCCTGCTCTGACAGCTTGCCTGACGAGTTCTTTTACTTCCAGATTTGGGGAGAGCTTAACAAAGACCGGCTTTCCTAAGGAAACAACCGTCCTTATTATCCTGCCCACAAGCTCAATGTCTTTGCCTATGGTCTGGCCAAATTTATCAGAATGGGGACAGGAGATATTAAGTTCAAATCCGTCGGCATAATCAAAAAGTATTTTAGCTACTTTTTCAAACTCAAACTCATCTTTACCGAAAATAGAAACCAAAAGAAACTTATATCCGGGAATGGTGATGCGCGACAATTTCTTGGCAAACTCTTCTGCTCCAGGATTGGCCAAGCCAACAGCGTTGATAAACGAAAGGGGTAAGTATTGAGCAATGATAGGTTCTTTATTGCCTTCTCTTGGTTTTAATCCAATACTTTTGGTGGTTAATATTCCTATCTCCGGGACCTCGTTAGCAATCTTTTCAAGAACAGAAACCTCGGTAGCAACGATGCCTGAGGGGATAGTAAAGGGTGCGCTAATCTTTTTGCCGAAAAGCTTATAGAATTTCATCATGCCTCCTTCGCCTTATCTTGTGCCCTTAAACTAAATTGTCAAAGAGCTGGTTTAAAAAAAATCCCCTTTCGGGGAAACGATCATTGATTTTTAAAAACAAGGAACCTTGGGTTCCTTAAAAAACGAATTATTCGTTGTGTTTTCAAAATCATAATCTGAATAGTATTTTATTCTTATGGAAAAATTTGTCAACCTCCACGGCCCTTAGGCCGCAGATGTCAAACATCTGCGGCTTGATTTTTTGTTTGGTTATCCACAGATTTGTGATTTTTGACGGAATGGTTTTATTAGATTAAGATAGAAATACATAAATATTAAAACTTGCTCGCTATATTTAGAGCAAGTATTGTTTTTGATTGATGATAAGTAGAGTTAAAAAAAGAGATGGGAGAATAGTTGATTTTGATTTTGAAAAAATCAGAAATGCTATTTACAAGGCCATTACTGCTACTGGGCAGGGTGATGGCCATTTGTCTAAAAAAATTGCGAATAAAGTCATTGATATTTTAAATCGTCGTTTTAAAAAGGACGAGATTCCTAATGTGGAACAGGTTCAAGATATAGTGGAAGAGGTTTTAATTTCTGAAAATTTAACTGAAACTGCTAAAGCATATATTCTTTACAGAGAGCAAAGAAGGAAAGTAAGGGAAGAAATAGCAGTGAGCGATGAAGCAGTTGATAGGGTAGATGATTATTTAGGCCGACTTGATTGGGAAGTTAACGAAAGCGCAAATATGACTTTTTCTTTGCAAGGGCTTAATCGCTACGGCACTTCATATATAATTAAAAAATACTGGCTGAATAAGATTTATCCCAAAGGTATTAGAGAGGCGGTAGCAAATAACGATTTTCACATTCATAATCTTGATACTTTAGGAGTATATTGTGCTGGTTGGGATCTTTACGATCTTTTAAAAAGAGGATTTGGTGGTGTTGCAGAAAAAGTGGAATCCAAACCACCAAAACATTTTAGAGCGGCATTAGGTCAGGTGGTTAATTTTTTATATACTCTTCAAGGAGAAATCGCAGGAGCAGTGGCTATTTCTAATTTTGACACTTTAATGGCTCCATTTATTCGTTATGATAATTTGGATTATGAGCAAGTGAAACAATCACTTCAGGAATTTTTATTTAATATGGCAGTGCCTACGCGTGTTGGCTTCCAAAATCCTTTTTCAAATATTACTTTGGATTTAAAGCCCTCGCCGGTTTTTGCTGATCAACCCGTTCTTTTAGGGGGCATACCACAAAAAGAAACATACAAAGAATTTGAAGAAGAAATGAAGATTTTTGATAAGGCATTATATGAAGTAATTCTTGAGGGAGATAAATCAGGCAAACCTTTCCATTTTCCAATTCCTACAATTAATATTACTAAGGATTTTCCATGGGATGAGCCGGCGTTTGATAACATTTTTGAGGCATCTGCTAAGTATGGTACTAATTATTTTGCTAATTATATTAATTCAGATATGAATCCCGAGGACGTTAGGAGCATGTGTTGTCGACTAAGGTTAGACCTTAAAGAATTGCAGAATAGAGGCGGTGGTGGATTATTTGGAGCTGGTGCTAATACTGGTTGTTATGATGATAAGACCGAAATTTTGACTGAGCAAGGTTGGAAATTATTTAAAAATTTAAGTTTAGATAACAAGCTTTTTACCCTGTCAAAAGACAACATGCTTGAGCTCAATAAGCCATCGAAGCTTTTCGAATATGATTACGAAGGAGAAATGATTCAGTTTAAGGCACGATCTGTTGATTTATTAGTTACTCCAAATCATCGGATGGTGGTAGATCATAAGGGTAGTTTAAAGAGGATGTTTGTTGAAGCTCAATATTTTAAACCTTATCAGCACTACATTCCTAAGGGCGGATTTTGGGAGGGGGTTGAACAAGAATATTTCCTTCTGCCTCCGGTTCAAATAATGAGTGGGACAGGACCGACCTCTTGTTTTTCCGAACAAGAGTTAGAGACGATTCGTCAAAAGAGAAGAGAAGGAGGAGCTTATTACAAGATAGCTGAAGGTTTTAATTGTAGCACTGTAACGATTTTAAATATTTGTGCTAATATTCGTTATGGCCAACATAAACTATGGAGTTATCAAACTGAACGATTGAAGATTAAAATGGATGATTGGCTGGAGTTTTTTGGATTTTGGCTGGCTGAAGGATGTACTGATAACGAAAGAATTGCCCTAGATCATGGATATAGGGTGACAATCAGTCAAGTCAATAAACAAAAGAGAGAAGAGATCAAGAAAGTTTTAGATCGTTTGCCATTCAATTATTATGAAGAAGGAGAAAATAATTTTATAATCTGTAATAAACAGTTATGGACGCATCTCCGTCAATTCGGAAATAAATATGAAAAGTTTATTCCAACTGATATCAAAAGTTTGAGTGAGCGACAATTGAAGATTTTATTTGACTGGATGGTAAAAGGAGATGGACACATAAGGAAAACTAACGGTCAAATAAATTATTGGACAGCATCTAAAAGATTAGCTGATGACTTACAGGAGGTAATTTTGAAATTGGGCTGGATGGGAACATGTACTGTTCGGAAGAGGAAAGTTTCACAAATTAAGGGAAGAAAAGTAAAGGCAGGAGTTATTTATACTCTTGGTGTTCAAAAAACGAAACACTATATTTTTAGACCACGATTAATTACAAGAATACCCTATAAAGGAAAAGTTTATTGTTGTGAAGTCGAAAACCATACAGTTTTTGTAAGAAGGAACGGCCGGGTTTCTTGGTGCGGTAATTCAATCGGCGTAGTTACTATTAATCTTCCTAAAATTGGTTATCTATCAAAAACTAAAAAAGAATTTCTTGAGAGATTGGGAAAGCTAATGGATTTATCAAAAGATAGTTTGGAATTAAAGAGGAAAACTCTTGAGAACTATATTCAAAAAGGGCTTTATCCATATTCCAAGCATTATTTACAAGGAGTTAAAAAAGCCAAAGACGCATATTATGCTAATCATTTTTCAACTATTGGTTTAGTGGGAATGAACGAGGCACTTTTGAATTTTACAGGAGAAAATATTGGAAGCGATAAAGGAATAAAGCTTACGCTAGAAATTTTAGATTTTATGAGAAAAAAGTTAGTAGAATATCAAAAAGAAACAGAGAATATCTATAATTTAGAGCAGACCCCAGCTGAATCAACTGCTTATCGGTTGGCTCAAAAAGATAAGGCGAAATACCCTGATATTATTACTGCTGGAACAGAAAAAGTTCCTTATTACACAAATTCTACTCAATTGCCAGTAAATTATACTGATGATCCCTTTACTGCTCTAAAGCTACAAGATGAAATTCAAGCCAAATATACAGGCGGATGCATCGAGAAAGGCAATAAGGTTTTGACCGACAAAGGGTTACTGGCGATAGAGGATATTGTTGCAAGATTTCAAGAGTTAAGACCTATCAAGGCCTTAAGCTATAACTCAAAAAGAAAAATTAGTGAATGGGATGAAATTTTAGAAGCAGTGAAGATTGATGTGAGTAAGCATAACAAAATTAGGATAAAAGGAGAGAGGGGCTTGGACATTGTTACATCTGATTGGCATCCGTTTTTTGTGCTGGAAAAATTTAAACCAAATCTGTCTTGTCCTATTTGTAAAGAAAAGATTAGAAATGTTAAAGCTTTTGCTACTCATATAAGGTGGAACCCAAAGTGTCGGGAGGAATACAATATTTTTTCTAAATACCACGTAACAGAAAAAAGGGCAGATGCGTTGAAGGTCGGAGATTATATTTTACAAAATTCTTTTAATCTTTATTCTGATAAAAAAACTGAGTTAGATAATGATTTGATGTGGCTCATCGGTTTTTTTATTGGCGATGGTTGCCTTTCTGAGTTTCTTGATAACAGAGGCGGAAATAATTTAAAGAGATATAAAGTAAGATTTTTTAGCGAACATAAAGAACCACTAGATAAGGTAGCAAAAATTTTTGATCAATATTTTGACTGCAATATTAAAATAACAAAGGGCACAAAGAGAAGTGAATTATTAAAACAGGTATGCAGCTCTAAAAAGAAAGCTTCAGAATTTTTCTTTAAATATGGATTTAATGCAGGAATTAAGACATATACTGTTTCTATTCCTGGCGAAGTAAAAGATAATATAAATAAAAGCAATGTATATTCGCTTTTATCCGGGATGATGGACAGCGATGGTCATATTGACGAAAAACAAGGAGATTTTGAATATTATACAGTTTCTGAGCGGTTAGCTGATGATATTCTAGAAGTTTGTAGTCGTGCAGGTATTATGATAAGCAAATCAGAGAAAATTACCAAAAGAAAAAATGAGGTTAATATATATAGATTAAGAATTCCGAAATATCAAATGACTAAGATAAAAAATCAGTTAACTAATGTCGTCCATACTTCAAGAATAAGAGAAGACCTTTCTAATAGAGAAAGACGCTACTTACCGATAGTAAGGGTGAAGGAGGCCTCAAAAACCACTGTCAAGGACCATCAATTTTATGATTTAATGACTAAAAAAAACCACAATTATTTATCAGGCAAGAACACTTTAGTATTTATCCATAATAGTGTTTTACATCTATTTTTAGGCGAGAAAATTTCTGATATAAAAGCAACTAAGAGTTTGATTAAAAAAGTTTTTGAGAAATTTCATTTGCCATACACTAGCATAACTCCAACTTTTTCTATTTGTCCTGTTCACGGTTATCTAAGTGGTGAACATTTTAAGTGTCCTAAATGTGTTGTTGAGCAGGTCTGCGAAGTATATTCAAGAGTAGTGGGATTTTATAGGCCCGTGAGCCAGTGGAACGAAGGGAAACAACAGGAATACAAGGAACGAAAAGAATTTGTTTTAGACAAATGATTATTGCAGGGATACAAAAACATACTTTAATTGATTATCCCGGGAAAGTAGCTGCTACTATATTCATCAGCGGGTGTAATTTTAAATGTCCTTTTTGCCACAACCCAGAGCTGGTTTTGCCGGAAGAAATTAAAAAGGGTAAAGAACTTCCGCTTAAGGAAGTTTTTGCTTTTTTAGAAGAAAGAAAGGGATTTTTAGACGGAGTTGTAATCTGCGGAGGCGAGCCGACTATTCATTCTGACTTGGACAATTTTATTTTTAAGATTAAAAAGATGGGGTTTTTGATTAAGCTTGATACAAATGGCTATAATCCAGAAATGCTTGAAAAATTGATTGATAAGAAATTAGTTGACTATATTGCAATGGATATAAAAGCATCTAAAGAAAAATATAATAAATTGGCAGGCGCGAGAGTTGATTTGCAAAAAATTGAACAAAGCATTGGATTATTGAAAAATAGAGCAAAAGATTATGAGTTTAGAACAACTTTGGTGCCGGGAATGATTGAAAAAGAAGATATTTTAAAGATTGTTCTTTGGATTGCTCCAGCTAAAAAATATGTTATTCAGAATTTTTCTAATAAGCAAATGCTTGTTAATAAAGAATTATCTAGTAAAAATCCCTTTTCAGATGAATATTTAGAAAGCGTAAAAAAAGAGGTTGAGTCCTTTTTTGATATTTGTGAGACAAGATAATGTCTGGAACAAAATTTTTTCTTTTAGTTTGCCTTATTTTAATAATTGGCATTTTAATCGGCTTAGTTTTTAGAACAAGCCGTTTTTTTGAATCAGAGTTTTTAGAATTTGACGGGCAGGTGATTGAAATTAATGGAGAAGTAATAAAGCAAGAGGAAAATAAATTTGTTTTGAAGAAGCAAAGAGAAAATGTTTTGATTTTTAGTTCTCAAGTTTTTGATTATAAAGACAAGCTGAAAGTTATTGGAAAAATTGAAAAACCGCCAGTTTTTGATGATTTTGATTATAGAGAATACTTAGAAAGGGAAAGAATTTTTTTCTTAATGTATGAACCAGAGATTGAAAAAATTTCTGAAAAAAGATTCTCAATTTACAAAAATATTTTAAATTTAAGAAAAAATTTATCTGAAGCAATTAATAAAAGTTATATCACAGAACAGGCAAGTATTTTAAAGGCAATGACTTTAGGGATTAAAACCGAGATATCAGATAATTTAAAAGATAAATTAAATAGGGCAGGCATCAGGCATTTAACAGCTATTTCTGGAATGCACACTATAATTTTGATAAACGCTTTGATGATTTTATTTTTAAGTTTAGGGCTTTGGCGAAGACAAGCGTTTTTTCTCTGTCTGATTTTTATATTATTTTTTGTAACAATCACTGGCTTCCAGCCCTCAACCATTAGGGCAAGCATTATGGCGACCTTGTTATTGTTTGCTCAAGTAGTCGGGAGAATGAACAATCCAACAAGGGCAATTATCTTAACTGGGCTTACAATGCTCTTGCTTAATCCGTATCTTTTATTTGATATTGGGTTCCAGCTTTCTTTTTTAGCAGTAATGGGGATTAATTATTTAACCCCTATGTTTCGTTTCTGGTTAAGAAAAATTCCCAGATTTTATGGATTAAAGAGCATATTAGTTATGTCGTTATCAGCTCAACTCTTTACTTTACCGATTTTAATTTATAATTTTGGTTATGTTTCTTTGATAGCCCCTATTACCAATCTATTAATCCTTCCAATCTTACCCTTTATTTTAATGCTTGGGATAATATCAGCAATTTTAGCTCTGTTTTCCCATTCCTTAGCCCTGATTTTTATTTTCCCCTGCTATATTCTGCTTTCTTATCTATTGAAAATCACTAATATTGCCTCATCATTTTCTTTTTCATCAATCCATTTGAGTTTTCCTTGGTTGCTCATAATCATTTTCTACGCTTTGCTTTTTTATTTTATCTACGACTGGCGCAAAAACCACAGATTCAAGATTTTAGGGTTCTAACCCTGTGGATAACTGCAACGAGGACGGGCCTCGTTGCAAGTCTGCCGAGAAACGATCTCGGCAGATTTTCAATGGGCTTTTTAATAAATTAATTAAGGGTGGCGGAAGGAGCAAAAAAATGAGATAATGATATAATTAAAAGACGAAAAGATTACAAAGACGAAAAGATTAAAAGATAAGAGGAATAAGAATATCAAAAGATAGTGTGGATAAAAAAAGATAATAGGGACAAAAAGATAGCAGGGAAAAGATAATAAAAAAAATAACAGGAAGATGTCGTCAATTTTTATATATATTCTAAGTTTTATTTTTATGAATATGTTTGGCTTTTGCCCTAACCCTGCTTGCGAGGCAGGCGATTTGTGTAGCTTAACAATAGAGCAAAAAGTGGGTCAGCTTTTTATTATTGGTATTGACGGCACAGAGATGGATGCAAAAATAGAGGAAACTATAAAAGACCTGCATCCTGGCGGAATACTTTTGCTCGGAAAAAATATAGAAAATGAGAAACAATTAAAAAAATTAATCTCCGACTTACAAACCATTGCCAAAGAAGATACTGGCCTACCTTTGCTTATCGCGATTGACCAAGAGGGAGGCGTAGTTAATAGAATAGGTTTTTTAGAAGAGAACACAGCACAAAAAGATATTAAAACAAGAGAAAAAGCATATCAGGTTGGATTTAACAGAGGAAAAGAATTAAAAGATTTAGGCGTTAATCTTAATTTAGCTCCGCTTTTAGATGAAATCAAAGAAAATGATTTTATTTTTAATCGCGCTTTTCAAGAAAATCAAGATAAAACATCTGAATTAGCTAAAGAATTAATTAAAGGGCAGAAAGAAGCAGGAATTTTAACTTGTATTAAGCATTTCCCCGGATATGGCGAAGTTACTTTCCATCCAGAGGATAATTTAGGTGAGCGCCAGGAATTGCCAGAAATAGCACAATTTAAAGAAGCAATGGAGCAGAATCCGGAATTTGTGATGACTGCGAATGTTGTTTATAAAGAGCTTGGCGATTTGCCATTTACTTTTTTGAAAAAAGGAGTTGATTTAATAAAAAAAGAGCTGGGAGATTCAGTTCTAATTATATCAGATGACTTGGACCAGTATTCTTTATTAAACAACTATTCTTTAGAAGATATTGTTGTAAAGCCAATTGATGCAGGAGTTGATATTCTAATTTTTTCTGGTTGGCGTTTGCCAGCCAAAGATGGAGTAAAAGCATTGCTTTCCGTTGTCAAAGAGGCGAGAATAGAAGAAGAAAAAATTAATCAAGCCGTGGAAAGAATTATTGAAATTAAAGAAGCATTAAAATAAAGATTATGGAAAATAATTCTAAAGCAAAGGCATGGATAATAGATGCAAATATGGGTTATGGCCACCAGAGAGCTTCTTATCCTTTAAGGGGTTTAGCTCCAAATAAAAAAGTTATTCATGCTAACGATTATCCAGATATTCCGAAAAAAGCGAAGAAAATGTGGGAATCAAGCAGGGGATTTTATGAATTTATAAGCAGATTTAAAAGAATTCCTTTGGTTGGCCGATTAGCATTTAAGATTTTTGATTATTTTCAAAGAATTAAAAATTATTATCCAAAAAGAAATTTGTCTAATCCAATTTTTTTATTAAAACAGAATTATTATTTAATCAAAAAAGGACTGGGCAAACACTTAATAGATAAATTAAAAATAAATCCTCTGCCCATAGTTTCAACATTTTTTACCTCGGCCTTTGTAGCAGAGAATTTTGATTATCCGAATGATATTTATTGCGTTATTTGTGATGCAGATATTGCAAGGAGCTGGGCGCCTTTAAATCCTGAACAAAGCAGAATAAAGTATTTTTGTCCAAACACATGGACAGTTAATAGGTTAAAGCTTTATGGCGTTAAAGAGAAAAATATTTTTCTTACTGGTTTTCCATTGCCCTTAGAAAACATTGGAACAGAAAAATTAGAGATTTTAAAACAGGATATGAAAAATAGATTAGTTAATTTAGATCCAAAAAAGAATTATCTAAAAAAATATAAAGTTCTTGTTGATAAACACTTAGGTCCTTTGCCAGAAAAATCAAATCACCCTCTGACTTTAATGTTTGCAGTAGGTGGAGCAGGAGCACAGAAAGAGCTCGGTATGGAAATTATCAAGAGCTTAAAAGAATTAATTCAGCAGGGCAAGATTAGAATGGCCTTATCTTTAGGAGTAAGAGAAGAGGTGAAAGATTATTTTGTTTCTGAATTGAAAAAATCAGGAATAAAAGGTGTCAAAATAATTTTTAATCCTGAAATAGAAAAATATTTTGAAGAATTTAATCTTTTCTTGAGAGAAACTGATATATTGTGGACCAAACCAAGCGAACTTTCTTTTTATAGTGGCTTAGGCCTACCGATAATTATTGCTACAACAATTGGCTCTCAAGAGGATTTTAATCGTAAATGGCTCATTTCTATGGGCGCAGGGGTTTTGCAAGAAAATTCTGCTCATACAGGGCAATGGCTTTTTGATTTTCTGGATAGCGGGAGATTAGCAGAGGCCTCTATGCAGGGCTTTATTGAAGTAGAAAAATTAGGTGTTTTAAAAATTAGAGAAATAGTATCTTAATAAAATTGTATTTATGCTTTGGCTCACAATCTCAATCATTTCTTATTTTCTTTTTGCTATTGTCGCTTTAATTGATGAAATTCTTTTGAGCGATAAAATAATAAAGCCAAAGGTTTATGCTTTTTATGCTGGTATTTTAAGTTTTTTGGTTTTATTTTTATTATTTTTTGATTCTACAATTCCTAGCTTTTCCTATCTTTTAATCGCTTTTATATCTGGTATTTTATGGATGGTAGCTATTATTGGCTTTTTTGAATCTCTCAAAAGATATGAATTATCAAGAGTAGTGCCTGCAATTGGGGCGTTTCTGCCTGTTTTTACTCTTGGCTTAAGCTATTTATATAAGGGTAGCGAGTTTGCAGGATTTAGTATATTAAAAATCATTTCTTTTGTTCTATTAGTTGTTGGAGGAGTTTTAATAGTTCTTGAAAAAAATAAAAAAATAAGCAGGCAAAGTTTAAAATTAACCACATTAACAGCTTTTTTGTTTGCTTTAAGCTTTTTCACGGCTAAGATTTTTTATCTTAATTATTCTTTTATTTCAGGTCTGATTTGGATAAGATTTGGTTGGATAATATCCGCTATTGCTTTGTTAATATTTCCTGATGTAAGGAATAATATATTTAAAAAGAGAAAAAATAAAAAGTTAAATTTTTTAAAACTCTTTTTTTCGGCACAGATAATAGGCGTAATAGCAGGAGTTTTACAGAATTTTGCTATTTATTTGGCTCCAATAATTTATCTATCATTTGTGAATGCTTTAGAAGGAGTAAAATATGTTTTTGTTCTGATTTTTATTTTAATTTTGGCACGATTTTATCCAAGATTTTCTTTTGAAAAAATTACCAAAAAAATTATTATCCAAAAAGCGTTTGCTATAATGTTGATTATAATAGGATTAATACTATTAACTCTATAATATGTTAAAATTTTTTAAAATGATTATATTTTTCATTCTTATTATTCTAATTACTATTTTCTGTTTTCTTTTTGTGGGTAAGGCAAAGCCAGCAGAGAATATTAATTGGGGAGTGATTTTCTCTCAAAAACATTCAGAGGAAATGGGTCTTGATTGGAAAGAAAACTATCTCGCTATTCTTGATGATTTAGGAGTTGAGCATTTAAAACTAATAGCTTATTGGGATATGGTAGAGCCAAATAATGGTGAGTTTGATTTTTCTGATTTAGATTTTCAAATTCAGGAAGCAGAAAAAAGAAATGCTAAAGTAATGCTTGTTATGGGCAGGAAAGTTCCACGATGGCCAGAGTGTCATATTCCTGAATGGGCGATGGATTTAGAAAGTCACCAATTAGATAAAGCTGTTTTAGATTATTTAGAAGCAGTTGTTTTGAGATACAGGGATAGTTCGGCTATTACTATGTGGCAGGTAGAAAATGAGCCATTTTTTCTGTTCGGATATAATTGTCCTTTAATTCCAGAAGAGACACTAAAAATGGAGATAGATTTAGTTAAATCATTAGACAATAAACAGAGGCCGATAGTTGTGAGCGAGAGTGGAGAATTTCCAACATGGTTTAAAGCAGCAAAATATGCAGATATTGTTGGGCACACCCTATATAGGGTGGTCTGGTCTAGCGAATTGAAATTTTATTTTAAGCCACCGATTCCAGCAGTTTTTTATCACAGAAAGGCCTGGCTGATTGATAAGGTTTTTAATAAAAAAGTGATTTGTGTAGAGCTTCAGGCAGAGCCATGGAGTCAGGTCTTGCTTTATGACTCAACGCTAGAAGAGCAGAGAAAAACAATGGATTTAGATAAATTTAAGAACGTAATAGAATATGCCAAAAACACAGGAGAAGATACTTTTTATCTTTGGGGAGTAGAGTGGTGGTATTGGATGAAAATAAAGCATAATTCAGGAGAAATTTGGCAGGAAGCTAAAAAATTATGGTAATAACATATGATTTCAATTATTATTCCCACTTTAAACGAAGAGAGATATTTACCACGGTTGCTTGAATCAATAACAGAACAGGACTATCAGGGAGAAATAGAAATTATTGTTGCTGATAATAAATCAAAAGATAAGACAAGAGAGATTGCCAAGAGTTTTGGATGTAGAATAGTGGATGGCGGACTGCCACCTAAAGCCAGGAATGAAGGCGCAAAAGTAGCTAATGCTAACTTTTTTTTGTTCCTTGATGCTGACGGATTTCTACCTAAGGATTTTATAACTAAAGCTATGAAAGAATTTTTAAACAGAGAACTTGGGGTGGCTGGATTTTTTTGTATTCCAGATGATAATGCTTTTATTTTTCGTTTGGTTTTAGGAATATATAATTTTTGGTTACGATCAACAGAAAAATTCAGTGGATATGGTGGCAATGCGATTTTTATTAAAAGAGATATTCACGAGAAAATAAATGGTTTTAACGAGAGCGTCAAGTTTGCAGAAGATCATTTATATGTGAGAACAGCCAGGGAATTTGGTAAATGCGGAGTTATTAAGGGAACTCATTCCTATATGAATATGCGAAGATTCAAAGAACAAGGAGTATTAAAAACTTCTTTAAAATGTATATTTGCTGGTTTGCATCTTTTTATTTTTGGTCCTATAAAAAAAGATATTTTTAAATATAAATTTGACCATTACGAAAACTTGCCTCGCTAACGCTCGGCAGTCAATCGGGGGGAAGTCGGACTTCCCCCCGTTGATGATTTCCACTGATTGAATTTTAGCCCTAAGGGCTTTTTTGTTTAAAAAAAGGTGCAAAAGTGTTGACAAATTTTTATAATATGATATGATGTAAATATCTCGGAATTCCGAATAGTGTGGATTGACCGCAGAAGTGTCAAGAAGCGCTGGGAGGAGTTCCAACAAGGAGTTGATGCGTATGCGTGTTCTTCGAACCGGTAGACCTGTAGTTCCAAAAGAGAAAACCTTGTATCTCGTATCGCCAACGTCGCCAGCAACGCTCGACAGCACCTGACGCCGGTCAGCCGACCAGCCGTAAGTAAGAATGATGCTTGCGGCAGCGTCCATCTGCCCAGGAAGGACGAAGACAATGCTTCTTCTCGTGTGCACTTTTGCCTAACATTCGCACACGTATCCTTTTTGGCAGGTAACACAGCGGACGGATCCCATGGATCCGTCCGCCCCCAATTTTAGCCCAAAGGGCTTTTTTGTTTGGAAAATCAACTCAAGGCAGTCAATATGTGGAAGTCCAATTTCCATAACTCGGGGAAGTCGGACTTCCCCCCGTTGATGATTTCCACTGATTGAATTTTAGCCCAAAGGGCTTTTTTATTTGAAAAAAGATAAAAAAGCGGGTAGAATTAAATATATGTTTATTAATATAAGGAAACTTATAAAAAGTTTTAAAGTAGCTTTTTCTGGACTTTGGTTTGCCATAAAGAGCGAGGATACTTTTAAAACTGGAGCGATTATCGCTGTTGTTGTAATATTTTTTCTTTTTTATTTTCCCCTTACAAGTTCCGAGCGGGCGATTATTTTCTTAACTATTTTTTCTGTTTTAGGAATGGAATTAATAAATACCCAAGTAGAAAGAACCACTAATCTGATTGACAGAAATCATAATCCTGAAATTATGATTATTAAGGACCTGGCAGCAGGTGCGGTTTTATTGATTGTTATAGTGGCAGCCATTGTTGCGGGATTTATTTTTATTCCTTATATTTTTGGGTTAAAATAAAATAATGGATTATAAAATATTCAAAAAATTTGATAATAATATTGAGAAGATACAAGAAATTATTGATAATGGATTTGGATTTAAAAATGTGAAAAAAGAAAAATTTAGCAAAAATCCGCCAGTATTTATTTTTGCTGTTTTATTAGTTTTATCTGCTATTATTGGCGGAGCCATGGGTGCACTTGTTATAAATATCTATTGGCAAGAGCGAGTTGAACATTTGTTGCAAGGACAGGGACTATTGACTATAAATCAAGATATAATTGCAAATAATAATTATATTCCCCAGACAACAGAAGAACAGAAAACAATCCAAGCAGTTAAAGACACATCCCCAGCAGTAGTAAGCATTGTTATTACAAAAGATATTCCTATTCTTGAAAAATACTATATTGACCCTTTTGGTAATAATCCATGGGGCTTTGGTGGCGATATTTTAATTCCCCAATATCGGCAAAAAGGCACGGAGAAAAGACAAGTAGGCGGAGGCACTGGCTTTATTATTTCTAAAGATGGAATGATTATCACGAATAAGCATGTTTTATCAGAAGAAGACGCTGATTATACTGTGTTTCTGAACAATGGCGAAAGCTATCCAGTAGAAATTCTTGCCAAAGATCCGTTTTATGATCTGGCTGTCATAAGAATTGACCAAACAGGAGCGGAACAAACAAGAGAATCATTTCCCATAGTAAAACTTGGCGATTCTTCAAAACTCCAGATTGGTCAAACCGTAATTGCCATTGGTTATGCTTTGGGAGAATTTGAAAATACTGTTTCCACTGGCGTTGTTTCAGGTCTTGGCAGGAATATCACTGCTGTTTCCCAGACAACTGGTTTTGTGGAAAGCTTAGAAGGAATAATTCAAACAGATGCGGCAATTAATCCTGGAAATTCAGGTGGACCACTGCTTAATCTTTTAGGCGAGGTTATTGGTATAAATGTTGCTCGCTCTGAAACAGGAGAAAATATTGGTTTTTCTTTGCCAATTAATATGGCGAAAAGAGATATAGAACAGGTAAAAGTAGAAGGCAGAATTGTTTATCCTTATTTAGGTGTTTATTATACTGTGATTAGTAAAGAAATTAGTCAAGCCAATGATCTATCTGTAGATTACGGTGCTTGGGTGGGCAGGGCTTCAGATGGAACAAAAACCGAAATAGCGATTATTCCCGGAACATCTGCAGAAATAGCAGGGCTTGAGCGAGATGATATAATCTTGGAATGGGACGGAGAAAAGATTACTACGCAACATTCTTTAGCAAAATTTATTCTGCGAAAAAAACCGGGCGATAGTGTGCAATTAAAGATTTTACGAAACGAAAATGAATTTTTTATTGATGTCATTTTGGGCGAAAAAGAGGATTAAAGCGATTGGTTAGTTTTTAACGGGTCGCACCCGTTAAAATAATTAATTTAAAAATATGTCAAAAAAGAATTTCAAATGTTGCAATATTAAAAAATGTCTCAACAAAGGCATTTCTACGCCCGTAGGAATTATTGTAGTTCTTGTTTTAACAATTATTGTCGGAGGAGTTGCCTGGTATGTGGGAGTAAATATGGAACCAGGGCCAAGTCCTACACCTTCGCCTACCGAATCTCCGAGTCCGACGCTTGAACCCGACGAAACCGCAGATTGGAAAATTTATACGGATGACGAGTATGGGTTTGAGATAAAATATCCTAACTTTTATTATATAATCGACGAAGATTTTGGTAATGTCTCTTTTAGAAATGAAAAATATAGAGAAAATCCGTCTGGGGGATGCGAGTTTAATATTTTAATCCGCCCAAATCCATTAAAGAAGAATTTAGAAGAGTGGCTTAGAGATAATTCCACAGAAGCTGAATTCGCGACCGATGCACACGAAAAAAGTGGTAAGTTATATTTTAATTCTAAGCAAGCAAACATTGAAGAGATTAATATTGGCAGAGAAAAGGCCATAAAGTTTTATCAAATAGGGGGGCATCCCAATGATTGGATAAATACATTAGTAGAAAACGGAATTTATATAATTGAAATGATGTATTTTCCAAAATGTTCTTCTGAGCTTGATGTATTCAACCAAATCCTCTCCACCTTCAAGTTTATTGATTAAAAATGAAATTAGGAGATGTAGTAGATGTTGATAACAGGGGGAAGATAACGGGGGGAAGTCCGACTTCCCCCGGTTATTGATTTAAAACGATTAACTTATCGGCTTGAATATCGGAACATCTGCAGATTTTCCCGCCCCCGTCCTCGTCAATGAGGGCGGGGGCGGAGAGAGGAATAGAGGTCATTGGCGGATATGATAATAAAGGCCAATGGCGGATTCTTTTTATTTGACTAACGCCTTTTTTGGTGTTAAATTATTATTACTATGTTAATGAATCCAGCAGGAGATTTTACTCAAAGAGCCCAGCAAGCGATTTTAATGGCTCAAGAACTTGCCCGGGAAAAAGACCAACAGCAGATTGACGCTCTGCATCTTTTGTATTCTTTAATGGGGCAAGAAGAAACAGTTGTTGCTTCTGTTTTGAGAAAATTAAAAATTGACGCAATTAAAATTCAGCAAACAGCGCTCAAAGCAGTGGAAAGAAGAGGCATAACCGCAGGCAATTTAGATCAACAGTCGCCCCCGGCAGGCCAGTTTTATTTGACTCAAGATATGGTAAGAGTTTTAGATAGGGCAAAGAAAGAATCAATCAAAATGAAAGACAGATTTATTTCTGCAGAGCATATGTTTTTGGCTTTAATGGAAATTCCTTCAGAAGCCCAAGAAATTTTGAATAAATATAGAGAGTCAGGATTGACTTATGATAATATTCAGGAGATTTTAGCTGAAATTAGGGGCGGAGAAACCATAACTGACCCTAATCCAGAATCTAAATATCAAGTAATTGAAAAATATTGCAAAAATCTTACTCAAATGGCGGAAAAAGGCGAGCTTGACCCCGTAATTGGCAGAGAAGATGAGATAAAAAGAGTAATACAGGTGCTTTCCCGCAGAACAAAAAATAATCCTGTTTTAATTGGCGAGGCAGGAGTTGGGAAAACCGCTATTGTTGAAGGCCTTGCCCAGCGGATTATACAGGGCGATGTTCCAGAGAGTTTAAAAACTAAAGAAATTATTGCTCTTGACTTGGGTCTATTGATAGCTGGCACAAAATTCAGAGGTGAATTTGAACATAGAATTAAGGCCTTGCTCAAAGAAATTGAAAAGGCAAAAGACCACTATATTTTATTTATTGACGAACTTCATTCTGTAATGGGAGCAGGCGCAGCAGAAGGAGCAATTGACGCTTCTAATCTTTTGAAGCCCCCATTAGCAAGAGGCAAATTAAGAGCAGTCGGAGCTACTACTTTAAAAGAATATCAAAAATATCTTGAAAGAGACTCGGCTCTTGAAAGAAGATTTATGCCTGTGTATGTTTCCGAGCCATCAATTGAAGATACAATTGCTATTTTGCGTGGCATCAAGGAAAAATACGAGCTTCATCATGGCGTAAAAATTAAAGATGCTTCTTTAATTGCAGCTGCAGAACTTTCAGCTAGATACATCACAGACAGATTTTTGCCAGATAAGGCAGTTGATTTAATGGATGAGGCTGCTTCTGGTTTACGCCTTGAAATTGAATCAGAGCCAGCAGAAGTAGAAGAAGTAAAAAAAGAACTTCAGCACTTGGAAATTGAAAAACAGGCATTGAAAAATGAAAAAGATAAGTCATCTCAAAAACGGCTGGCAGTATGCGAGCGGACATTAGCTGATTTAAGGGAAAAAGCTAAAAATGTTGAGCTTAAATGGAAAACAGAAAAGGATTTGATTCATATCTTGAGAAAACTTAAACAGGATATGGATAAACTTAACTTTGATTCAGAAGTTGCTCAAAGAGAAGGCGATTTAGAAAAAGTTGCTCGGATAAAATATGGATTAATCCCAAATATTTTGAAAGAAATTCAGAAAAAAGAAAAAGAGCTTGTTGCTTTTAGAAGGAAACATCAGGTTTTGAAAGAAGAAGTTGGAGAAGAAGAAATTGCGCGAGTGGTTGCCTTATGGACAGGCATTCCAGCAACCAATCTTTTAGAAGAAGAAGCTAAGAAATTAAGCAGAATGGAAGATGTTTTAACAAAAAGAGTTGTTGGACAGAATCAGGCGCTAAAAGCGATTTCCAATGCAATAAGAAGAAGCAGAGCAGGGATTTCAGAGGAAAGCAGACCGCTTGGGTCGTTTATGTTTTTAGGTCCTACTGGAGTTGGGAAAACAGAAACAGCCAAAGCATTAACAGAGTTTCTTTTTAACGATGAAAACGCGTTAGTTCGGCTTGATATGTCTGAATATATGGAAAAGCACACGGTTTCTAAAATGATTGGTTCTCCACCTGGCTATATTGGATATGATGAAGCAGGGCAATTAACAGAGAAAATCAGAAGAAGGCCATATAGTGTTTTACTTTTGGATGAAATTGAAAAAGCTCATCCAGATATTTTTAATATTTTGCTTCAAATTATGGATGACGGGCAATTGACTGATGCCAAAGGTAGAAGAGTTTCTTTTAAAAACTCTATTATTATTATGACCTCTAATCTTGGGTCTGAATATATTGCTCAAATGGGGGATTTAGGTTTTGTCCATGGAGAGGATCAGAGTCGTAATTCGCTTAAAGATAAAGTGGACGAATCGCTCAAAGAAAGTTTTAGGCCAGAGTTTTTGAATCGTTTGGACGAGATAATTATCTTTAATTATCTTGATGAAAAGCAGATAAAAGAAATAGTTGGGCTTGAACTTTCAAGAGTGGAAAAACAATTAGCGAAAAAGGATATAAAAATTAGGATAGAAGATAAGGTAAAGGACTTTTTAGTCAAAGAAGGTTTTGACCGCAATCTTGGAGCAAGGCCATTAAAAAGAGTTATTCAAAAGCACATTCTTGACCCATTATCTTTAAAAATAGTGATAGGGGAGATAAAACAGGGAGAAAGAATCTCTTTGACCTTAGAAAATAACAAAATTGCATTTAATTGCTTGACCAAAAAATTAAAGGGAGTTAAAGTCAAATAAATTAATTCAGATTAAAGAACTTAAGTTTTAAGTTTTTTAACCTGAACTCAATTCAGGACTGCACACTATAGCTCTCAAGTGGGAGAAATTTGGCCAAAAAAGACGGCACATAAAAGTACCTGGTGGTGCAAAAAGCATAGGAGGACCTATGAAAAGGGCTGTTGTCATATCGGCAATGACCTTTCTCTTGGTCATTCCCGTGTTTGCATTTAAGACAGAACAGACAGTTCTGAAATCTGTTACAGCCAGATATGCCCTATACACGATTTCCGTGAATTTGACTGAAAAGGATGTTGCATCTGTGCACACATTCACGGACATTGCATTGGCCTTAAGCTTTGAAGAGATCGTACGCTTGGTGCCATATTTATCGGTGCCAAAAATGATCGCTTTGAGGCAGGCCACGAACCAGCTGGGCGATTATATCGCCCATAACACACAACGGCGACTATACCCACTGATGTTTCCCATGCAAAGGGGTCCCGCAAAAGCCGATAGGCAGGGGATCCCGGACTTCACTGGTTATTGCTTCTGATAGAGGGGCTCGCCATGCTTTACGGCGAGCCCCTACCTATTTTTTATTTTATATAATCTATAATTTTCTTATTCCACCGCTTCAGCGGTTTTTTGTTTATAAATTTATTTTCGAGTTTTACTTACGAGGTCCGTCCTCATAGCGTTTTTATATTTGACTTTTGGCTATGTTTATGGAATACTAAGAAAGTAGCACACTTTTTAAAAAGGAGGAGCGAAAGTGAAACATGAAATTAAGTATCAGAATATCGGAATAGCCATTGTTTCCATCCTCAAAGAGTACCACAAGTCCAGTTTCTTCTGGTTTGGCCTCATTCTATCGGTATCTTTGTCGGTGTATGCGCGGTCGCCACAACCCTTCTTTCTATTTCTGTTTATTCTGGCTGTTTACCCCATTGTCTTGATTGTTTCAATCTTTGGCATATGGGCGTTATGGAAAGTTGCAGGAAAGTCGATAACGAAATATTTGCTTGGTAATGGCATCAGACAAGAGGATCCTCAAGAAGGACGAGAGCCTTCTCGAAGATATGGAAATTGGCCTTACCAATGGTAATCGCTATTTAAGATGTTGGCGTTTGTAAAAGCGATTTCCGAATTTTCCCGCCAGGTGCTTTGCACTTGGCGATTTCTCTTTTTTATACAAATTAGGCAACTTACGAGGACGGATCTCGTAAGTGTTATCCACATATCTAGTGGTTTTTATTTTTAAATGGGGGAAGTCCGACTTCCCCCCGACTTCCACCGATCGATCACCCCGATTTATTAGCGGATTTTGTTTATGAGCCATTTATTAAGCATTTGCTATTTATCTGCACAAACAACCTGTGGATAACTGCAACGAGGACGGGCCTCGTTGCAAAATCTGTTTTTTATATAAAAAACTCCCTAACGAGATTACTTCCATAAATTTATACATCATTTTGCCCGTTATTATCATTTTTTTACTGGCGTTAACAAAGGGAAAACAGATATGGCACATGTCGTTTTTTGTCATAGCTAATTGACAGAACTAATCTAAAAGTATAATTTGAAAGTAGTAATATTCCAAACTTAATAAGGAGGTTCTAATGAAAGGTATTAGAAAGAAAGGTTTGTTGATTTTGTGCCTGCTTTGTTTAGTGTTTGTGATTAGTCCAATATGTTTTAGCGACTTTGAGGCACCGCCGGATGATCCTCCCCCACCTGATGACGGTGATGACGGTGACGACGGTGATAGTGGAGATGACGGCGAAGTTCCACCGGATGAGCCTCCACCACCTGATGATGGTGATGATGGTGACGACGGTGATAGTGGAGATGACGGCGAAGTTCCACCGGATGAGCCAGAAGATATGGAAGAAAGTTGGCTACAGGAATTGCAGGATGTTTATGGCTTTACTTGGCAGGAAATCAAGGAATGGGAGAAAGAGTTTGGACTTGATCAGCTTCGCTGGGCTATGCTCCGGGCTGACCGGGACAAAGAGGAATTTCTTAAGTTCCTCTATGGTTATACCTTGGAGGGCTTGAGTCTTTTGCCGAGCTATAAAATCGGTGAGACCATTGTCCTGAAATTCACGCTTAGGAATAACCATACTGGAGAATTGATGGATCAAGACCAGGCCGGGAAGTTAGCCGCTAATCTGACAGCCGCTCTTATTAATGGAAAAGCTAAAGAGTTGGTTATTCTTGATCAGAATCGCCGGGACATTTGTCTTTTGGCTATTTTTGATCCAGAAACCAAGCAGTTTATCATTACTTGGAACACAACCGGCTCCAGGCCAGGCATCTACGAGCTTTACTTAGGCATTTTCAAGAACTTCTGTGGTCATTTAGCTCCTTTTGATACCATCCTCGTTATTGAGAGTTAGATAATTGAGGAAAAGCAACAAGAGCGCTGGCTTTCCAGCGCTTTTTTTTGAGTGGGGGGAAGTCCGACTTCCCCCCGACTTCCACCGATCGATCACCCCGATTTATTAGCGGATTTTGTTTATGAGCCATTTATTAAGCATTTGCTATTTATCTGCACAAACAACCTGTGGATAACTGCAACGAGGACGGGCCTCGTTGCAAAATCTGTTTTTTTATATAAAAAACTCCCTAACGAGATTACTTTCATACAAAGAAAATAATCTCGTTAGGGTGTGTGTTAGATGTAAGCGACAAGAATGGCTCCTGGTCCAGCATAGGTTCCAAGAACAGGCGTGATTTGGGAGACAAATAGCGCGCGTATGCCCAAGTGAGCCAGTCCATTTTTGAGCTCCTCAAGCTCTCTTGTCTCAATATCTGCATGAGTGATGGCAACCTGCATAAGGTTTCCTTCAACTGATTTCGTGATCGTGACCTTTTCCAGTTCCTTGAGCACTGCTGGAACCATTCCCTTGCTAGAGAATTTCATTCCAAGAGCACCCGCCTTTTCAACCTTTCCGTGTTCAATGGTCACGGCTGTAAATCCACCAAGCTTTTGGGCCATCTTTGCTGCTTTGGCCTTGCTTGGGCTGATGCGCCCTCCCTCTTCAAGCCAGCGGACGTTTTTCAAGAGCCCAAAGAGTTGGATCTCGTCTTTTAGAGAGTATAGCGCAGCTCGGATTCTTTCAGCTGAAAGTCCCTGATCAATCAGCTCTTGAGTCTTCCAGCAGAACAGTCCTTCGCCAATACTTACTAATCTGGAGTCAAAAACAGAAGCTCGTTTCTGCTCGTCTTCTTCCAGATGTCCTACTGCCCTGTTGGCTGAATCAAATGCTCCCGAAAGCTCGCTTGTCATTGTAATCACAATGATTTCCTCAAAGTTTTTCAATGCTTTTTTGTAAGCTCTCAGGTATGTCCCAACAGAGGGTTGGGCTGTCTTAGGATGCCATCCTTTTCTCATCTTCTGGAAAAAGTCCTTTCTTGCCTTGTCCCTGTCTTCGTCTTCCAGAAAATAAACATCAAAGAGGGCCTCCTCAATGCTGTGTTTTTCTCTAAAAGACAAGGGCAGTTCCGCGGTTTCTCCGACAACTAATCCCACTGGTCTTTTTTCAGACATTCTAAACCTCCTCAACCTGTTTTTGCAGGTCTGTTATTTCAAATTCTGGTTTGGTTCCGGATTTGGAGAAAGAAGAGATTAGGGCTTTTACTTCTCCAACTCGGTTCGTGTGGATATGTATGGAAATCCTTTTCACCGAGCTTGAGATTCGAACAACTAGGTCGTCCCCAAGATCTTTAAGATTGCTTATCAGTAAGGACCTTAATTCCTTTTGGTTCAGTTCAGTCCTTACTCCTGCCTTGGCAACAACTTCATACTGGAATGGTAGTTTGTTCATTGCTCACCTCCCTTATGCCTTCTAAGAGAGCTTCAAGAACGATCACAAAACCAAGAGCTCCGGCATCAACAGCTTTTTCTTGCTCCAGTTGATCAATCTTATTTAGATCAACTACGCCTTTTTCTATCAATAGCTCTCTTAGTTTTTTTGTTGTGTCTTCAAGAGCTATTCTTGCTTGAGCAAGGATTGCCTTCATAGAATGATTCAAATCCTTTTGGTCGGCGTGTTTGCTGGCCGCTTGACTGGAACTATTAATTGGATCAAGCGCTGTTCCTTGTTTGGGATTACCCAGGGCAACTTGAGCACTTTTTGCTGCTGCCTCAAATGCTTTAGCCAGAGTTTTAGGGCTGATGACTTTTTGATCCCTTAAACTTAAGAGAAAGGATGTAAGCCACTCTGACATAATTGCCCCCATATTTCCCGGACAAGTTTCCAGCAATGAGTCTTCAAGCTTGTCAATCAGTTGCTTTGGAGATCTGAATTTTCCTTTTTCTGCTGCTTCAGACGCGGCATAGATCGTTTTTGCCAGATTTTTGCCAGTGTCTGCATCTGGAACTGGATAGTAGTTCATCTTGTCTATCCTATCTCTCCATTCCTTCACAGCAGAGGACATCCCTTGAAAAAGTTGCCTAATGAGGTCAACTGAGAGTATCACTTTTTCTAAAACCTTCTTATGCATCTCCTGGCTCATTCTTTTCACCTCCTTATAGGTATTATAGGTGTTGTAAAAGGGCTAGATAGCTATTCTACTGTCATTCATTTTCTACCATAATTGATTGACAGAGTCAACCTAAAGGTATAGTTTGAAAGTAGTAATATTCCAAATTTAATAAGGAGGTTGAGATGCCAGAATGGATCGTTGCTATTTCGTTTATCAGTTATCTTCTTGGCTCCATTCCTTTTAGCTACATTGTGGCTAAAAGTTATGGAAAAAATCTGCACAAAGAGGGCTCCGGTAATGTAGGAGCAATGAATGTCTGGCGTTCCACGAGAAAGTTCTGGCCATTGTTTAGTGCCTTTACAGGAGATGTTGGAAAAGGATCAATTGCCATGGCTATTGCCACTATTTTTTCTAACTGGCATAATGCGTCTCCGCTTTTGACTACTTGGGCATTGGCTTTTGCTTGCGCCTTTGTTGTTATTGGGCACAACTGGCCAATTTGGCTCAATTTCAAAGGTGGAAAAGGACTGGCATGTCTTCTCGGCGTGGTCTTGTTCTTGAACCTCGGAGCTGGTTTCGCTGCCTTAGGCGTTATAATCGCAGCGATATTTCTGACAGAGTTTGTTATGACCAGCATGGAGTTTAAGAAGTCAATACCCAGAAAGGCAGGAGCAAAAGGATTCTTCAAAAAGGCATTTTCCGTGCTTGGCGCACAGGTCTTGGGAAGAGTAATAGGAATAGCTCTTACTCCTGCAATGATGTGGTTCTTTTTTGGCCAAAGGGTTTTTTGGATAGCCTTAGCAGGGGTTGTCATTGCACTATTTAAGCACATGCCGCGACTCAACAGATACTTAAGGGATTTGACAAAGGATTTCTCGGCTGCTGATATTAATTAGCCCAAGGCCTCTGCGGTCATTTAGCTCCTTTTAATACGGTCTTGATCAAAGGGCTCGCCATGCTTTACGGCGAGCCCCCTTTTATTTTATATCTTGCGACATATTCTTATTTTCTAATATTTTTTTGTTTTATCTTCATTCTCTGGTTTTTGGCAGATTTTTCATTTAATTTCTAAATTCCTTCGCTCTTTTTCTTTATAAAATAAAAAAATATAAAGATAGCAGACGCAAGGGAGAAATACAGGGAGAAATACAGGGGGAAGTCCGACTTTCCACCTGTGGATAACTGCAACGAGGACGGGCCTCGGTGCAGAAATTGTTGTTTTAATCCGTTTTATAGTAAGATTATCTAATATGTAAATATTTTTTAAATTATATTTTAAATGCCTATAAGAAAAATTGAATTAGTTAATGGAGAATTTTATCATATAGTCCAAAGAGGCGTTGATAAACGCAAGATTTTTTTAGATGATGAAGATAGATTAAGATTTATAAATAGTTTATTGGTATTTAATGACGAGTTGCCTTCTCCGTGGTTAAGTCGTTCCTTTTGGCGAAAAGAAGGACTTTCTAATTTGCAACGAGGCCCGTCCTCGTTGCAAAATTATGAACCTAGGAAACCATTGGTGGAAATTTATGCATTTGCTTTGATGGATAATCATTTTCATCTTCTCTTGTCTCAAAAAGTAGACGGTGGAATAACAAAATATATGAGAAAAATTGGTGGCTATTCCTATGCTTTTAATAAAAAATATGATAGGACAGGCACTTTATTTGAAGGAAGATATAAGATAAAGAGGATTAAGAGTGATACACAACTTGAGAATAATTTTGTATATATCCTAACTAACCCAGTAGAAATCTTAGAGCCAGGATGGAAAGAGAATAAGGTAGAAAATCCCGAAAGAGCAATTTCCTTTTTAGAAAACGAATATCGCTGGTCAAGTTATTGGGATTATCTAGAAAATATAAATTTTCCTACTTTAACGAATAGAGAATTTTTTAATAAGTTATTCAAAGGCAAGGAAAATATTAAAAAAATAATAAACGATTGGATTAATTTTAAATCTCGCAATGAAGCGGAAAACAACGAGAAGACAGAACAAATGGAACAATTCTTAGATTTTTTAGAATAATTGAACTGCACCGAGGCCCGTCCTCGTTGCAGTTATCCACAGGGAGGAGTTTGTAATGATTTTTTATAGGTTGTAAAATTAGATAATCGGGCAATTAGTTAAAAGAGGTACTAGCAATTAGTTGATGTTTGCACCGAGGCCCGGCCTCGTTGCAGTTTGATAATTAATTTTTTGAAAAAATGCCAAAGGTTTTTTATGTTTTGATTGTTGTGGCTGGATTAACAATGGTTGTAGGGGGATTTTTTTTATGGTCAAGCGTTTCTGAAGATTTAGGAGACATAATTCCCGCAGTAAAAATGGAATCGCCGGAAAATTATGAAATAATTGAGACAGATGAGGGAATATCTGTGGAAAACTCCAATATTGGCTTAAAATTCAAGGTTCCAGAGGGATGGAAAGCGGAAAAGCAGGAACTACAATTAAATCAATGGGCGATAAGCATATATAGCTCAGATGTTAAAATCGGAGATGATGGCATGTTATCTGATGGCTGTGGGTTTAGCGCATGGGTGGAAGAAGATGAAGGTGGAGCAAATGCAGTAAGATTTAGGATAAATGATCCGGAAGAATATTCTAATGAAATTAATGGCATTTATGAAGCAATTCAAGTGGATGGGAGAAGTGCTTTAAAAATGATTTTATCAAGAGAGGGTTGGGGTGCAGTTGTTGGCGTGAAAGTCCCGATAGAGGATAGAATTATTATTTTTGATACTTTATTTAGACCAAATACAGAACAAAGATGTTCTCAAGAATTTAATCAATTTTTAGAACAAGTAGAAATAGAATAACCAGACACTTATGAAGCTTTCAAAAAAGCTTCTTTTTTTTATAGTAATAGCACTTTTTGTGCTTTGTCTTTGTGTTTTCGTAAGTCCTGTTGAGGCAAAAGAAATGACTCAAGAGGAGATAAGTCAAAGTATTAAGCTTTCTAATGTTGACAGGGCAAATATAATTAAGTCCATTCCTCAAGCATTTACTGACGAATGGATTAACTTAGTGGTTTCTGTTTCTGATATAGAAGATCAGGTAATTGTTTTGATTTTAAGAGAAGCAGTCAGGGGGAAAATAAGAGATTATTTATTAGTTGAAGCGCCTAAAGAATTGGGCATTGAAATTTTAAAAATCGGTTATAAGTTTGGCAAATTGGTTTTCACTGCGGACATGTCCGCTTTGTTAAAAGAGCTTGAATTAATGACTGTCAAGGAATCATTGAAATATTTAGGAGAGTGGTTAAATAGCAACAAAATAAAAGTTGGAGCTGGAGATATTAATTTTTCTTATAAAAATGCTGATAAGCAAGAACAAAAATATAAAATTCAATATGTTATTGTTTTTAAGCCAGAAAGTGAGAAAAAAGGCGAAGCAATAATAAAGATTTATTCCAAAAATAGTCTTCAATTCCCCTTTTCACAAGGATCTTGGGGCGGATTAGTCGGCACTGGGTGGGGAGGACTAAGCAGAGAAAAAATTTCTCCTTTCATTCTAACAATCCAAGGCGAGATAAATAGGAAGCAAATCGGGTGGTGGCAGAGTCAGTTTATGCATCAGTATTCTTGGGTAAGTCAACCAGATATTTCTATTAGTTTTCCCGCAGAAGTTCCGGAATTTAATTTTACGGAAAAAGGTTTTCTTGAAAAAATAGGGGACTCAATAACAGGATTTTTTAAGAAAATCGGCAATTTTTTCAGCCCAGCTTCAGTAATTGAGCCACCAAATATAGACATTCAAGAAGGTCCAGGAATTTTAGCGGAAATTAAAGCACTTTTTGAGGATATTTTAGAGCAATTAAAATTAATTGGCGAGCAGTTAAGCCAACCACAGCAAGAAGAATTAGAGCAGAAGCTAAAACAGGAGATTGAAGAAATTGAACAAGAAGGGGATTTAGAAGAATTAGCTAAGAAATTAGCAGATTTAAAAGCCCGACTTGACGAACTTTTTAAGGAAATAAATAGTACTGGAGCACAAGATCAAGAGGAAGAAAATGGGGATAAGGGCCTGATAATAAATCAGGTTTGTGCTGGTTTTAATGAATCAGGCAATGAGTTTATACAAATTTATAATCCAACAAGCGAAAATATTGTTTTGCAGGGAAATTTTAAGCTCAAATTAGTAAATTCTTCTAATAATGTTGCAAATAAAAGCATTGATTGGTTAAAAACAGAAATTCCTGCCAAAGGATATTTCTTGCTAGTCGGAGGGGAATTAATTGTTGACAACAAAGCCCTTTCCCCAGATGCAAAATTTTCCAGCCAGCTTACTAGTGTTTCAGGCGTAATAATTGAGGACAAAGATGGCAATATTTTAGATAAAGTTGCCTGGGGAACTCAATCTAAATCCCCTCCTCAATTAGCAGTTGAAACCAAAGGCAAAATTTTAGAAAAAGGGCTTTTAACAGACCAATCGCTTGCAAGAGAGAACCATATTGATACTAATAATAACGAGCTAGATTTTAAACTTATTGACTCCCCCGCTCCTATAAATTCATTATTTGACACCATAACTATCACACAAAACGGGCAAGGCGAAGAAGGCGATAACGGCGACGGCGAGGAGGAGGATGAAGAAAATGGGGATAATGAAGAAGAGCAGGATTATAGCGGTTTTACAGGCGGCGGTGGCCCAGCTCAACCTTCAATCAGCTATTGCTCCCAAGATAATTTAACAGAACCCGAGCATTTTCCTGTGATTTTTAATGAAATCGCTTGGATGGGTACAGATGAAAGCTCTGTTGACGAATGGATTGAATTAAAAAATATATCAACAAGCACTGTTCAGCTTGAGAATTGGCAGATTTTGGATAAAGATGAGCAAATAAAAGTGTCTTTTGGGCGAAATGATTCGCTTGGACCAGGCGAATTTTATCTTTTGGAAAGAACAGATAACGAAACAGTGCCGCATATTACCGCAGATAAGATTTATGTGGGCAGTTTAGCTAATTCTGATGAAACATTGCGCTTATTTAACAGTGATTGTTTATTAATAGATGAAATAATAGCAACTTCCAGCTGGCCTTATGGGGATAATGATGAGAAACGCACAATGGAGCGGGGCAATGACTTATCTTGGCATAATTATTCTGGGAGCGGAGAAAATGGGATTTTAGGAACGCCCAAACAAGAGAATAGCCAGGTTCTTATGGTTAATGGATATAGCGGACAAAATGGCGATAACGGACAAGATGATAACGGACAAGATAATAGTGCAACGACAACTTTTGCTAATGGATTAATAATATCTGAAGTCCGCGCCAATGGCACTGATGAGTTTGTTGAGCTATATAATCCAACAGACCAGGAGATTTCTTTGTCAGGCCTTTATTTAAGTTATTTTTCGGAAAACCGAGATTGGAATGAGCCATATATTAATAAACCATTTCCAATAAGCACGATTGCTTCGCAAGAATATTATTTAATTGGTTTTGGAGATTATCCAGTTCTTGGCGAGCCAATTCCTGATTGGAGTGCAGATACTCGTAATTTCCTTGATGCCAATGGTTCTATTGGGCTCTTTTCCTGTAATCCTAAAATAGCCACCACTAGCACCACTACTCTATCCCAAGTTATAGCTGAAGCTAAAAATTGTAAAATTGATGCTTTGGGCTGGGGAAATCCAATAGTTAAAGAGGGGGAGCCGGCAGTTCCAGCAGGCACGGACAAGAGTTTAGCAAGAAAAATAGAGCCAGATGTTAATGGTTATTTAAAATATATTGATTCTGATAATAATAAAAGCGATTTTTCCAGTCAAACATCAACTCCAAATATGCGAAATTTGCATAATTACAGCGATTTAGACAATGATGGCATTATTGATTCTTTTGATTCTATAACCATAATTTCGCAGGATACTTGGCTTACAGCAGGAGAATATAGTTTTAAGAATTTAGAAATAACAAATCAAGCAAGTTTGTTTTTGCTTTCAGATGTTGATTTAACAGGATTCAAAGGCGTAAAAATTATTGCTGAAAATCTTGTTATTCAGGCGAATTCTTTTATAAATGCTGATAATAACGGATATAGCGATGACTTGGAAATAGCAAGAAATTATGAAAACCCAATAACGCTTGGCTCTGCAGGAGCAGATATTGTTCTTCAAGTTGGCTCAAGTTGCGCAGGCACAAGGCACGGAGGTAATGGCGGAGGAGCAATAATTTTAGAAATTTCAGGCATTTTAGAAATTTTAGGCACTATATCTGCTAATGGCGAACAAGGTTTAGAAAATATTAATTTTTGCCCTGCTTCTGACTCTGGAGATGGGGGCAGTATTTATATCATAACTGATATTATAAAAGGAAGCGGAAAAATTGAATCAAATGGTGGGAATGTTTATAACACGGGTGCCCCAGGCGCTGGCGGACAAATTGCTCTTTATTACAATCAAAATCAATTTACAGGAGATATAACAGCTTTTGGCAGAACAGATGATTATTTGAACAGAACAGGCGACACAGGAACTGTCTATTTCTCTAGCAATCAAGACAAATTGGTTATTAAAAACCAAAAAAATAATGGAGTTTATCTATTGGAAAATAGTTTGTCTGGATTAGATGAGCTTGAATTTAATAATACAAAAGTTGTTGTTTCGGCTGGAGCAGGATTGCAAGCAGGCGAGATTTTTATAAATAATTCTTTATTTGAGGCAGGGATCCAAGAGGTCTTTGATATAACAGCTAATAATTTTTCTTTAATAAATTCTGGGATTGTTGCTAACTTAAATATTCAAGTTGTTGGGCTTGCGATTGACAATAACTCATATTTTTCAGCTGATGGCTTGGGGCATCAAACAGACGAAGGTCCTGGTTCTGGCGGGGCAGAACATATAGGCGCAAGTTATGGCGGAGTTGGTGGGAATAATGCTACTACTTCTGTTTACGGCTCTATCACCAAACCAATAGATTTTGGTTCTGGGGTTAAATCTATCTCAATATCTGGGATAGCTGATGGTGCTGGTGGGGGAAAGATTTTTATTCAAGTAGCTAATAATTTTCAATTAGATGGTGAGATAAGAGCTAATGGAAAAGATGGGAGAACTAATAATCCTGCTATGGGTGGAGGCAGCGGAGGCAGTGTTTATATTATTGCTGGAAATTTTTCTGGAAATGGAACAATTTATACAAATGGTGGCAAGACCCATTCTAGTGGCGGTGCTGGCGGAGGTGG
>Ga0180732_1000324_pt1 | contig 44201 bp, 35 predicted proteins | sample KR11_01MetaG_FD_148674 | JGI IMG/M metagenome (GOLD analysis project Ga0180732, IMG submission 148674) | Groundwater microbial communities from the Olkiluoto Island deep subsurface site, Finland - KR11_0.1 MetaG | ecosystem: Environmental > Aquatic > Deep subsurface > Groundwater | place...
GAAAAGTGGCATACTAATTCTCAAGTAAAGGGTAAAATCATATATTTTATTATTAAAATTTTCTCTGAAGATTTCAAATGGTATTAGTTAGAAATTATAGAAGATCTCTTCTAACACTTTGTAGGTGCTATACGTAACAAAAGGTGATTGAAAATAGATCTAAGCCGCTTCTCGTTTTGAGATATTTTTCACGTATCACAGTTTCACCCAAACCTGTGATAAGAAGAATATCTTGCTGTGGTTCTGTTATAAATTGCTTCCTGTAACATTCAAAATACCAAGCGGATGAAACATAGATAGTTATAAATGTTAATCCAGCTGCGCTTGCGTAATTACCGATAATCTATGTGTCCAATATATCATGATAGTATGGATAAAAGATGTGATAGAAAGGAATTGATTGACAATTACTTTCTATAAATCTATCATTTTTGAAACGAAATCAAATTTATAACTTTTATATATTTTGGAATAAGTATTAGGTATATTAATAGAAGGACTTCGATAAATAAGGAGAATAATTGATGAGCTGGTCTTTAATATCTTTGTTCGTTGGCATTATTGGGGTCATCGTCGCCTTATATCAGAGTTTTGAGAAGAAACGGTTATCCCATTACTTGCGTTCTCAGTCTTGGTATATATATTCAATGTCTCTTTTATCATGGAATGCTGCACAAACAGCTTTGATAAAATATAAAGATTCCGATGGCCAAGAATTAAATCCAGACATCTTTGAGTCTTTATCAAAATGTGATGCGTATAATTTGAGCCTTTCCCTTGAAGCCATTCGGCAGATACAACTATCTGAACCTCATTTTGACAATGAAACAATAACGACTTGGGCCACGCAGGGGAAAATTCCAAAAGACCATACCGCTTTGTTTTTGCGGATTCTATCATTTGAAACTCCCGGTTCTCTCTGCCTTTTATGGAAATCATTTACTGCCAGACTGAGCATGAAATTACAGAAAAAAAAGATACAACAATCAACTATAGTAATCGATTCCCAAAAGGATACTGAGATAGAAAATAAAAGCTGGAAACTTTGAATTTCCAAGTTACCAATTATAACAAGACATATTAAAAGACCTTGCAATCGAGCAGCTAAGTGTCTTTCTCCCCCAGCCCTAATAACACTTAACATGGGGTATAGTGCGGGACACCCTTTAGTTTTTTAGTTTCTTTTAATTCTAACCATAATACGCTTGTTTTTTTTAAATTTCGGTTAAGATATTTTTACCATATCACAGTCTCACCCAAACCTGCGAAAAAAAGAATATATCAGTAAAGCCAGTTCGCAAAAACCGATTTTCTGCTCTTTCAAACAGAAGCAGGCTGCACTGCATCCGCCTATTCGAATTACCTTCCACCAAGGTGCAGCCATTACGCGCCGGGTAAGCGGAAAGGTTTGGTCACAGCCATGCAGAAGTATGCACCATCCACAAGGTCGGGGGATTCGTCAAGGAAGGCTTCCAGACCCCTGGCATCAGAAGTAGTAACACGAGCGGTGGCCTTGATCTCGATGGGCAACAACGGCTGCGCGATGTTGCATGCAACGCCATTATGTTGCGATTATATTGCAACATAATAATTATTATATTATTATATAAGATATATAACTAATATAATCTTAATTATTTGTGTTGCATATTATGTTGCTTTAACTTGACACCCCTTTTCCGGTTTTCCTTTCATAAACAATATCCCACTGTAATTAATAGATATCTTACCACCTCCTTTTTTTGGCACAACCTGTGCAATTACTGTCAGCTAAAAGTCTGTTTATTTCCATATTAAATACGTAGAACATGTTTTTTTATAAACGGGACATTTCAGTTCGCTGAGGAAAATGTTTATGGAGCAAGGAAACGAAATTAAAAATATTCTGGTTATCACTGATGAATTGGATATGCTCATTTTTCTTTCAAATCTTTTGCGGGCTGAGGGCTTTTCAGTTTTAGAAGCCAAAAATGGTGCGGAGGGAATAACAAAAGCACGAAAGAACCCACCTGCTCTTATTATACTGGATGTTATGATGTCAGAAGAGTCCGGAATCCAGATATATCGTTTATTAAAATTCGACAAACAGCTTAAAAGGATCCCGGTTATAATGCTTTCGGCAATAGACAGGGATACTTTTTCTCATTATCAGAAATTTGAAAGCAGCCAGCCAGGACAAAGCATCCCTGAACCTGAAGCATTTCTTGAAAAGCCGCCGGAAGCAGAGGAACTCATAAATATTGTGCTTGAATTGACTTCAATGGACAAAAAACCATGATTGATAACTCTGTTGATCCAAAACTGTATAGTGAAATTCAAAAATTCGGAGCAATGGATATGGAGATCTGCATGCAGTGTGGTGCCTGCAGCGCATCCTGCCCTCTGTCTGAAGGCACTAATCCTTTTCCCCGAAAGATATACCGGTATCTTCAGTTAGGATTAAAAGACAAGCTTTTACAATCATCGGTGCCATGGCTGTGCTATTACTGCGGCGAATGCAACAAGGAGTGTCCCAGAGGGGCCGAACCGGCTGAAACCATGATGGCAACCCGCCGATGGTTAACCGCACAGTATGACTGGACAGGACTTGCCAGGAAGCTTTATCTTTCAAAAGCCTGGGAAATGGGCGCATTAATTTCTGTGGCGCTTTTTATCATTTTGCTGTTTGTTTTTTTCCACGGCCCAATCATAACCGATCATGTATCGGTTAACTCCTTTGCGCCTGTCATGTGGATAGAAATCGGCGATTTGTTGATGGCGACAATACTTTCTACCTTTCTTCTTTCCAACGCATTCAGAATGTATCGTTTTATTATGAGTGATACAAAGGCGCCTTTATCGCTTTATGTTAAAGAAGCAAAAACATTTATTTTAAACTTTGCAACTCAGAAACGCTGGAGGGAGTGCAGTGAGGACAAAAGCCGGTGGGTGAAACACTTTATTCTTGTTACCGGATATCTCACAATGATGACGCTGATAATTGTTTTTATCCGCTGGTTTCAGGTTGATGACAGCAGCTGGCATTTTACAAGCATATTCGGCTACTACGCTACTGCTGTGCTGCTTTATGTCACAGTGGATATGTTTAGAAGCCGCATGAAAAAGCAGGAAACTATCCATCGATACTCCGAAGTTTCCGACTGGCTTTTTCTGATTCTGCTTTTTCTGACATCTCTAACCGGCATAATTATGCACATCGTTCGTCTTGCCGGATGGCCCATGGGAACATATGTCACATACGTAATACACCTTGCTGTTGCTGTGCCTATGCTCGTAATTGAGGTTCCTTTCGGAAAGTGGTCCCACATGTTTTACAGACCGTTGGCTCTGTTTTTATCTGCTGTAAAAGATAAGGCATCAAAAATATCCGATATAGATGTACAAGAGATAATTGCCACAGTGGGCAAAACTTTTATGATCTGCCAGCAATGCGGAACCTGCACCAGCGTTTGCCCTGTCAATCTGGTATCATCATACAGCCCCCGTCATATTCTGCGTCGGCTTGCATTAAATAACGGAACCCAAAAGTCGGTTGATAAGGCTGTCTGGAATTGTTTTACATGCAATGCATGCGGCGATAGCTGCCCGAGAGGAATAGATATAATAAATGTAGTAAAGACTGTAAGAGCCCTTAATATATCTTTTGGGATAATTCCCGAATCGCTTAAAGCACCGTTTGACAGCCTGAAAAGAAACGGCAATCCATGGGATGTCGTCCGTAATAAGCGCCTGGAATGGACCGGAAATTCAGATATCAAAGCATTTGCTCCTGATCACAAATACTATCTTTTTACCTGTTGCACAACAGCGTACAATCCGGAAAACAAAAAAGCCGGTCAGGCTCTGTTACAACTTATGGAACTTGCCGGAATAAGTTTTGGCACATTCGGTGAAAAAGAAAACTGCTGTGGCGATCTTGCCCATAAATCGGGTGCAAACGAGATATTCTCTGATCTTTGCGTAAAAAATACCGAATTATTTTTGAAGGAAGGAGTTAAAACAATACTTACCACATCGCCTCATTGTCTTAATTCTTTTAAAAACGACTACCCTGATTTAAAAGATTTGAGTTGTGAGCACTACACAGAGCTTCTCGACCGGCTGATATCAAAAGGCCGCCTTATACCTTCTGGCAGAATTGAATCAACTGTCACATATCATGATCCATGCTATCTGGGACGGCATAATAATATTTACGAAGCGCCCCGTAGGATACTTCAAAGCATCCCGGGTCTTAAGCTGTTTGAGATGGGAAACAACAGAGAAGGCAGTATTTGCTGCGGTGGTGGCGGCGGAGGTGCATGGAATAAAGCAAATGACCATAAAGACGATCAGAATCTTAGTATGTTGCGAATAGAAGAAGCGCTTAGCACAGGCGCTGAGATGATCGTAACAGCATGCCCGTTTTGCATCCTCATGCTAAATGATGCGATAGATAAACTTGGCGTAAAACATAAGTTAGCTGTTTATGATCCTGCACAATTACTGCTGCAATCTGTAAACCTGGGATATAAAGTTGATATGATGGATAATATCAAAACAAACTATAGTAGTGAGGTCTGCCATGTCTGATAGAATCGGATTTTATATCTGCCATTGCGGCATAAATATAGCTTACAAAGTTCGTGTAAAAGAAGTAGCCGAATACGCAGCTACTCTTCAAAATGTTGCGGTTTCGCGCGATTACCTGTTTATGTGTTCAGACCCCGGACAGGAACTTATAGAAAATGATATCAGGCAGCATCATCTAACCCGGGTAATAGTATCATCATGTTCACCCAGGATGCATGAAAAAACGTTTCGCGCCGCATGCCAGAGGGGCGGTCTTAATCCTTATAAAGCCTTTCATATGGTATGTGTCCGCGAACATGTTTCATGGGTAACGGAAAATGAAGATGAAGCAACCAAAAAGGCGATAGAATTAGTCAGGGCTGGCATAATGAGGGTTACCCACCAGCATGAACTGACACCTGCCACTTTTTCGGTTTGCACCAACACCCTTGTTGTGGGCGGAGGTATCGCTGGCATGCAGGCCTCCCTTGATATAGCCAAAGCCGGATATAAAGTCTATCTTGTGGAAAGACAACCTACAATCGGCGGGCATATGCTTCAATATGACAAAACCTTTCCCACTCTTGATTGCGCGGCCTGCATCGGCACACCCAAAATGGTTTCCGTCGGTCAGGAACAAAAAATAAAATTACTCACTTACTGCGAGGTTCAAGATGTAAGCGGCTTTGTCGGCAATTTTAAGATAAAAGTAAAAAGAAAAGCCCGCTATGTGGAAACAAACTGCACCGGGTGCGGCGAATGCGAAAAAGTCTGTCCTGTCGAGTTTACAAATGAATGGGATGTAAACACCAAAATCAGAAAGGCTATATACAGACCATTTCCCCAGGCAGTTCCCATCACATATTGCATCGACAAGTATGACCGCGCTCCCTGTGCTCAGACCTGTCCTGCAGGAACAAATGTTCAGGGCTATGTAGCTCTCATCAAAGCAGGAAAATTCAAAGAAGCCTTGAATTTAATTATGGAACGCCTGCCACTGCCTGGAACTCTGGGCCGCGTATGTCCGGCTCCTTGCGAAAAAGCCTGCCGGAGGGCTGAGGTGGACACAGCTGTTGCCATACGCGATCTGAAGCGCTTTGCAGCAGATCAAACTGACCTTTCCATGTTGCCTCTGCCGGATATCAAAGATCTGCCGGATAAAGTAGCGGTTATCGGATCAGGCCCGGCAGGCCTTACCGTGGCATATTATCTAAGGCTTAAAGGCTACCAGGTAACTATTTTTGAGGCACTGCCAGTTTTAGGAGGCATGCTTCGCTTAGGCATACCGGATTATCGGCTCCCGCCGGAAATTCTTGATAAGGAAATCCAGAATATTCTTCGTCTTGGCATAAAAGTACAGACTGAAAAAAAACTGGGAATAGATTTTAGTATTGATGATCTCAAAAACGAGGACTTTAAAGCAATCTTTCTTGGAATCGGCGCTCATAAAAGTCTTAAACTGCAAATACCTGGTGAAGAAAGCTTGGATGGGGTAATTGACGCAGTGGATTTTTTAAAAAAAGCGAATCTGGGAAACGTAGAAAAGCCGGGTGATCGTGTGATAGTAATCGGCGGAGGCAATGTAGCTATTGATGCGGCCAGGTCGGCATTGCGGATAGGTTCAAAACAGGTGGATATTATTTATCGCCGCAGTCGCGAACAGATGCCTGCTGATCCTGAAGAAATCAGGGACGCAATGGAAGAAGGAATCAAAATACATTATCTAACATCACCAGTCGCCATTAAAGGAAACGGCGGCAGAGTGAATGCAGTTGAATGTATCAAAAACGAACTCGGTTTGCCTGATGCAAGCGGACGAAGCAGACCTGCTCCTGTTGAAGGATCGGAGTTTGTGATTGAATGTGATGCGGTTATACCGGCAATAGGGCAACAGCCCGATGTTGACTGGATTGTTAAAGATAAACTTGTAGAAGTTTCAAAACGAAATACTATTATTGTAAATCCGCAGACAATGCAGACAAATGTATCTTATATATTCGGCGGAGGCGATGCTGTTAGCGGTCCGGCAACTGTTGTAGAGGCAATATCCGCGGGTCACAAAGCCGTTGAAGCGATTCATTTTTATCTTTGCAATGATAATCCTGAGACTTTAAGCCAAAGCATGCTCTTACAGGAAGCACCCGGGAACAACTGGGCCGGGATACCTGAATACGCCAGAATAACAGACAGGGTTAAACCACAGCATCGCGATGTCAAAGATCGTATTACTTCATTTAAAGAAGTGAGTTTAAGCTTTGCAGAACAGGAAGCACAAGCGGAAGCTTCCCGCTGCATAAATTGCGGCGGTTGCTGCGAATGCAAGCTTTGTGTTGATTCCTGCGAAGCAAAAGCTATCAATCACAACATGAAAGATGAAATAGAAGAAATAGAAGCCGGATCAATTATTGTAGCAACAGGTTTTGATCCGCTAAATCCAACGCCCATGCATCAGTACGGTTATGGCAAGTATTCAAATGTTTTTACCAATCTTGAGTTTGAACGAATTTCGAATGCGACCGGACCAACAGGCGGAAAACTGCTTAAACGAAGTCTTACCAATCGCCTGAAGTTTACGGAACCTCCGAAAAGTGTCGCTATTCTTCATTGCATAGGCAGCCGCGATATTAATTTTCACGAGTACTGTTCGCGCACCTGCTGCATGTACGCGCTAAAATACGCCCATCTTATCAAAGATAAATGCGGGCACGATACAGAAGTATACAACTTCTACATAGATATGCGCTGCTTTGGCAAAGGATATGAGGAATTCTACAAGCGCGTACAAAGTGAGGGGGTACGCATGATTCGCGGCAAGGCATCACGGATTGAAGAGAAAAACGGTATCCTTACAGTTACTGCCGAAGATACTCTTTCCGACAGAATATTAAAAATTCCGGTTGAGATGGTTATCTTGTGTACAGCCATGGAACCGCGTTCAGACGCAAATGAAATATCACGTACATTCGGGATAAGTGTCGGCAGTGACGGTTTCTTTCTTGAGGAACACCCAAAACTCGAACCTGTTTCCACTGCTACGAGTGGTATTTTTCTGGCCGGGACATGCCAGGGCCCGAAGGATATTCCGGATACGGTTGCACAAGCCAAGGGAGCAGCAGCAGAGGCTCTGGCATTAAGTATATCAGGGCGAGTGGCGGTATCTCCCATGATTTCATATATCAATCCGGATATATGTGTAGGCTGCCAGGTTTGCATAGATTTGTGCGCCTATTCGGCAATCGAATTTAATGAATTAAAAGGCATAAGCGAGGTTAATGAAGCTGTGTGCAAAGGCTGCGGAAGCTGTGCAGGTTACTGCCCAAGCGGTGCTGCCCAGATACGGCATTTTACAGGCAAGCAGATATTTTCTGAAATTGATGGTCTTCTTGCGGGATAATTACTGAAAGGAACTAAAATATGAGCGAGTTTGAACCGACAATTGTGGCTTTTTTTTGCAACTGGTGTACTTTCACTGCTGCGGATTTAGCTGGTACTTCTCGTCTGTCATACCCACCTAACATAAAAATTATTCGGGTGATGTGTACCGGCATGGTTGACCCGCAATATATCATTAAAGCCTTTCTGGAAGGCGCTGATGGTGTGCTGGTCAGCGGCTGCCATCCGGGCGACTGCCATTATATTAATGGAAACTATAAGGCTCGAAGGCGGATTAAGCTATTAAAAGAAATTCTTCCTCAATTCGGCTTTGATTCAAAGCGGTTAAGATTAACATGGATAGGTGCCAGCGATGGAATTCGTTTAGCGGAGATTATGAGGACTCTTGTTTCGCAAATCAAAGAGCTGGGACCCAGTCAATCCAAGTTAAGTATGGTGATTTAGATAATATTCGGAGGGAATATGACGGTTACGGCAAAAATCGATGTGAAAAATCAGGATATATCAGAATCGATAAGAAAGTTATTGGAAGATATTCTTAAGACTGAAATTATCCAGGCGATTCTGGTATCGCAGCATCTTCCGATGAAAAAAATGGTCATGCCGACACTGGTTACTGATCCGGATCATCTGGACGGGATTGATCCTTTAGCGCCGGCTTTTCCTGTAAATGCAGCAACAATTGCAGCCCGGCTTACCCGTAAACCAATTGGAGAAAAGATAGCGGCTGTATTACGTCCCTGCGAGATCCGCGCTTTTATTGAACTGGTAAAGCTGAACCAGGCCAAAAGGGGAAATATAATATTAATAAGCGTAGATTGCCCTGGCGCATTTCAAAATAAAGATTATTTAAAATTTGCCGGACAAAACCCTAAAGAAGCAACTCTTCGATTTTATAAAAAAGTTATGGACGGAAATGCTGTTGAGGTGGAAGGAGTTGAACTTGCCACAGCCTGCAAGGCATGTGAATATCCGGTTTCTGAAAATGCTGATATCCAGATCGGCTTATATGGTATGAAGACAGATGAATCCATACTGGTTAAGGCTCAAACTGAAGCAGGAGATCATATTTTAAAACAAATTAATCTTAGCGCAACAAATGAACCGGCTGCAAGACAAACTGCCATCAACAGCCTGATCACAAAGCGCTCAAGCTTTCGGGATGAGATGTTTTTAAAAACAACTGAAACTACAAACAGCCTGGAGAAAATATCTTCTTTCTTTGCTTCTTGCGTCAACTGCTATAATTGCCGTGTTGCATGTCCGGTTTGTTATTGCAAAGAGTGTGTTTTTGTTACTGATGCATTTAACCATGATTCTTTCCAGTATATAAGTTGGGCAAAGAAAAAAGGGATCATTAAAATGCCTACCGATACACTTTTTTATCATCTTACACGTTTGACTCATATGAGCACGGCATGTGTCGGCTGCGGCCAGTGTTCAAATGCGTGCCCGAATGATATTCCCATTATGGAGCTGTTTCGAACCATAGCCCATGTTACCCAAAAGGCGTTTGATTATCAGGCAGGAAAAAGCATTGAACAAAAGCCTCCGCTGTCAATATTTTGCAAAGATGAATTTCAAGAAGTAGTAGGGATAAACGATTAAGAGGTGAATATGGCCCCAAAAAACGGTAAAGCCCTGGTGGTTGGCGCCGGAATAAGCGGTATCCGCGCAGCTCTGGATCTGGCTGAATACGGATATGGTGTAACTTTGATAGACACGTCGCCCAATATCGGCGGCATACTAAGCCAACTGGACTATCAGTTTCCAACTGACAGTTGCGGAATGTGCAAAATGCTGCCTCTTTTCAACAGAGATGAAGGCTCACAATATTGCCTGCGTAAAGGCCTGTTTCATGAAAATATTGAAATACTTCTGTCAACCGATCTTATATCCGTGGAAGGCGAAGCCGGTCAATTTAAGGCTACAGTAAGGCAACATTTAAATTGGGTTGATCCTAAATTATGCACCGGATGCGGTTATTGCGCAGATGTCTGCCCGGTAGACATACCGGATAAATTCAACGAGAATATCGGCACTCACAAAGCTGTTTATCTGCCTGTTCCTCATGCCATACCTAACCCGTATATAATCGACTTTGCTTCTTGCACACGTTGTGGGGCCTGCATAAAAGCTTGCCCGACCGACGCAATTAAATTACCGCAGGATAAACGCAATTCTTTTCATATACTGGTGGTAGATGATGAGTTGGTTATGCGCGATTCTTTAAAGGAATGGCTTACGGAAGAGAGATTTTCCGTAGATATGGCCGCTTCAGGTTCGGAAGCTCTCGATATGCTGAAAGCTAAACCATATGATTTGATGCTGCTTGATATCATGATGCCGGGCATGGATGGCGTTGAAGTACTCCAGAAAGCTAAAGAGAATTTTGCTGATCTGAATGTTATAATGATGACAGCATATGCAACTGTGGAAACCGCTGTTGAAGCCATGAAAATAGGGGCTATGGATTATCTGGTAAAGCCCTTTGACCCTGATGCATTGACACCGATGATCCTGCGGATATTTCAGGATGCTGATGGTGCTGCTGAAGACAGGCAGATAGAAGTCGGTGCGCTTGTGCTTTGCAGCGGAACCGGCTTTTTTGATCCGGGCAGCGGGAAAAACCCTTTTGGTTATAAGACCTACCCTAATGTTGTAACAAGTCTTGAATTTGAACGCATGATCAGCGGAACCGGGCCCTGCCAGGGAAAGCTGCTGCGTCCTTTTGATGGAAAACCCGTAAAAAAAGCTGCCTGGATACAGTGCGTCGGATCGCGCGATTTACAAACCGATGCGGATTTTTGCACCGGGATCTGTTGTATGTTTGCAATCAAGGAAGCGGTGATTGCAAAGAAGACAAGCGATCAAAATATAGAAACGACAATTTTTTATATGGATATGAGAACATATGGCAAAACGTTTCAGCGGTATCGTGACCAGGCTAAAAACATATATGGTGTTAATTTTGCGAGAGAAAGAATTCATTCCGTGATCCAGGATATGGCTACGGGAGATTTATTGATAAAAAGTGTGGATGTATCCGGCAATTCAAAAGAAGATAGATTTGATCTTTTGGTTCTTGCTGTCGGGCAAAGACCGGCGGAAGGAATGTCAAAACTGGCTGAATTGGCAGAACTAGCGTTGAATGAATGGGGTTTTGGAAAAACTGGGCCTTTTTCGCTGGCCAAAACAAGCCGGGAAGGAATACTTCTTGGCGGTTCTTTAACAGGCCACAAAGATATAGGCGATTTGCTTATACAGGCGTCATCGGCAGCTGTAAATGCTTCACGTTTTATTCATTCCAAAGGCGGCGACCTTTCAACAGAGCACACGCTTTATCATCCTCCAAGCGGTGTGATGAAAGAAATACCTAAAATACTTATCGTTATCTGCACATGCGGCAACAGGTTTTTGCAATTGGCGGATTCAGACCATATTGCCGGACAACTTAAAGCCGACCCCTTGATTGATAAAGTGGTATTTTCAGAAAAACTATGTACCGATCAGGGCTTGGGAAATCTTGTTGAACTGGTAAAAGAAATTACTCCCAATCGACTTCTTATTGCTGCATGTCTTCCCTATGTATACAAACTTAAAGCTAAGAAGCTTGGTAACGAGATCGGGCTTGATCCGGCTCTCATAGAAATCGTTGATATAAATACAGGCTATTCCCATTTGCTTAACCCTAATGCTTGTTATGAAGAAAATAAGACCGAAATCTTAGATGAGGAAAGCTCATCTGCGTCAACACATCACCTGCTTTCTATAATTGAAACAGGCATAGCAAAACTTAAATGGGCGGATGCATCAGAAACACCCAAAGTTTCCGTTTGTCAGAAAACGCTTGTTGTCGGAGGCGGAATAGCAGGTATGACGGCTGCCTTAGCGATTGCCGACCATGGATTTGAGGTTGATCTTGTGGAGCAATCCGAACAATTAGGCGGAAATCTGAATTGGCTGAAACGAACATTGGACGGACATAGCGCAAATGAATTATTGAAAAATACACTTGAGTCTGTAAAAAAACACCCGAAGATTAATATACACACCCAATCCGAAGTTATTAATTCTGCTGGTGAAGCAGGAAATTTTCATACTGAAGTTAAAGATCCGCAAAATCAGATTCATACTATAGAACATGGCGTAACAATTTTAGCTACCGGAGGTTCACAAGCTCCAACTCAATCTTACTGTTATGGAACAAATCCGGCTATAATCACCCAGAAGGAACTGGAGATAAAACTTTCGGATAATACGATTGATCCTGAAAAATTACATTCGGTAGTAATGATTCAGTGTGTTGATTCCCGGGAAGAACCGCGCAACTACTGTAGTCGTGTTTGCTGCGCCAATGCTTTAAAACACGCACTTTGTATTAAAGATAAAAATCCAAACGTCTCAATATATATTCTTTACCGGGACCTGATGGCATACGGTTTTTATGAAGCTTATTATACTCAGGCCAGAAAAGCCGGAATTGTATTTATTCAGTACAGCACTGATGACAAACCATTGGTTGAGATTGAAAATAACGAACTAAGCCTTTCAGTATTTGAACCAATCCTGGGAAAACGGCTGCAAATCGAAACCGACATAGTAGTTTTAGCCACAGGTATTGTTCCGAATATATCTCAAAATCTGGCGGATATGTTTGGCGTATCACTTGATCAGGACGGTTTTTTTCAACAAGCCGAATCGAAATGGAGACCGGTGGATTCACTTAAAGAAGGAGTGTTTGCATGCGGTTTGGTTCATTCTCCCCGCAATATCGCAGAAACCATTGCCACAGCCGAAGCTGCTGCTCAAAGAGCGCTTGGAATAATAAGTCATAAATATCTTACAGGAAGCAGAATCACGGCATCCGTTCATCATAGTAATTGCGCCTTGTGCGAACAATGCATTAACGCATGTCCCTATGGGGCCCGTACTGTTGATTATGATAACGAACGGATTTTTGTTAATCCGGGCATCTGTCAGGGATGCGGTACATGTGCTGCCGTCTGCCCCAACAGCGCGAGTGTGCTGGATGGATTTATAAAACAGCAAATGCTTGCAATAATTGATGTAGCCACAGGTTAACACAATTTGTAAATAATATTACAGCAGGAGATACAATTAACAGTATGTTGGAAAAAACCAGTATAAAAAGATCCGGGTTAAACATACAGCAAAGTGAATACCAGACTTTGTTTGAACTGGTTCCATGCCTGATAACAATTCAGGACAGGGAATTCAGGCTTATTCGCTACAATCATCTGTTTTCAGATCATTTCCATCCTGAACCTGGGGCTTATTGTTACCAGGCCTATAAGAACAGAAATTCAAGATGTGAAAAATGTCTGGTGGCTATGACTTTCGATGACGGGAAATCACATTATGGAGAAGAATCCAGCACTAATGTTGATGGTTCTGTTACTTATTGGATTGCCTATACTTCTCCTTTAAAAAACGAAAAAGAAGATATTGTGGCTGTTATGGAGGTTTGCCTTGATATAACACACAGAAAAGAACTTGAAGAGAACCTGGAAAAATCCGAAAAAAAATATTACTCCATATTTAACAACATGCCCAATCCAATGTTTGTACTCGATATAGATACACTAAAGATTTTGGACTGCAATGAAAGCGTCACGACGGTTTATGGATTTACGAAAGAAGAAATAATCAATAAATCATTTGTAGATTTCTTTCCTGATGATGAAAAAAACAGCTATGGGCTGAAGATGAGAGCATATTCGTCTTTAAACAAGGTTAAGCAGTTAAAGAAAGACGGTAAAGCAATTTTTGTAAATATAAGAATAGCGCCTTCGGAATATCCCGGCCAGAAAGTTATGCTTGTTACAACAAGCGATATAACACAACGTCTTGAAGTTGAACAGCAGCTCATACAGGCCGGGAAAATGGCGACACTTGGTGAGATGGCCACAGGAATCGCTCATGAACTTAACCAGCCGCTTTCCGTTATTAAAACCGTCAGCAGCTTTTTCATTAAAAAGATAAGCAATCATGAAGCTATATCTGAGTCCACGCTTAACGATATGCTGATTAAAATTGACAACAATGTAGATAGGGCTTCGCGTATTATTAATCATTTGAGAAATTTCGCCAGAAAATCGGAAGTGATTTCTGTTAAGGTACAGGTAAATGAAATACTTGAAAGGGCTTTAGCGATATTTTCCCAGCACCTTAAAATAAGAGGAATTGATGTTTTATGGGATGTTGAAAATACTTTACCCATGTTTTTGGCCGATCCGGACAGGCTTGAACAGGTTTTTATAAATCTTCTTGTTAACGCCCGTGATGCAATCGAAGAAAGATGGAAGCATACGGAACCCATGCCGGGAGATAAAAGAATTATTATAAAAACCTTCCGTGAAATAAATAATATTAAAATTGAAATATGCGATACCGGAATAGGAATACCGAAGAATATTTTAGAAAAAATATTTGAGCCATTTTTCACTACAAAAGATGCAGGAAAAGGCACCGGCCTTGGTTTATCAATAAGTTATGGAATAGTAAAAGATTTTGGCGGTTCCATTAAGGCCGTATCGGAAGAAAACAATGGAGCCTGTTTTACAATTACCTTCCCAATACAGGATAAACAAGATGGAAAAACAAATACTGCTGGTTGATGATGAAGAAGATATCCGTGATGTTCTTGGCGTTTATCTCAAAGACCAGGGTTATAAAGTATTTATGGCGGGAAACGGCGAAGAAGCATTAAAGATATTTGCAGAACATAAAGCGCCTATAGTACTTTCCGATATTAAGATGCCTGGAATAGACGGGATTGAGCTGCTTAAAAGAATCAAACAGGATAATCCCGATACCGAATTTATCATGATAACCGGTCATGGCGATATGGATCTTGCCATAGCAAGCTTTCATGACCAGGCGGCGGATTTTATCACAAAGCCGATAAACGTTAATATCCTGGATATTTCGCTTAAGAAATTGCAGGAAAAGATAAAAGGCCGCAGGCAATTAAGAGAATACACTGAAAATCTTGAAAGATTGATAAAAGAGAAATCCGAACTCCAGAGTCATTTGTCTTCTCTGGGACTAATGATCGGATCTGTTTCCCATGGCATAAAAGGACTGCTTACCGGTCTTGACGGCGGTATGTATATGGTTGAGTCAGGCTTTTCTAAATCGAATACCGCCCAGATCGACGAAGGCTGGACAATCGTAAAATTGATGGTTGACCGTATAAGAAAAATGGTCTTGGATATTCTTTATTATGCAAAAGAAAGAAATCTTAACTGGGAAAAAGTTGAAGTATTGAGTTTTGCCAGAGAAGTTGCCGATATAATGGAGCGAAAGATCTCTTCTCATGGTATTGAATTAATACGTGATTTTAATAAGTTATCCGGAAATTGTAAAATTGACACAGGATACATCAATTCCGCTTTGATCAATATTTTTGAAAATGCGGTTGATGCATGCATCAATGATAAATTAAAAGAAAAGCACCAAATATCATTTAAGATGTCTCAGGATAAAGATAATATTTATTTTGAAGTAAGCGACAATGGAATAGGTATGGACAGAGAAACACGTGACAAACTCTTCACATTGTTTTTTTCATCAAAGGGAAGCAAGGGAACAGGGCTGGGTCTTTTTATTTCAAATAAAATAATAGAGCAGCACGGAGGTTCAATTAAGGTGTTTTCAACGCCAGGACAAGGGTCAAAATTTACGATAAATATTCCAAAATTAATGCCTTCATAAAATACTATCCCGCAATGGTTCAGTAATGCTGCTTATATGCTTTCTTCCATGGATCACGGCGAAGTTCTTTAACATTGGCAAGCGCCAGATATAGGGTTCCCACAGCCAATTCCGCACAATGGAAATGATCTTCAGGCAGAGTTTCAAGATATTGAGCCACATCTTCAGGTATAACATCCCATGCATCATCAACCGTTTTACCTTCTATCATATCAATAATCGTATTGGCGCATGCAACAGTATTAAGACAGCCGTTAATGTTATAGGAAGCAGTTTCAATAATATCACCGCTGGTTTTTAAAAAGATTTCAACGGTATCTCCGCAATCCCCCTCTTTTTTCCCGTAGCCGTCAGGATTTTTTATTATCTCATTCTTATCGGTTCTAAAGGCCATTTCAAGATATTTAAGTGAATGATTTTGCCAGAAGTCCGATCCATCAATGTCCAATGTTCTATCTCCTTAACCGTATCGCATAAAAAGTTATAATTAATGCTTTCCGCAACAACTCCCCGGTCCTGCACATTGCGCCTGACCCGGTGAAGAACCACAGCAAGCAGTGTCCTTGGGTCCAGGAAACCGTGATGCCTGCTGCCCTGTAAGAGAAGAAGGCGCGGAAAGCTGTTTTTGCATACTGGAGCTGCCGCAATCTCTGCACAAGGGTGAATCTTTGGCAGCAACAATCAAGATTTCAGATGTTTTACCGCAATCTAAACAAACATAATCAAATAATGGCATATTCAAGCTCCTTTTATACTAAAATTGTTTATGCAGCTCAAGTGTTATAATACCAGCAAGTTCTCTAAAACTCATATCTTGCTCCTGCATATCCGGGTATAATCTGATCGCCGAATGCTTCTTTCAATACCTGTGTTGCATTTTTTCCTGTACAATGACAGGGAAACAGCAAGATCGGTAAAAATGACTGCAATGCGGATATTGTCATATCGAGTCTCTGTTTGCCTGCGTTAAGCAAATGAAAACCTCCCATAACAGATAGTATTTTTGATTCCGGATATAAGAGTGATATCTGATTCAAAGTATTTATAAGTCCGGCATGGCAGCAACCCACAAAAACAACTATGCCTTTTTCAGTTTTTATAAATAAAGCAAGATCATCATCAATTGCATCTTCACGCAAACCTTGCGGATCTAAATAAAACGGCCCGCCGGTATCCTCGTAACTTGTTTCTCTTTTTATGGGACATGCGATACCAATCCTTTCATTGATCATTCCTGACTTTGAAACCCAGTGGATATTATGTGAAGGCAATCCATCAATTGCCGCCATTGATTTTTGCGGCATCTGGATCGGCCTTGCGGAGCCGTCCCTTACTAAGTAACGAGGCCTCATTACCCCTGGATGACAATAGACAACGGTATTTTGAGAGTTCTTCAGTACCTGGTCAATACCGCTTGTGTGATCGTAGTGCCCATGGCTTAATATAAGAATATCGGTCAGGCCTAAATCTATCCCCAACCTGTCCGCATTATGAAACAAAGCATCTCCCATACCGGTATCAAACAGAATCTTTTCTTTTCCTGTCTCTATCCATAAAGAAAAACCGTGCACGGATAATAGCCCTTCAGCGACCCGATTATCAACTAAACATGTAATTTTGATTCCCATCAAACCAACCTTTTATTATTAAGTTCTTTTGACAGATTTAACTTCAATGATGTGTTCACAATAGCCATCGCCTGCCGGAATTGATTTTCCGATACTATATTTCAAATCCTGATTCAATTCTTCCACAACTGTTTTTTCCATAGTAGTATGTGCTAAGCACATCTTGGGATCTTTAAAATTTAGCGGACAATGATCGGCTCTGATTACTGCCCTGGTCTTGGTAAGTTCTGTAAGGCCTGTATCATTTCTGCCCCATGTCATTGTTTCAAATATCCTTAATATAAAACTTGTTATCGATTCAAGATCACGTTTATCCAGTCGGTTTTTTGCTCTTTTTGCTATATCCAGACCATATTGGTGGCTCATTTCGGATATAATTTCCAACCCGTCATCACCAAATTTTTGGTATATAAAATCATAATTACTTCTAAGTCTAGAGTATAAACCACTGACAGCACTTCTATATATTTGTTCCAGTGAACGATTACTCTCACCTTTCATACTTTTTTCAGCATTTTCAATCATGCAAAGCCTCTCTCATCATGCTAACAAGTTTTAGGGCACCTGTTCTTTTCAACTGCCGGAAATTAACACCTTCGCTTATATACTTCAGAGCAGTTTTTTCATCTATAACGATACTGCCGGAAATAATATCAATCCCAAATTCAAAAAGCTCCTCGCTCATCGGTGTTGTTGGACCTAAAAGCATCTTTACGCTGTTTCGAGGGCATAATTCTAATAAGCCATGCAAGGTGTGGTTTATTAACGTTGTGCTGGATATAGCTATAATATCAGATTGTGGCAAATATTCTTCTGCGCTGTCTTCAGGATAATCACCTTCTATAACTCTCTTTTCGATAACCCAGAGGTTTTTTGCCACTTTCTTCAAAGCATCTGTGAACGGGAAATGCCCTATGACGGAAACATTTTTGTTCTGCCCATCCTTTAATAATAATTCTCCCGCATTGATGTCAAGAATCCGTGATTTGTCGATTTCGATTAAAGAATTTATTGCCGCAAGTCCTAATGAAGCTTTCGATAAATCATCAGAAAATGAATATTGCGCAAGTTCCATGGCAGTCATATCCGTAAGTGACGCCGGAGTGATTTCTTCGACGCTTTCGTGTAAACAATGTTCCCCTATCATTGTAGATGAAAGCCCGCAAAATCTACTTACTACCGCCGTCCAGTGCAAACCCCTTCTTACCTCTTTTATTTGTGTATCGCAATTTAATTTGTCAATAATTGCCTGTAAAATATATTGTCCGTTTATGTTTTGAAGATTGCTGTCTTTTACCGTAGTTTTATTCAAACTGTTCAATCCCTCCTATACGCTGTAGAGACGCAAAATCTTGCGTCTCTACAATCTTGCGTCTCCACAAACATGGAGTTCAAAATAATTGTTTCAGTTTACAAAGATACATTGTAGTGCTGCATGATAGCTTCGAGAACACTTCCACCTATAGCCCTTGCTTTTTCTGTTATAGTATGGCAGTAATCCTTATCGCCTCTGGGATCGATATCTCCTACCTTTTCCTTTCCCACAACCTCAATCTCACGTATAAGACCTCGCAATATGCCATCGATAGATGCATACACAGGAGTTTCGTTCACAAAGAGAATAAGATCGCCTTTCTTGACTTCATCTCCCATGTTTTTGCTATGCTTTATCATGCCACTATGTGGGGCACGCAATACCCGTTCTTTAGTAAATCCCATTGTGGGACCTGGAATGCCTGTGTGGGGTTCAGCTGAACCCTTGTATATAAGTCTGCCAAGGTTATGCCCTCTGTTGCTTTCAATTATAATATGCGCATTCTCGGAAGCAGTAAAGCCGGGTCCGACGCCGATAACTAAAGGAGCTTCATCGATTATAGTATTTGTATTTCGCTTTGTCATAATTGCATCGACTATCACATCCGGCTTTATCTCATTTATAATTTTCCATGAAGGATCAACTATTACAGCAATATTTTTTCTTCCCCATACTTTATAGACTTCATCAAATTTAACTATATATTCGGCCTTTATGCCTTCAACTTCTTTTTTACTATCATACACAGCCCCAGAAAATGCAACGGCTCTTCGCACAGTAATCGGCTTTGGAATCTCTGTCATAACTATTTTTTTAAGATTTGACATATACAGTCTGCAAGCAATGCCGGTGGCCATCTCACCAGCGCCCTTTATCACTATTTTAACATCTTTCATTTATTCAAGCCTCCTCAACAGAGAAATCCTTTCAGGATTCCATACTTCTATCACTATTTATGCACTGCCATTAATGTCAATCTAAAATTAAACAGCATTTATTATGCCACAGTTAATAGAACTTAACAAATAGTAGATAAATAAACAAGTTATATGGATATATAGATATATTAATGGGAAATAAAAGGAATACATACAAGGGCGTATCGTTGCATATATGCTATCTTGTCTTGTTTTGGAGATTGCATATATGCAACGACAAAAACGATAAGCCAACTGTTTTTTTACTTAAATGTAAAAAGCAGTCTAAACCATCATGCTTTAGGTATATTTAAAAGTTTTTCGAAGGGGTTATTAAAAGGAGTATTTTTCGGTTTTACTGATTGCGCCGGTTTCTTAACAAACTTTTTGTTTTTCCCTTGTTCGGACAAGTTTTCAGATTTTATTTTTTCCCCCGGAACTTTTTTCATGGAAAGTGAAATTCTTTTTCTGTCAACATCAACATCTAATACAGTAACAGTCACCTTCTGTTGAACTTTTACTACATCAGAAGGATTCTTAATATATCTGTCCGACAGTTCACTCACATGCACAAGACCGTCCTGATGAACGCCCACATCAACAAACGCACCAAACGCTGTAACATTTGTCACAATACCCGGAAGCTTCATACCTGCCCTTAAATCTTCCATCTTTTCTATACCGCTTTGAAAAGCAAATTCTTCCAGTTCTTCCCGCGGGTCACGCCCGGGTTTTGCAAGTTCTTCCAGTATATCATTTAGGGTAGGAATACCGACTTCTTCTGTGATATATTTTTTAATATCAATATTGCTTCTTTTTACCGGATCATTTATTAAATCCTCAACCCCGCATGAAAGATCTTCTGCCATTTTATACACAATATGATAACTTTCCGGATGCACGGCGCTTGAATCGAGAGGATTCTCTCCTTCTATTATTCTTAAAAAACCTGCCGACTGCTCAAATGCTTTTGCTCCCAGCCGGGAAACCTTTTTGAGAACGCTTCTTGATTTAAACGGTCCGTTTTCATTTCTGTATACAGTAATATTTTTTGCAAGCTGAGGTCCAAGGCCCGAAACATATGTAAGAAGCTGAACACTTGCCCTGTTCACATCCACTCCAACTTTGTTAACACAGCTTATTACCACATCATCAAGAGATTTTTTTAGAGCGCTCTGGTCGACATCATGCTGGTACTGGCCCACACCAATTGACTTCGGATCTATTTTAACAAGCTCGGAAAGCGGGTCCATAAGCCTTCTTCCTATTGATACCGAGCCTCTTACAGTTAAATCAAGATCGGGAAACTCCTCTCTTGCAGTTTCGGAGGCTGAGTAAATTGATGCTCCGCTTTCGTTAACCATGATAACCGGAATTTTTTTCGAAAATTCAATGCTTTTGCAAAAAGATTCTGTTTCCCTTCCCGCTGTTCCGTTTCCTATTGCTATAGCTTCAATTTCAAACCGTTCACAAAGTTCCTTGGTTTTTAATAAAGCCTCGTTCTCGCCTTTTTCGGAAAAGTGAGGATATATTGTATCGTGATGAAGGAGTTTTCCCTGCCGGTCAAGACAAACAACTTTGCACCCGGTTCTGAACCCAGGATCAAGTCCCATCACACGCTTTGCCCCTAAGGGCGGAGATAAAAGCAGGTGGCGAAGATTTTCGGCAAAAACCCTGATTGCTTCGGCATCAGCCTTTTCCTTGGTAAAAAGTCTTGCTTCGGTTTCCATAGAACGTGATAGCATCCTCTTATAACTGTCATGCACTGCACTTCTCACCTGTTCGGAATCTTTTCCTTCAGCCTTGACAAAAAGATTTTCAAGCAAATTAAGTGCATCTTCTTCCAAAGGTGCGAGGGTTAAATTAAGAATATCTTCCTTTTCTCCTCTTCGCATTGCCAGAACCCTGTGGGACGGAGCATTAGATGACGGCTCCAGCCAATCAAAATAATCTTTATATTTTACGCCATCCTCCTCTTTACCGCTTGCAACTTTACAAATAAACATTCCTTTTGCAGCAAATAGATCTCTTAATGAGGAACGCGCTTGCTGATCTTCATTCACTATTTCGGCAATTATATCCCTTGCACCTGCAAGAGCGTCTTCAACAGTTTCAACTCCCTTTTCGATATCAATAAATGATTCGGCTTCCTTATGGGGATCAACTCCTTCCTGCCTGAATATAAGCAGAGCAAGCGGCTCAAGACCTTTTTCCTTTGCAACCGCGGCTTTGGTACGTCGTTTCGGCTTAAAAGGAAGATAAATGTCTTCCAACACCGCAAGTGTTTGAGCAGCCATTACTTTTTCGCGTAGTTCATCAGTAAGATGGCCATGTTGTTCCAGAGATTTTAAAACAGCCTCTTTCCGATTATCCAGTTCTTCAAGCCTGTCGAGCGTATCTCTTATGGTAGTGATTACTACTTCATCAAGACTTTCTGTAGCTTCCTTTCTGTACCGGGCAATAAAAGGAATGGTTGCACCCTCTTCAAGCAGCGCTGAAACAGCACTAACCTGTGATAATTTCAGACTAAGCTCATTTGCAATATTAGATATATGTATTTCGCTCATTTATTCCCTTATTATTTTATTACCTCTGATTTACGTCTTTATGACCGCGCTTTTAAGCTTTGAGGAATATATTCGTAGTTATATGATTTAATGAATTGTGAAAGTTGATTTCTTTTTTTGTGGAAGCGGTTTCCTTTTAGTTCGACAAGCTCTTTAAAAGACATATTCTATCTTTGCTGCTTTCTGCTTTTGCTCATATTGATAATTGCATCTTTGAATGAAATATATTCACCTTCATTGCCGTAATTTATATAAGGAGTAATTGCCGGTTTGTTATGAACGATCCTTGAGATACCTTCCCGGAAACTGAAAAATTTTTCTTCACCCTCCTGTGAATAATAAGAATCTGATATAGAAGATGTTTTTATTACATCATTTTCATCATTAGCAATTGGTTCATATATAAAGCCATCTTTTGTAGGAATTGCTCTTACCTTTATATTTATTTTGCCATTTTCAGGGATTGCACCGGTTTGGTTTAAAGCTTCCCGGCTGAATGCATTCAGCTCATCTATTCTGTTTTCAACCATAGGTTCATTTCCGGCTGATAATGGTAATGAAATTAGCATTGTAAATGAAAAAACCATTAGAGATTTCACAAATTTTTTCATACAGCCTCCTCATGTTTATTATATGGATATATTTCCGTTATATGTTATTATCAAACAAATTATTTGAATGATACCATTCCTGTCTATTTCGGTCAATTTAATGTTTTTCTGTAGTAATAATTTCTCACCCGGGAAAGGAGGCGGATGAACAAAAATAAAATATTCATCGTCCTGTTTGTTGTGATCATAATAGTTATTTTTTACATGACCGGCCTTGAGCAGTACATGTCTCTTGATTTCCTGAAACTTCGGATGACAGAATTTATAGATTATTACAATAGCCACAAGCTGCTTGTAATATTTGCTTATGCAACAATTTACATACTGGTTACAGCTTTAGCACTGCCAGGGGCTGCTGTCATGACACTTGCCGGCGGAGCTGTATTCGGTATCCATATAGGCACTGCCATTGTTTCAATATCATCTACTGTCGGAGCAGCACTTTCTTTTGCAGGCGCAAGATATCTGTTCAGAGACTGGATAGAGAATAAATATAAAAATAATCTTGTAAAGTTTAACGAAGGTATTGAAAAAGACAGTTTTAACTATATCCTGTTTCTAAGACTGGTCCCATTATTTCCATTTTTTGTAATCAATCTCGTTCTTGGGCTCACAAGGGTAAAATTTAAAACCTATGTGCTTACAAGCTGGATCGGTATGCTGCCAGGCACTTTTGTATTTATTTATGCAGGAAAGCAGCTTGCGGGAATTGATTCTGTCAAATCCGTAATGTCGGGGCGGGTATTAATGGCTTTATCTATGCTTGGACTGCTTATGCTGGTTCCTTTATTTTACAAAAAGATAAAATCAAAAATGTAAAATAAAGGATAAAATGACATATAACTTGTTGTATCTGTTTGAGAAAGGAGGCTTGCGTGAAATATGAGTATCATATTGCAATAATCGGAGCAGGTAGCGCCGGTCTGTCAACGGCTGCCGGTGCTGCCGGACTTGGAGCAAAAGTTGTGCTTATAGAGCGCGAAAAAATGGGGGGAGAATGCTTAAACAGCGGGTGCGTTCCTTCAAAGTCATTTTTGCGCTGCGCACACCAGGCCGCAGAAATCAAACATAGTGCAAAATATGGAATCAGGGCTTCATTTGAAGGAGTCGATATGAAAGCTCTGATGGATAGAGTTCAAGGCGTTATAAGAGAAATTGAGCCACATGATTCCGCTCAAAGATTTAAAAGCCTTGGAGTAAATGTGATTTCAGGCCAGGCTCAGATTACCGGTCCAAACAGCATAAAAGCCGGTGAAAGGGAAATAAGCGCTAAATATATTGTTATTGCAACAGGTTCTGAAGCTATAGTACCGCCTATTAAAGGACTGCTGGATACTAAGCACTATACAAATCGTGATATTTTTTCTCTTGAATATTTACCGAAAAAGCTTGTGATACTGGGCGGAGGCCCCATCGGACTTGAACTCGGGCAGGGTTTTTGTCATCTTGGTTCTAAGGTCGCGGTTATCGACATGGCCCCAAAGCTTTTCACAAAAGATGATCATGAGGTCGGCCCTCTAATGGAAAAAATCATGCGTTCAGAAGGCATGGAGTTTTATCTGGGTGCAAAGATTGTGGAGATAATAAAAGATGGTGAATCGACATTTGTGCGCATCAACAAAGACGGAAAAGATACAGACCTTGAATTCGATACTCTTCTTGTTGCGCTTGGAAGGGCGGCTGTAACAGACGGGCTTGGACTTGCCGCCGCCGGAGTTGCAACCGATAAAAGAGGTTATATAATAACAAATGAGCGCCAGCAAACCAACATTTCTTCAATATATGCCTGCGGGGATATTTGCGGCCCCTATCAGTTTACTCATATGGCCGGATACCAGGCAGGAATTATCCTTAGAAATATTATATTCAAATTTCCTGCAAAGGTTGATTATTCGGCTGTTCCCTGGGTAACTTATGCAATGCCTGAAGTAGCTCATGTAGGCTATACTGAAGATGCGGCAAGAGAAAAAGGGCTGCTGGGGGATATCCGCCTTGAATCTTTTGATGAAATCGACAGGGCAAAAACGGAAGATGATACCGCCGGATTCATAAAAATTGTAATGGATAAAAAAAAGCGTATTATCGGAACAACTATTGTAGGCAAAAAAGCAGGCGAAATGATTGGGCTTTCAGCTATTGCGATAAAAAAGAAAATCAAAGCCACATATTTCATGAACATGATATTTCCATACCCGACAGAATCTGAAATTTACGCTCTTGCATCCAGAAATATTGCAAAACAATCTCTGAAACCCTGGATGAAAAAAATTATAAAGATGCTGATATGAAAAATTATCAAAAAGCACCGGGAAATTTTTCTTGACTTTGCACCCGTTCTTTAATAGATAAACAGTTCTTTAAAAGACTGATCCCCAGTAGCTCAGCAGGTAGAGCAAGTGGCTGTTAACCACTTTGTCCGCGGTTCGAGTCCGTGCTGGGGAGCCAAACAAATCAAGGGCTTAGAGAGTATTTATTCTAAGCCCTTTTTATATTACCGCACTATTCCCCAAGCTGTTATTAAAAAACAAATTAAAAAAATAATTTCTTCCAATCACATTAAATATACCCTGACATTCCAGTTGACTCATAAATAATTAAACACTATCAGAACACACAATTCTTCCTTGAAGTCAGTAAAAGCATGATTGAGGAATAGTTCATGATTTCAAATGGTAAATATGGATTTGATGACCCTTAATAATATTGACTTATGATACTTTTAAAGGGTAGACTGTTTATCAAACGTACCGAATTGATAAATAAATTTACAGGCTTTCGTTATCATAAATGAGGTCAACTATCTGTTGGCCCAAAGAGGACATCCGTCGCGGTATCCGAGTTTGGTATGGGGGTGTGAGCAGTGATCTGTAAACTGAAACCAAGCGTGCTTTGGCTTAACCTGGTGTTTTGCCTTCTGGCGGCAAGTATTTTGCTGCTGACAGCAAAGGCGGAAGGCGGCCAAGACAATCGCTCTGTAAAAACTCCGGTCTCTAATACCTTCCTGAAATCTCTTACGGAAAAAGAGCAGGTCTGGCTGCATGACCATCCCGTCATCCGCACGGTCCAGGATCCGGGCTGGCCTCCGATCGAATTCACAGACTTGCATGATGAACCATCCGGCATGGCCGGGGATTATCTGAGTCTTATCGAACAACGGCTGGGCGTGAAGTTTGAGCGGATACGAAACCTGAGCTGGCAGGAGGCATATGTCCGCCTGAAAAGCTGGGAGATCGACATGACCACCTCCGTGGCCGTTACACCTGAACGCACTGAATTCTGGGCATTCACCAAACCTTACATGAAAATTCCCATTGTCATAGTCGCCCATGCGGATGTCACCTACATTGCCGATATGCGGGAACTTGCCGGAAAGAAGGTTGCCGTGGTAGATGGCTATGCGGTTAATGACTGGATACCGAGAGACTTTCCCAAGATCCAGATTGTACGCGTCAAGACAGCACAGGAAGGTCTTAAAGCACTGCAACGTGGAGAAGTATTTGCCTATATAGAAAACATGCTCGTCGTGGGCTATTACATGACAAAGCTTAAAATGACGACACTCAAGATTGCCGGAGAGACTCCATATGCAAACAATCAATGCATGGCGGTTCGAAAAGACTGGGTAATCCTGGCCGGGATTCTACAGAAGGCGTTGGATTCGATTACCGAATCGGAACGAAATGGCATTTACAGGAAATGGCTGCCCATCCGCTATGAACACGGATTCAACTATACACTGCTCTGGAAGGCACTGGCCGCCTTCGCTGTGGTTCTCCTGGCACTGGTGTTTTGGATTCGGAAACTGGCCAGGGAAATCAAGTATCGTAAAAAAGCGGAAGCGGCCTCAAATGAGAACGCACTTCGCTTCAGCCGACTCTTCGAAGTAGCAGCGATGCCGCTGTGCCTTATCGATAAGGATGGCGTACTGATGAATTTAAACGAATGCTTCGTGCATACCTTCGGGTACAACAAGGAGGATGTACCAACCTTTGCCGAGTGGTGGCGACTCGCCTATCCCGATCCCGACTATCGGCGCTGGGTAATAGATACATGGGAAACTGCAATTAAACGCGCTGCAGAAAACAATACCAACATTGAACCGATTGAATACAATATAACATGCAAGAATGGCGAGGTACGTACAATCATCATATCGGGAACCCTTATCGGTGAAAACTTTCTTGCTACATTTTTCGACATCACCGAGCACAAACGAGCCGAGAAAAAGCTCTTGAAAAGTGAGGAAAAATTCAGAACCATTTTTGATATGGCCAGTGACGGAATTCTGATAGTTGATCCTATAAGCAAAAAATTTCTTCAGGGAAACACTGCCATATGTTCCATGCTGGGGTATACGGAAGAAGAAATCGAAAGTCTCACTATCTATAATATCCACCCACAGGAGGATATCTCCCATGTTCTTGATGAATTTGATAAACAGCTAAAAGGGGAGAAAGTTTTTGCCGAAGATCTGCCGGTATTGAGAAAAGACGGGGCAATTTTTTATGCCGATATAGGGGCTGCCCACATTACTATTGGAGGAACACTCCACCTTATGGGCATCTTCCACGACAGGACCGAGCGCAAGCGGGCGGAAGAAGAAGCCCTTCGGACAGCGCGGGAGTGGCAAACTACCTTTGACGCCTCAAATGATGCCATCTGGATTCTGGACCGGGAACAACGGGTATTGCGGTCGAACAAAACAGCGGAGCAATTCTTTCATCTCCCTTGCATGGATTTGATTGGCAAACACTGTTGGGAGATCGTACACGGCACTGCGCAACCGATCCAGGATTGCCCTCTTCTCTTATCGCGCAAGAGCCTTCAACGTGAGACTATGGAACTGCGGATTGACGAGGGCTGGTTTCAAGTAATCGTGGATCCTATCCTGGATGCAGCCGGCAATTATGCCGGCGCAGTCCACATAGTCAGCAACATCACCGAGCGCAAAAGGATGGAAGAAGAGCTTTTAAAGGCTCATAAGCTTGAATCTGTTGGGATACTTGCAGGAGGCATAGCCCATGATTTCAATAACATCCTTACTTCAATTTCGGGAAATATCTCTATGGCAAAGATTCTGATAAAACCTGGGCATAAAATATTCGATTTGTTAAGTGCAGCAGAAAAAGCCTCGGTGAGAGCCCAGGGACTTACCAGGCAGTTACTGACCTTTGCCAAAGGCGGTGCGCCTATAAAGGAGACTTCTTCAATTCAAAAGCTTATCGAAGAATCTTCTCTTTTTGTGTTGCAGGGTTCAAAATCTATATGTGAATTTCAGATAGCAGAAGACCTCTGGCCGGTTGAGGCAGACGTGGGACAAATAAGCCAGGTTATCAGCAATATTATAATAAACGCAAACCAGGCAATGCCTGAGGGAGGAATTATCAGAATTGCGGCAGAAAATCTGATGCCGGAAAAGATAGGTGAAATACCTGTTAAACCCGGAAGATACATCTGCATATCAATAAAAGATCAAGGAGTGGGCATAGACGAAAAGAATATTTCAAAGATATTTGATCCATATTTTACTACAAAGCAGGCCGGAAGCGGTCTTGGACTTGCAACGGCCTATTCCATCATCAAAAAGCACAACGGGCACATCTCTGTGGACTCCATTCCGGGAACAGGGACGACCTTTGATATTTATCTGCCAGCTTCCGACAAAGAGGTTCCTGCAAAAAAAGAAGCAGTTCTATTAACAGGCCGGGGGAAGATTCTCATGATGGACGATGATGAGCTGTTGAAGGAAATAGCTGAGGATATGCTCGATATGCTGGGTTATGAATCAGAGTTTGCAAAAGATGGCACTGAAACAATTGAGATGTATGAAAAAGCAGTAAAATCGGAAAAACCCTATGATGCCGTATTCCTTGACCTTACCATTCCAGGCGGTATGGGAGGAAAGGAAGTTATAGGGATACTGCAAAAAATGGACCCTGAAGTTAAGGCCATCGTTTTAAGCGGTTACTCTGATGGTGAGATTATGTCAAATTTTCTTGAATATGGTTTCAAAGGCATGATGGCAAAGCCTTTTGATGTCTATGCATTAGGAAAAGCGTTAAATGATGTATTAAAAGGATAATTTTATGGCTATTACACTTGCCTTTAATGTCTATGGTACTTTTCAGATACTCATGGCGTCACAATTACGCTTAAAATTTAAACGGGAATCATGTTAGAATCATTATGAGCACTGAAACTAATCAAATCATAAGCAAGTTACAGCAACTTGGCAACAGCGATATTGCAGCCCATTCGCAACGATTTTTTAAGACCGGTAAGGGAGACTATGGGGAAGGAGACATATTCCTTGGGATACGTGTTCCAACCATAAGAAAATGCGTAAAAGAATACCGGAAAATATCTTTGGAAGATACGATAGAAGTTCTAAAATCTCCTTTCCACGAAGCACGGCTGCTTGCATTGCTGATATTAGTCGCAAAATATTGCTCTACAAATATTAGTGCTGATAAAGAAGTTATATATAACCATTATTTAGGTCATACAAAATTCATCAACAATTGGGATCTGGTTGACTGTTCGGCAGAACACATTGTGGGGGCTCACCTGTTTAGTAAAGACAGAAAACCGATATACATGCTTGTACTTTCAAAGAATCTTTGGGAGCGAAGAATCGGCGTTATATCCACTTTTCATTTCATAAAAAGAGATGACTTTACAGATATTTTGGCAATTGCAAAAATGTTGCTGCATGATAAAGAAGACTTAATCCACAAGGCCGTTGGATGGATGTTGCGTGAAACGGGAAAGCGAAGCCCAAAAAGCGAAAAAAGATTTTTGACAAAATACTACAGAAAAATGCCGCGCACCATGTTACGCTATGCTATCGAAAAACTACCTGAAACCGAAAGACTGGAATATTTACATGGAACCAAATAAATTTATTTACAAACCATATACAGAAAACGGCTTACAGCCCAGTCCTCATCCGCAGCACTCTTCCTATAAGATGAAATTGGCCATAGCCATCATAGCTGCCATTTTTATTCTTGCCAGTTTTGCCATAGCGGATGAGTCGGGCTTTATCCGTCCTGCCTCGTGGGCACAACCTGTTATGACAGACGGTGTTCCAAACCTTTATAAGGTTAGTAATGATTTGTACAGGAGCGCCCAGCCTACAGAGCAGGGCATGAAAAATCTGAAACAGACTGGGATTAAAACGGTTGTGAATCTGCGTTCTTTCCATTCGGATCGGGACATAATTGAAAATACCGGGATAGAGTATGAACACATATATATGAAAGCCTGGCATCCGGAAAGGAAAGAAGTCGTCCGTTTTTTACAGATCGTCACCAACCCGAATCGCACTCCGGTTCTGTTACATTGTCTGCACGGTGCCGATCGCACCGGAACCATGTGCGCTTTGTACCGGATTGTAGTCCAGGGCTGGACGAAAGAAGAAGCAATTCGTGAAATGACACAGGGAGGCTTCAATTTCCATACTGTGTTTGACAATCTTCCCGAATGGATTCAGAAACTGGATATCGAATCAATCAAAAAGGAGGCCGGAATTAAGAGCGGCGCAGAACAAACTCTTTCAGAAAACATACTAAACACAACCTCTTAATGCGATAGCTGGCAGTTCCATCACAAAGATCTGTTGAACTGTTTTTTCAATAAAGGACTAGTAATATGGATAAGAATGAACATGTTTATATCAAACTGCAACGCCATATAGACAATCAGGCGATAGGATTCCCCTCAACAAAGTCAGGTTCTGAGATAAGAATTTTAAAACATATTTTTACTCCTATAGAGGCTGAGATAGCCACATGTTTGACCTACAGACCTGAACCTCTTGAAAAGATATTTGAAAGAGCCGGATATTTGGTTGAATCACCTGAAAAACTATCACAGATGCTTGACTGTATTGAGAACAAAGGAGGGATTGAATCAAAAGTTAAAGATGGAAAAAGACTTTATTGCAATGCTCCCCTTGTTGTGGGAATGTACGAACATCAACTCGGCAAACTTACCCCGGGGTTTATAAAAGATTTTAATGAATACGTATCGGATAAAAGATTCGGAATAGCATTTATTAGTACAAAACTTCCACAGATGCGCACCATTCCAATTGCCGAAAGCATCCAGCCGCAACACAATGTAAGTACATTCGATGAAGTAGCCGTGCTGTTACAACAGGCTGAAGCACCTTTTGCCGTCTTCGAATGCATATGCCGCCAAAAAAAGTCCTTGGAGGATAAGCCCTGTCAGGTTACAGACCGAAAAGAAACCTGCTTTGCTTTTGGCAGCACCGCCCAAGCTGTGTTGAGACGTGGCAGCGGAAGAGAAATTACGCTGGATGAAACTATGTCGATACTTGAACAAAATCAAAAACAGGGTTTGGTTCTTCAACCATCCAATACACAAAAAGCCGAATTCATTTGTTCATGTTGCGGATGCTGCTGCGGAATACTAAGTATGCATAAAAGTTTGCCTAAACCTTTAAATTTCTGGGCCTCAAATTTTTATGCCGTGATAGATACCGATGCATGTGATGCATGCGGTATTTGTGAAACGCGCTGTCAAGCCGGAGCGGCCAGCGTATCCGAAAAGACACAGCAAAGCTCAATAGACCTGAACCGTTGTATCGGATGCGGAATATGCATACCCGCATGTCCCCCAAAAGCCATATCCCTGCAAAAAAAACCTGCAGAAGTAAAACCACCTCAAACCAGGGAAGATCTTTATGACATTATTATGTCCCATAAGAAAGGAAAGCTGGGGAAACTAAAAGTGACCGGAAAACTGTTTATTGATGCAAGCCTGACAGGACAAACCCATTTACTCAAGTAAAGAATCGAGATTCTTATCAGCCTTCAACATGAGGCCTTAGATGAAAATTGATATCAAATTTGACTGTTTGGAAGTAGACTGGAAATTAATATCGGAAACATTAAGGCGTGAATGAAGACGGGCATGGCATTTTTCAGAAACGCACAAAAAATGAAGGAAAAAGGTTTCACTGATTAAACCGGTTAATGTCTGAAATTCAGAGTCACAAATACTTTTTTACCCTTAAAAAGGAGCCGGTAATGGAAGAAGACAACAAAAATAAACATATCCACTTGACCCGCCGCAGCTTTTTCAGCACCATGGGCATGGGCGCTGCCACTGTGGTTGCTTCGAATAATCTTGCTGCATGGGCTTCCGAAGAGAATAAGGTTATGGACCCGACGGAACCGACCAAAATCACACTGAAGATTAATGGCCAAACCCATCGTATCCTTGTGGAGCCTCGCTGGTCGCTGCTCTTTGTTCTCCGTGAACACCTTGGCCTTAGCGCAGCCAAAACAGGTTGTGAAAGGGGTGAGTGTGGCGCCTGCACTGTCCTAATCGATAATGTGCCTCGCTATGCCTGCATGACTCTTGCTGTGGAGGCCCAAGGCACTGAGATTGTTACACTGGAAGGTCTTATGAAGGGTGAAGAGCTTGGCCATGTACAACAGGCCTTCCTGGAACAGGATGCCTTCCAGTGCGGCTATTGCACGCCCGGGCAAATCATGGCTGCCGATGGCCTTCTTAGAAGCAATCCTAAACCAACGGATGGCGAGATTCGGAAAGGGATGAGCGGAAACCTTTGCCGATGCGGTGCTTACCACAACATCTTTCAGGCTGTTAATCGCGCGGTCGAACTTAAGGGAGGTGGATGATGAAACAGGATGAAAAAGGCGTGTATTATGCAAAAGATATTTTTGTCACCGAAACGCCGGAGCCCGGAAAAGATCCGAAACCCTGGGGCAAAACAGCTGTGATTGGAAAATCGCAATCACGCATAGATGCCTATGAACGGGTCAGCGGAACCGCTGTCTATCCTTCCGATTTATCCTTACCCAACATGCTATACGGCGCCATCCTTCGCTGCCCTCATCCTCATGCCATAATTAAAAAAGTGGACACAAGCAGGGCGAATAAAATGCCGGGTGTCCTTGCCATAATCAGTGCAGCAACTTCGGAAGCCGATATCTACTGGTCTTACTCTAAAGATGTGAAGACTAAGCTTTTTGATCCACACTGCCGCTTTGAAGGAGAAACAATAGCTGCTGTGGCGGCCCAAACACCTTATCAGGCATCCGATGCTTTACGCTCCATCCAGGTGGATTATCAAATTCTTCCTTATATTGTGGATGAGCAAAACGCCCTGGAATCCGGTGCCACCAAGGTGCACGAAGGCGGAAATCTTGTAAAACCTGAAGAAACATATTTTAGAGGGGATATAGAAAAAGGCTTTGCACAGGCGGATGTGGTACTTGAAGAGTCCTACCGAACTGAATGTCAAGTGCATACTCCGATGGAACCACACGGTTGTGTTGCTTATTGGGACGGCGATCTTCTGGTCATTCATGAATCCACACAAGGTGTCTATAGCGTGCAAAGCAACGTTGCTCAGACCCTGGGTTTGCCCCTATCCAAAGTACGCGTCATTGGTCATTACATGGGTGGCGGATTCGGCAGCAAGCTTGTGGCCGGAAAGTACACGGTAATTACCGCCTTGCTCGCCAAGAGAACAGGCAGACCGGTCAAGCTTTTCCTTACCAGGGAAGAAACATATCTTTGCACAGGCAACAGGCCGCCTGCCAACATGACCCTGAAAGCCGGGGTGAAAAAGGACGGCACCCTCACGGCGCTGGATTTTTCCGTAACCGGAACAGGCGGCGCCTATCCGGCAGGAGGCACCGCTCTGGTGGACTGGCTAATAAAAGATCTCTATACCTGTCCCAACGTCAGCACAAAAGCAACTGACGTTTATATCAATACAGGTCCGGCACGCCCCTTTCGCGCTCCCGGACATCCTCAGGGCGCCTGGGCTCTTGAGCAAATGATGGATGCCCTGGCAGAAGCTGTTGGCATAGATCCCGTTCAATTGCGGCTTAAAAACATTCCTTCTTACAGTCAGGCACGAGAAGGCAACCCGCCTTATACGACAACAGGCCTTAAGGATTGTCTGGAGCAGGGAGCGCAAGCCTTTCGCTGGAATGAGAGAAAAAAAGAAATAGAAGGTTTCAATTCATCAAAGCATCTTAGAAGAGGTGTGGGAATGGCAAGCTGTCTTTGGATTGCAGGTGGAGGCGGACCTCCCTCAACAATCATATTAAAGCTTTTTTCAGATGGCAGCGTAAATCTTAATATGGGGGCAAGCGATATCGGAACCGGTACCAAAACGGTTATGGCCATGGTGGTGGCTGAAGAGTTGAATGTAAGAACTGAAATGATACAGATCGAGCATGCGGATACAGGCACCACTCAATACGCTACGCCCAGCGGCGGGAGCAAGACTGTTCCCACAGAAACACCTGCAGTTAGATCAGCAGCTATTAATATAAAACAGCAGCTTCTTCAGATGGCTGCCGATGATTTAAAAACACAAGTTTCCACTTTGCATTTCAATGGAGATGAAATCGTTGCCAAAAATGATAATTCCATAAAGATAAAGATCAGTGAAATTTCCGGCCTTAAAAAACGGGGTGTAGTTGTCGGAATAGGCTACCGCGGACCTAACCCTGAAGGCAAAGTGGTTAACCCCTTTGCGGCACAGTTTTGCGAAGTGGAAGTAAACACAAAAACAGGAGAAGTTCGAATCATAGATTTTCTTGGTGCCAATGATAGCGGCCGTGTTATGGATCGCTTAACTTATGATAATCAGGTTTATGGCGGGATTACCATGGGCATTGGATTTGCCATGACCGAAGTTCGCATCCTTGACAGCAACGATACCGGTAAGATGTTGAACAGAAACTGGCATGACTACAAGTTGCCCACTGCTCTGGATATGCCACCCCACATGGAATCTTTACCCATAGATCTGCCCGATACTGAGGCAAACATCACCGGAGCAAAGGGTCTGGGTGAACCGGTTACCATTCCCACGGCTGCTGCTATTGCCAACGCGGTCTACCACGCCACTGGTGTTCGAATCAGGAAAACACCTCTAAATCCCACGCAGCTCAGCATGATTTTTTCTGAGCATTTAAAGGAGAAATAATATGCTGCCAAATTTTACCTATGTCTGTGCCAGTTCCGAAAAGGAAGCGATAAAACACCTTGCATCCGACGGTGCCAGAATTCATGCAGGAGGAACTGATCTTCTCGGATGCCTCAGAGATCATGTCTTTACCGCCAGAAAAATCGTCAGTATCAGCAAACTTGATTCATTGCATGGTATAAGAAAAACAGCTGAAGGCGGCCTTCGTGTCGGCGCACTCGCAACCATTACAGAAGTTGCACGAAATCCCATTATCAGAGACCGCTACCATGTCCTTGCCCAGGCTGCCTCTGAAGTTGCAAGCCCTCAGCTTCGCAATCAGGGAACAATTGGCGGAAATATTTGTCAGAAACCCAGATGCTGGTATTATCGAGGAGAATTTCATTGCCTGCGCAAAGGCGGTGATCAATGTTTCGCGGCAGGAGGTGAAAATCAGTTTCACTGCATATTCGGCGGAGACATGTGCTACATTGTCCATCCTTCAGATACCTCCCCTGCCCTGCTATCTCTTGGAGCGTCCGTTCAAATATCAGGAAAACGAGGATCAAGGACAGTGCTCATGGAGCATTTTCATATTCCGCCCGGCCAGGACGTTCAGAAAGAAACTATACTCGAACCGGATGAGATCGTTACTGCAATCCTGCTGCCTCCTGCGTCCCCGGCTATGAAGAGTTCTTATCGCAAGGTAAGAGCCCGTCAATCCTGGGACTTTGCTTTGGCCGGGACAGCCTTGGCTATTCAATTTAGCGGTGCAACAGTAGAAAAGGCAAGGGTGGTTTTTAGCGGCGTTGCGCCTGTACCCTGGCGATCCAAAGAAGTAGAAAAAACTATTACTGGCAAACGCCTCGATGCGAATTTAGCGGCAAAAGCTGCCGAAGCAGCAGTAAAGGGAGCTGAGGCAATGGAAAAGAACGCTTATAAGATTCCTCTTCTTCGCGGAATAGTTGAGGAAGAACTGATAGCTATAGCGAAATTATAGCAGGGTTCCACTGCAGATCCTCAGAGAAGTTATTTCTCATATTCCTGTGATGGGAAATGACCACTGTCAGGATAGTAGTAATACACTTTAAATAAGAATTAAAATCTGTAAATTATTACACAGTCAATATCCGTTAAACACAAGTTTTAGTTTTAACTCAATCTATTTAGCAAACACTTAAAGAGAGGGAAACATGAATATCATTGAACGTATCAAAGGAATTTTATTTAACCCGAAAGAGGAATGGCAGACCATTGCAGGGGAAACGACATCTATTGCTGAGTTATATAGAAACTATATATTTTTATTAGCCGCCATCGGACCGATTGCCTCTTTTATCGGAATGTCCCTTGTGGGAGTTAGCCTGCCTTTAAGAGGAGTATACAGAATATCGATAGCATCAGGCATTACGTCTGCTGCCATTCAGTACGGGCTAACCCTTGTAAGTGTATATATCCTCGCCTATATTATAGATGCCCTTGCACCTACCTTTTCGGGTGAGAAAAATCTCAACCAGGCCTTCAAGCTGGCAATGTATTCTTCGATACCGGGTTGGTTGGTAGGCGTTTTTGCCCTCATCCCTGCATTTGGGGTTCTCGGCATTTTAGGCTTATACGGTTTATATCTACTCTATGTCGGGTTACCCGTCCTCATGAAATCTCCAAAAGAAAAAACCACAGGGTACACGGTTACTGTGATCGTAGCAGCGATGATTATTTTTATCTTGATAGGAGCCATTTCACGAATCTTTGTTTCCTGACAAACGGCAAATATGACAAGCAAATCGGCCTGACTCAGAAGGGGTTGCGAAGGCATCGCAATAGAGGAAACAGGAACGGTTCTATATTTAAAATTACCCGTTGATCCACCGGACGTTTATTGTTCGAACCGGTGCTTTTTTCGATATGGGATTGAATAATACAGGTTTAATTTAAAAAAATAGCTTCGAATATAGTGTTAGGGAAATTACAGATAAAAGAAGCCGCATTGAATACCCATATTGGGGGTGCGCGGCTTCGTCCAACCAGATTGTATACGGAATGAAGCTGCACAAAGTTTGCTAAATTTACAATTTTTTTTTGCTTCACTCCGTATACAATCTTAATTGTTCGCCCAAACTAAGCATAATTTTGACATTTCACAATATTGGTGTTATTTTATAGAAAAAATTAAATAGGATTTATATTATGCAGAATACTTTAGAAATACAAAATCTTTCTAGAGAAGATAAGCTTAGAATGATAGAGACTATCTGGGAAGACTTATTAAAAGAAGGTGAAGAGTTAGTCTCCCCCAATTGGCATCAGGAAGCCCTTCAGGAAACAGAACACCGTATAGAATTGGGAGAGGAAAAAATTCTCGACTGGCATACTGCAAAAAAGGAACTTCGGGAACGCTTCGAATGAAAATCAAGTTGCTTTCTTCTGCACTTGAAGATTTATATGATGGAAGATTATTCGAAGATTATTCTATGAGAAGCAAGGGGAAGGGGTAGGTGATTATTTCTTCGATTCTCTATTTTCCGATATAGATTCTCTGGTACTTTATGGAGGAATCCACATTGAAGGTTGGGCGAACAACGCGGTGAAAAGGGACCGGGCTTTTTTACCGGCTTTTTGAATCACCTGATGTTTAAAAATTATTTCCACTATTGTAAGTGAATTAGCTTGCGCCGCCCGATCCCTTACCTTGTCGTTGTTACTTTCTTTCCAACCATAATCCTTAATTCTGACAACTGCCTAATATAGAATAGAAGCAGGTAAAACAACTATTAAATAAATATCATATATCATACGGTTTTAAAAGAACCGTTCGTACTTCGTGATTTGCAAGGGGTGCTTAAACAATAATAGCATATCCTCAGACAGACTCATACTTCCCGGTATTTTCCGCTATCCCTGATAGATTCAAATCTATTAACCTTGGTCAAATCCCCGTTAGAAATTAAGATTGACATAGACTTGATAAGTGAGAAAATGATTTTTAGAAATAAGTTTGATGTATTGGAAGGGCTAATATTATATCGAAACCACCCAAAATTCAATCGATATCGCCAGAACTTCCTTTGGCTAGGTTATCACAATCCATGCGGTATACGGGTATCACGGTTGAAATTTATGCCCGGGAATGTTGAGGATATTATTGACTTAAGTCAAAGACTTTTTCCATGCCGGTTGTTAAAGTATAAATCAGTTTGAGAAAAGAAAGGGGTATAAAACATGGGATGGAAATTTACAAACACAGCCTTTAATGATCTGTTTGCCGGTCTGACCGAGGATTACATAATTCTTGCCCCAAAACGCTTTGTAAATCGCGGGCGTTTTTCAGATACTGATCTTATTCGCTATGACGAAGTTAAAAAGTCTGATGATATCATCTGGAAGGAAAAATCGACTTTTTCTCCTAAGGAAGCAGTCTTTCCTGTCACACAGACGCTTTTTTATTTTACGGAAGAAGCCTTTCGTGAGCCGCAGCCTGAAGAAAAGCAGTATCTTGTTTTTCTTCGCCCCTGTGACATCAACGGCATCCGCCGTCCGGATACAATTAATTTAAAAAACGGCCCGGAACCTGATTCCTATTATGCCAATTTGCGAAAGCGCGTCAGATTCGTTATGATTGAATGTACAGAAAGTTTTGATAACTGCTTTTGCGTATCCATGAAATCCAATATAACTTCCGACTATGATATGGCTGTGCGTTTAACCGATGATAAAGTTTTGCTTGAAATAAAAAACGATGACTTTCTTCGGTATATCAGGTCGGATATACCGAAGATCGAATTCAGACCGGAGTTTGTCCTGGAAAACAAAATCAAAGTCAATGTTCCGGAAGTAGATGAAATGCCCGCCGGTGTTTATGAGCATGAAATGTGGAACGAATATAAAAGCCGCTGCATAGCTTGCGGACGCTGCAACACAACCTGCGTAACATGCACTTGCCACACGACAAACGATATATTCTATGATGATAACAGCCTTGCCGGAGAAAGAAGACGTACCTGGGCATCGTGTCATGTAGACGGTTTTACCGATATGGCCGGAGGCATATCATTCAGGAAAGATAACGGGTCCCGTATGCGCTTTAAGGTTCTACATAAAATTTATGATTACAGGAAACGTTTCGGTGAACATATGTGTGTAGGATGCGGCCGATGTGATGATAATTGCCCCGAATACATTTCATATTCAGGCTGCATCAACACTCTCAATAAGGTGATACGGGAGACAGTATCATGAATAAAAATCCGCTGATACCCAAACCACACAAAATAATCGGAATAAACCGGGAAACCGATCTTGAGTCAACATTTCGGATTGAAATGGATACCGCTCCTGTAATGGGACAGTTCTACATGGTATCTATTCCAAGAATCGGAGAAATGCCTATTTCCATAAGCGGAATCGGGCAGGGCTGGATCGATATGACAATCCGCAATGTCGGCAAGGTAAGCCAGGCCGTACATTTTCTGGATATGGAATCTACATTGTTTTTACGCGGTCCTTACGGAAACGGTTTTTGCCTGGAAGAATTCAAAGGACAGCATCTTGTTATCGCTGCAGGCGGATCAGGTATAGCCCCTGTTCGTCCTATAGTAGAGTATTACTATAACAACCAGCACGAGATTGATAAACTCGACCTGCTTTTTGGTTTCAAAACTCCTGATGCCATAATGTTTGGAAAAGACATCAAACGCTGGAAAGAAAGGTTCAAAACAATTCTTACAGTTGATGATGCCTGCGGCATATGGGATGGGGAATGTGTAGGTCTTATCACAGGATATGTAAAGGATATTAAGCTTTCGGAATATGACAGAATGGATGTAATCATAATCGGCCCGCCTGTCATGATAAAGTTTACTGCCGCAGAATTTATCAAAAGAGGAGTAAGCGAAGAAAGAATAATAGTTTCCATGGAACGGCGGATGTCCTGCGGACTAGGTAAATGCGGTCACTGCAAGATCGGAGAACATTATATCTGCCTTGATGGTCCGGTTTTTCGCTATAACGATGCTTTCAAGATGATTGATTAACAGGAGGAATGTGATGACTCTTGATGTAAATACAAAGGCAGTCGTAAAAAATGCCTACCGGATTACCAAACATAGAGGCAAAACCGCGTTGCGGATTCGTATTCCCGGCGGATATCTGAAAGCAAAGCATTTTGACCTGCTTAAAGAAATCGCCGAAGTATACGGAGACGGCATAGTGCATTTAACCACAAGACAGGGCTTTGAGATTTCAGGTATCGATTATAGCAGTATTCCCAAAGTCAATAGCCTGATCAATCCTTTGCTACAGGATCTTGAGATTGATATCGGCGTAATAATCAAAGATACTTCCAATGGTTATCCTTCTGCCGGGACCCGTAATATTGCAGCATGTATCGGCAACCGTGTATGTCCCTTTGCCAACTACAATACCACAGCTCTGGCACAAAGGATTGAAAAGGAAATCTATCCGAACGACTACCATGTTAAAGTCGCTCTCACGGGCTGCCCAAATGACTGCATTAAATCTCGTATGAATGATTTCGGAATTGTGGGTATGGTGGAACCTCAATATGATTACCAGCGCTGCATAGGATGTGAAGCATGTGTCAAAAACTGCAAAAGTAATGTTACAGGAGCGCTTAGTCTTCATAAAGGAAAGGTGAAACGTGATGCAAGGCGTTGTATCGGCTGCGGCGAGTGTATACTCAAATGCCCAACAGCTGCCTGGACACGCAATCCGGTCAAATTTTATGATATCCTTATTATGGGCCGCACAGGAAAGAAGAACCCGCGCATTGCAGAAGAGTTCATTCAATGGGCTGATGAAGATGTCGTCATAAAAGTTATAAAAAACACATACAGATTCATTGATGAACATATTGATAAAACACTTCCCAAAGAACACATCGGATATATTGTTGATAGAACAGGATATCAGGTTTTCCGCGACAAAGCACTTGAAGATATCAAACTAAACCCTGAAGCCCGGATAGCTAAAAACATCCAGTGGGGCGGCTTCAGATACAGCAGTGATGTATTTATGTCCGATAAATTGCAGTAACAATAATAGAATGATAAATAGCGTTAAAACCCAAATAAAGGACTGTAAAAAATGAAATCAAAAATTAATGAAATGATAAATTATCAGGCAAATGCTGTTGTAAGCAAAACTCTTCTTGAAAAAAAATCCGGCACCATAACCATTTTTGCTTTTGATAAAGATCAGGGATTAAGTGAACACAGCGCTCCTTTTGATGCAATGGTTCAAGTAATTGAGGGAGACGCTGAAATAAAAATTTCAGGCGAACCACATAAATTGTCTGAAGGAGAAATGATTATAATGCCTGCAAACAAACCCCATGCATTAAAGGCAATCAACAGATTCAAAATGATTCTGACCATGATAAAATCTCAATAAATTTATGATATAGAAGGTAATTGCAAAACATTTTGTCATGCCAGAATGCTCTTATCGGGCATCCATGCTTTCTTGCATTTACAAACCGGATTCCCGCCCGGAAACTTCTTTTGGCATAACTGGTTTTTTTTCCAATTGGGTTATCATAATTATTTTCTCCAACTATTGACGGCACTCTATCAACGATTAAAAGAGAATTATGCCCCGATATTTCTCTTTCTGAATAACTTTTGGCAGGCCAACGGATACTATTTGGCTCTCGGGTCGGAACAGTCGGCAATTCTCTCTTTTAGCCCTCTTCTCCTGGTTCTCACCTGACACATGTTGATCTTTATCGTTTGATATTATGAGGCGAAATATTATTTCGTGGTAATAAGGTCTCGGATGACATTATAATTTTTTTTGCAATATTATCCATTTAGTGTCAGGACATTAGGGGCCGATAACGGATTGAATGCAATAAATCTCTTTTATTGAGCCACTTTCAAAATATTTCAGCTTGGTCAATGTCAAGGGGGATGTAAATTTTAACCGCAGGAATACATGGAGTATTTCGAGGATAGCGCCAAAGCTTCACTAAAGTGCAAAATTTTCGCCCAACGCAGAGATCGGCCAAAATGGGGCGTTTTGAAACAGGCTCAGATGTTATTGTCTCCTGATTGTCCTGCGCCTGTGTTGCTTTATTAAATCACAGGCCAAACGATTATTCGGAAGTAATATTTTCCTGTTACAAATAGCTAAAAATCCAAAAAGGGGGTAATGAAAATGTCGGAAAAATTCGATTGCATCGTAGTGGGAGCTGGAATATCGGGAATTACATGTGCGGGATATCTGGCCAAGGCCGGCAAGAAGACGCTGGTGGTGGAAAAACTTTCCGAAGTTGGAGGCGTCACCGCTGCCAGAGATGTGATGGGATGCAAAGTCTCAATGAACATTCCCCTCGTATCAAAAGACAGGTACGGCGATGCAAATGGATGGGCAAAGGCAGCGCAGGACTTTGGAGCGGACGTGCGTGTCGTGAACTGTTCCGTGCCGCGCATCTATCTGGCGGGGTCCGGAAAGCCGCCTATGCCGCTTCCAATATGCCTTTCTCCGGAGGGGGCTGCAAAATGGATGACAGAGATACTGGCAGCTTCGCGGCCCGATCTAATGGAAAATAATATTGAACGGGAATTAGTTCCCATCATGAAGGAAATATACGAAACCCCGGTCGAAAAAATGACTGTGGATTGGGATGAGATGCCGGTTAAGAAATGGATCACCCGTCGCACAGATATTAAAGGCATCCATTTTGTATTCAACATGATGATGAGCGTCTCTATATACACATCGGATGCCGATTATACCTGGAACTATGGAAACGTCGGCAAAGCCCTTGAGCAGTTTCGCATCTGGATTTCCGGCGACGGAAAAATGGCGGTTCCATTGCCGAATACACAATTTGGAATTTGCGTACCTCTCGCTGATGCCATCCGGAAAAATTTTAACTGTGAGATACGCTTGAATCAGGAAGTAAAGAAAGTCATCATCGAGGATGGCAGGGCCAAGGGAATCGAGATAATAGGCAAGAACGGAGAGATTCAAAAGATATTTGCAGACGAAGTAGTGGTTAGTACCAGGTGGGTCAGCTACAGCAGTATCTTCGATCCAATGCCGGTATTCCTGGAAGAAATAGTCAGGCAAGCGTCTTCGCCTGAACATTACATGGGAGGCGCCTTTATTACCTTTATCATGAACGATTCAATCAAGCTTGACGGGGCATATTTCTTAATATTCGATGCCAAGACCGGAACAAATATCCTTGGTGGATGCGCCCAAAGCACGGAGCAACCATGGAGCGCTCCCGAAGGAAAACAGTTCATATGGATTTTTAAAATTCTTACGGGCAAAGAGTACGAAAAATTGGGTTTGGAAAGCATCGGCGTGGAAATGAAAACACATATGGAAACAATGTTTCCAGGGTTCTCGGACGCTCTCGTCTGGGAAAGCCCGGCGCAAGGACGACATGCTCCAACCCATTTCTATTACAACTCGCAGCCCAAGGTAAGACATAGTTACCCGGCAATAAAACACCTTTATTTCGCCGGTGATTGTACTTACCCAATGTACGGTTTGCTTACAGACGGAGCATCCAGCACCGGATTCATTACTGCAATGGAGATTCTGGGAGTCGATCAGCCGGCTGATATTTAAATACCGAAGAAAGCTGCTGCGCCTGGGCAAAATAGGTCTATCTATCATCTCTTTCCACAAAGGCAGTGTCAAATAGCCCTGCCTTTTTTATTGCGTTTTTTAAACAGTATTCGTTAATTTCGGAAACGACCTGTTTAGAATAGTTGCAGGTGACATGTTTGATACTGACAATCTTTCCTTACTGAAACCAACAGAGCGAACATTTTAATGAAACCATTAGATTTCTAACATAAATCATGATAGTATGTATGCTACAGAATCTGAAAGGCAGGTTAATAAAACCTATGCCGTATAACCATGCTGAATGGGAATATTCTTACCGGCAAGAAACCTAATCAAAGGATAGTGGCCGTTCTGGTTACCTCTTAAGATCTGTGTCAGGATTTTGAGAAAAACATCACTTTCTGGTGTCAGATCTAAAAGACCAGTTTTATTTGGACGGGGTATAAGCTTTTTAATAATCGTTGGAGATTTTAATGAGTAAACAGCCAACTTACACAGAACTGGAACAAAAGCTTAAGTCAAGCGAAGAACATGTCAATGCACTTGAATATAAAGTTAAATCTCTGGAAAATGAGTTGCAACAACGAGACAGCTTCTTTTTATTTGAAAAAGACAGATTAGAAACAGTTATAGAAAGTCTGCCCGGTATTTTTTATATTTTTCATGAAGATGGAAAACTTTTCATGTGGAATAAAAACCTGGAGCGCGCTATCGGCTATTCCAGCGAAGAAATTTCAAAGATGAACGCCATTGATTTTTTTACCGAAAACAACCATCCACAAGTTTTTGAAAAAATGCAGGAAGTATTTTCCAGGGGATCGTCTTCTGCTGAATGGGAAATAGAATCCAAAGCTGGAGATAAATTCACGTATTTTTTCACGGCGGGTATCTA